>OLJF01001982.1_pt1 | contig 11073 bp, 10 predicted proteins | sample 1609751 | NCBI WGS metagenome assembly OLJF01 (sample SAMEA4350171, study PRJEB24818) | metagenome | biome: human; feature: gut; material: faeces | place: Denmark | collected 2013-09
GCTGTGACTGTTGGTCTGTGATATACTTTAAAAGTAATTCGTTTTTGCTGTTTATTTTTTTTTTTTTTTCAAGCAGAAGACGGCATACGAGATTTCTGCCTGTCTCGTGGGCTCGGAGTGTGTATAAGAGACAGGGGAAGAGCGGTAAACAATGCGGGAGCGGCGGTCGTGACCGGAGGATCGATAGCCTTAGTAGAAGGTGGGAATGTAATTTTGATTTCTTCTGTTGTGCTGGTGCTGTTTGCACTTATCAGCATTGCGATGTTTGCGACGGAGAGGCAGCAGGGAAAGAAAAAGACAGAAGATGTACAGGCACTTGACTTAGAAGCATTTGCGGAAAAATATTCCCTCACGAAAAGAGAAACGGAAGTTTTTGAGGCATTGTTAAATTCCGATGACAGTGCGAAAGATTTTGCAAAGCAATGATTTATTTCTAGAGCGGCTTTGTACCTGCATATTTCTTACTTGAATGAGAAAACGGGTACAAAATCGAGAATTGGCTTGATTCAGTTCTATTATCAGCAAAAAAATGAAGAATGAGATAATGCGAGATTGTATTTTTTTACAAGAAAAGGTACAATAATAGAAAACGCGAAAGAAAATGGAGGAAAGAAAATGAAACAGATTACTATAATGGAACATCCGCTGATTCAGCATAAGATTTCGATTTTGCGAAATGAGGCAACAGGAACGAATGAGTTCCGCCGTCTGATTGAGGAGATTGCCATGCTTATGGGATATGAGGCACTCCGTGATCTGCCGGTTGAAGATGTGGAAATTAAGACACCAATTGAGACGTGCCGGACACCGATGATTGCCGGAAAGAAGTTAGCTATTGTGCCGATTCTTCGTGCTGGACTTGGTATGGTAAGCGGTATTTTATCACTGGTGCCATCGGCGAAAGTCGGTCATATCGGTTTGTACCGTGATGAGGAAACACATGAACCTCATGAGTATTACTGTAAGCTTCCGGAACCGATTGACCAGAGAACGATTGTGGTTGTGGATCCGATGTTGGCAACCGGTGGTTCGGCAGTAGCGGCAGTAGATTTTATCAAAGCGCATGGTGGAAAGAACATTAAATTTATGTCGATTATTGCTGCACCGGAAGGAATTGAGCGTCTGATGAAAGCACATCCGGATATTCAGCTTTATGTGGGCTGCAAAGACCGCTGTCTGAATGAAAATGCGTATATTTGTCCGGGACTAGGAGATGCCGGGGACCGAATCTCTGGAACCAAGTAAGAAATGTTAGAAAATAGAATGCTTAGAAAGCGAAATCTGATGTCAGGATTTTAGCCTTCTAAGCATTTTTTTATTTACTCCACAAGTAACAGTAAGATTGCGTTCTTGCGGCGAATAGTTCCGTTTTCAGAAGTTTTTTGACTTCGTCTTTTGTGTACCAGCCGGCTTTTATTGCCTCAACAGTTGAACTGCTTTGGGAAAAGGTGCCGTCTGCAACACCGACGATACAGAGGTTGGTTTCATTGGCAAATCCAATGGCACTGTAACTTAAAGGAAGAATATCGTTTACCGTCAGTAAATCAAGTCCGGTTTCTTCTTTTAATTCGCGCCTTGCGCTTTCGATTGGCTCTTCGCCTTCATCAATCAGGCCTGCCGGGAAATTATATACCCAGTCGCCTAAAGCAAGGCGGAATTCTTTATTTAACAGTATTTTTTCGTTCTTCTCATCATGCATGATTAAAACAACAGAGTCCGGTGTTTTTGCCTGAAGCTCCGAAAGTGTGGAAATGTCCGGATTTCGGCTAATCATTTCATAAACTTTTTCTTTTCCATCGACCGTTTCATATGTGATATCATAGCGGTGGATAAAGTGACCGTCATGAATTTTTTTTAAACTTTTAAACTCCATAAAAACCTCCGTAGGTTCTACGATTTATTCCTGATAAGTTTTGACAGATTCAAATTCTTCAACAATTTCTTTGGATGGTGCTTTTGTCAAAAGGCTGACAATGACAATGCACAAAAGGCTGACAAAGAATCCTAATAACAGGGAGTAAATTCCGGTTACGGCGTAAGGTGTCTGGCCGCCAAGAATTGGAAGGTAATCCCAGATGATAACGAACAATCCACCGGATACGATGCCGGCAACGGCACCCGGAAGGTTGGTACGTTTCCAGAACAGGGAGCACACAACGAGTGGACCAAAGGCAGAACCAAGACCGGCCCATGCGTCAGAAACAAGTCCCATGATACTGCTGTCCGGGTTCCATGCGATAATGCAGGCAACGACAGCAATTACAAGAACCGTAATACGGCTTACATTTAATACTTTTTTGTCTTCTGCTTCCGGTTTCAGAATATTTTTGAAAATATCTTTAGATGCGGAGGAGGCGCAGACAAGAAGCTGGGAATCTGCTGTTGACATAATGGCAGCAAGGATTCCGCAAAGGAACAAACCGCCAATAAAGATTAAAACGATGTTGCCATCGAAAATCTGCTGAATCATTTTGATAAATACATTTTCGGAACCGGTTTCTACGAGTGTTTCATTTAAGAATCCGCGTCCTAAGATTCCGATAAAGCATGCGGCAATCAGCGAAATGGCAACCCATACGATTGCGATTACACTGGATTTTTTCAATTCTTTTTCGCTCTTAACAGCCATAAAACGGACTAAGATATGTGGCATACCGCAGTAACCAAGTCCCCAGGCTAAGTCAGAAACGATGGAAATCAGCGGATATGGTTTTCCGTCCATATAGAACAAACTTAAGAAGTCTGAATTTTCTGCTACACCGTGAGCGGTTAATGCGCCGGTGAAGTCGCCGCTGATAGCGGCATAAGCAATAATTGGCACCGTTAAGAGAGCGATAAGCATCATGGTTCCCTGCACAAAATCGGTGGTACATACGGCAAGGAATCCTCCCATAAATGTGTATGCCAGAATAACGGCTGCACCAATTAAAAGTGCGTAGTGGTAATCAAGACCAAATACGGTCTGGAAGAGTTTTCCACCGGATGCCAGTGCCGATGCGGTATACACTAAGAAGAAAATAACGATTACAACGGAAGAAATTCCAAGAAGAATCTTTTTCTTATCGCGAAAACGGTTCTGGAAAAATTCCGGGAGTGTTAAAGAGTTGTTTGCTACAATTGTGTAACGGCGCAGGCGTTTGGAAATGCAAATCCAGTTAAGCGCCGTTCCTATAAACAATCCGATGGCAATCCAGGCTTTTCCGGTTCCGGCAAGATAAATCGAACCCGGCAGTCCCATCAAGAGCCATCCGCTCATATCGGAAGCCTGTGCGGAAAGAGCGGCAACCCAGCTGTTTAAGCCTCTTCCGCCAAGAAAATAATCTTCGGTACTGTTTGTTTTTTTCATCGAAAAGATGCCGATGCCAATCATCATCGCTAAATAACACACGAAGGCAATTAACACCGCAATGGTAGTTGTGGACATAAAAAATCCCCTTTCATAAAGTGTAATAATCGTCAAAAGTATAACATATTTGAGGGGGTGTAGGCAAGTAATGGTTAGGACTTGTTTTTAGATTTCGGAAGCTCAGAGGAAAAATTTTTCTTCTGAGCTTCCGAAATCTAAATAAACTTATAACGAATATTTGCTACATCTTTTGTGGCTGAAATTTGAGGTTAGCACTTCTGGAACAACTCTTTTGCTTGATTTTTGCTTAGAGGGTTGCATTTTCACCTCATTATTCGGTTTTATTCGGGAAAATTGTACGACACATGCAACTCTTTGTATTAATTTCTTGCTTTTTAGTTGCTTTCGGCTGAATTTTCTCAAAATCTATGCAACTATTTTTGGTATATATGAAGGATAAGGTTGCATGTGGTTCTTTTCTTCTAAAAACTTGGCTGAAAGTATGATGGACATCATATTGCAGTTGTAGTAAAATACAAAGTAATAGTTTTGTGTTGATAGTTTTTGAAAGGGAGTGCGTTAATATGAAGTGGGTTCGGTGTTTTCTGATTTGTTGCTTGAGTCTGTTTGTTATTTCCTGCGATAAAGAAACTGCGGTGCAACCGAGAGAGGAAGTTTCTCTAAAACGAGATAAGTCATACGAATATGAAAAGATACAAAAGCCGGAGCCTGCATTTTCAAAAGATATGAAACAAATGTATCTTATTGCAGGTGAAGAGGTGCCGTATTATATTTTTCGCATGCGGACTTCCGGAAAAGATTCTTATATGGAGTGTCGGTGGGAGGAAGATAAGAAATGGGTGACGAAAAAAACGTCATGGAGTGATTTTGTTGCAAAAAACTGCGGCAATGGTGAAATTCAGATTGCAGCCGATACAAAGCAGAATTTGTACGTGATGTATAGTGATAATAGTAAAACAAAATGCCAGCTGTATAAAATCAAGAAAAATAGGGAAATCTGGGAACTTCATATCCCTGATATTACGTCACGTGTAAAAGGACAAAAGATTGTATCGTTTAGTGTGATTAACGAATCACGTCTTGTGTTTATCTTTTCCTTAAAGGAAGATGCCACGGACGGACAGGCAATTGAGTACGACAGTGTAGAAGAAAAATTTCTTGCCAAAGATGGAAAAATTGATGATATATCAGCAGGGTTTGATACGGAAGGAAACTATTATGTGGTGGCACCGAGACAACAATTGATTTTGAAAAAGTCACTTTATGGGAGCGTGCCGAAAAAGGTTATAAAATGTGAGGGAATGACATCGGAAAGCAGCACTTCCGGTCTTGTGATTGATGACGATTTCGGATATCTGTTGACGGGGAATGGCATCTATGGTGGGAAATTGGATGCCAATGAATGGGAGAAGAAGATTGATGGGAAAGAACTCTATTACTGCAAGGACTTTCCGTCGCCGGTTCTTGGGATTGCCAACATGGTAAAGGTGCCTGGCAGGGATTTAGAATTTTATTTGATGACATGGAAAAATACGGAGTGTTCGGATTTTGAATGGGTTCATTATTTTACCAAATAAACAGTCAGACAGATAGGATGTCAAATTGGAAGTATGGCTGGCGGGAATTGTCCAAATATGTTACATTATAAATAATGAAAATCGTTCTGGCTCGGTTTGTGGGAACGGTTGTATTACGATAGGAGGTATTCCACATGGGAAAAGAGAGATTTGTTGATTTAATCCAGAAAAAAAAGAATGGAGAGACACTGACAAAAGAAGAAATTGATTTTATGATAACGGATTATGTGGCGGGGAAAATTCCGGATTATCAGATGTCTGCCATGCTCATGGCAATTTACTTTAATGGTATGGAAAATGAGGAACTGGCGGCGTTTACTTTGGCAATGCGGGATTCCGGAGATTTGGTCGATTTGTCACCGATTGAAGGAATTAAAGTGGACAAACATTCGACGGGCGGTGTTGGCGACAAGACAACACTGATTGTTGGACCGATTGTGGCGGCTTGCGGCGTGCCGGTGGCAAAAATGAGTGGACGCGGACTTGGATTTACCGGGGGAACGCTAGATAAACTGGAGTCGATATCCGGTTTTCGCATTGACCTTTCGGCAGCGGAGTTTTTTGAAACGGTGAAAAAAACGGGAATCAGTGTGATTGGACAGACCGGAAATCTGGCGCCGGCGGACAAACTTTTGTATGCGCTCCGCGATGTAACAGCTACAGTGGACAGTATTCCGTTGATTGCAGCGTCAGTTATGAGCAAGAAGCTGGCGGCAGGAAGTGACAAAATTGTTTTGGATGTCACGACGGGCAGCGGAGCATTTATGAAAAATACAAGAGATGCGAAAAAACTTGCGAAACATATGGTGGCAATTGGAAATCATGCGGGAAAAGAGACTGTGGCGATTTTAACCGGCATGGAGGAGCCGCTCGGATTTGCAATCGGCAATAACATGGAAGTAAAAGAAGCCATTGAGGTGTTAAAAGGAGACGGTCCGGAAGACGTTAAAGAAGTCAGTGTGGCGTTAGCCGGTATGATGCTGTCACTTGGACTGGAAAATGTAAGCCACAGTCAGGGAAAAAGGATGGCGAAAAAAGCTCTTTCGTCCGGACATGCATTTGAAAAATTCAAAGAAATGGTACAGGCGCAGGGCGGCGATATCCGTTATGTAGAGCATCCGGAATTTTTTGAGAGAGACGCATTTGAGGGAGAAGTGCTTGCTGCAGAAGATGGATTTTTATCCGGGATGGATACCGAGAAGATTGGTGTGGCAGCAGGACTTTTGGGTGCCGGCAGGGAGACCAAAGACAGCGTCATTGATATGAGCGCAGGGATTTACCTGGAAAAGAAAATTGGAGATACCGTGAAAAAAGGCGAACCGATTGCCATCTGCTATGCAGGAACAAAAGAAAAATTGAACCGTGGAATGGCAATGTTTGAGAGCAGTATCCGGTATTCGAAAGAAGCTCCAAGGATTCCGAAATTAATAGTGGATATTATTCGCTAGGTTTGGTAAAATAGGAATAATAAGGAATAAATGAGGGAGGACAGATATGTTCGATAGTATTGTGATTGGCAGCGGCTTCGCCGGTGCTGTGGTAGCCAGAGAGCTGGCTGAGAAAAAAGGACAGCAGGTGTTAGTAATTGACGCCAGAGACCATGTCGGCGGCAACTGCTATGACAAAAAAGACGACTATGGCATTTTGATTCATCAGTATGGACCGCATATTTTCCATACCAATATTGATAGAGTGTATGAGTATTTGTCACGTTTTACCGACTGGTATGAGTACCGCCATGAAGTTGTTGGAAATGTATACGGCAGAGAATTGCCAATTCCGTTTAACTTAAATACGCTGGAGCTTGTGTACGGCGAGCGCGCGCCGCATTTGGAAAAGCTTTTAATTGATAATTTTGGCGAAGGTGCTAGAGTTCCGATTCTGGAACTTATGAATCATGAAAATGAAGAGTTACAGGAGATTGCTCAGTATGTATATGAAAATGTTTTCTTGAAATATACGATGAAGCAGTGGGGCAAATCGCCGAAGGAAATCGATCCGGCTGTGTCTGGCCGAGTTCCGGTTCTTTTATCCAGAGATAACCGTTATTTTCAGGATAAATATCAGGGACTTCCGAAGGAAGGATTTACGCCGATTTTTGAAAAAATGCTGGATTATCCGGGCATTGAAGTGCGCTTAAATTGCGAGGCTGCATCGGTTCTTACCATTGATCCGGAGGCAGAAAATAAGGTTCTTTTTGAGGGGCAGCCATTTACCGGCAATGTGATTTTTACCGGAGCTTTGGATGAGCTGTTTGGATGCCGCTTTGGCAGACTTCCGTATCGTTCGCTGCGGTTTGATTTTGAGCACTATGACAAGAAATTTTATCAGAGCCACGGTGTAGTAAACTACACGGTGTCGGAAGATTTTACCCGTATAACAGAGTTTAAGTATTTGTCCGGCCAGTTGGATGCAAAGGATACGACGATTGTGAAAGAATACCCGATGCCTTATCAGGGAAAAGACGGGGAAATTCCTTATTATGCAATTAATAACGCTGAAAATGATGCTCTGTTTTTGAAGTACAAAGAACTTGTTAATAAGATTCCAAACTTCTATCTGTTAGGACGTTTGGCTGAATACAAGTATTATAATATTGATGCGATTGTGGACCGTGCACTGACGGTGGCAGAGGAAATTTAAGAAAGAAGGGTTTTGAGAATGAAACTATTGACGGTTGCGATACCTTGCTATAATTCGCAGGATTACATGGAGCATGCAGTAGAAACCGCATTAGTAGGTGGCGAAGATGTTGAAATTATTCTGGTAAATGATGGTTCTTCAGATAAAACGGCTGAAATTGCCGACCGTCTGCAAAAAGAACATCCGACGATTGTACGGGCGATTCACCAGGAAAACGGGGGCCACGGGGCAGCAGTAAATACCGGTCTTGCCAATGCAAGCGGTTTGTATTACAAGGTGCTCGACAGTGATGACTGGTTTGACAGAGGGGCATTCCTTAAGATTTTGGATGTGCTTCGCAGTTTTGTGGAAGATGGTTCTGGCGTGGATATGCTGCTTGCTAATTATGTTTACGAAAAGCCAAGCCTTCACAAACACAAAGTGATTCGCTATGATGGCGTTTTTCCGGAAAATCAGGTATTTACGTGGAATGATGTAAAACGCTTTAAGATTAGTCAGAACATTTTGATGCATTCGGTTATTTACCGGACGAAAATGCTTCGTGACTGCCAGCTTGAACTGCCAAGACATACGTTTTATGTAGATAACATTTTTGTTTATAATCCGCTTCCGTTTGTGAAAAAAATGTATTACGTGAATGCCGATTTGTATCGTTATTTTATCGGAAGAGATGACCAGTCGGTAAACGAAAAAGTAATGATTGGACGTATCGACCAGCAGATTAAAGTCAACAAATTGATGATTGATGCGTATGATTTGACAAAAATCAAGAACAAAAAACTGCGCGATTACATGGTAAAATATTTGACAATGATGATGACGGTTAGTTCTGTATTTCTCATTAAAGAAGGCTCGGAAGAAAGCCTGCTGAAACGCGAGGAATTATGGGAGTACCTGAAAAATAAAAATAAAATCATGTACCGCATGATAAATAAAATGGCACTGAGTAAGCCGATGCAGTTCCGCAGCAAAGCCGGCAGAAAGATTGTCGTGTGGGGTTATAGTTTGTCGCAGAAAATTTATGGATTTAATTAGAAATTGATAGAAAAAGAAATTCATTCGATTCGAGACGGATAACGTTTCGCGTTAAAGTCTCTCACGAATTGAATTTCTTTTTCTGCTTTTGTCGCAATAGTTTGATAACATTTAACTTATAATATTGCTGGAGGGAAAGGAGTTAATATGATTACAGCACAGTTTATTTTATTCTTTTTTGCGTTTCTTATAATTTGCATGTTTGTTATGGGAGCATTAAACCGGGATTTGAGAGATAAAAGGTATTTATCGACAATGGGTTGTCTTTTGTCTGTTATGTTGATTGTTTGTGTCTGTTTTTTTCCATTTCCATATCAAGATGAATTATTGCAGACGATGATTACGGATGGAGAAGGACTGGAGAATAATTTTATTCCGTTTCATACAATAATATCTATTTTTGGAGAAACAGTAACATATCATACATATGGCACTTTGTGTTATCAATTTTTTGGAAACATTCTTTTATTTATACCTTTTGGTTTTTCACTTTGCTATTATTTTAAAGGAGGCAAAAAGTTTTTCAAGGTATTATGCTGCATTATTCTTGTAACAGTTTTAGTAGAAGTTTGGCAGGGAGCATTTAACGCTATGTTACAAGTAAATTACCGTTGTGTTGATATTGATGATGTAATGTTAAATACCATTGGGGGAATTTTTGGCTTTTGTGTGGCTTATTTTGGGATTCCGCGGTTGCAGACAATTTTTAAGAAAACAAAGAATAATTAGTACAAGAAAAGGAAGAAACTAACAATTTGTAGGACGCTTATTTTAGCGTCCTACTTCATTTAATAATTCTTTTTTCATTTCATACAATTTGTCAGACAAATCAACAAATACTTCCTGAGGATTAACCAGACGTCTTGATTCTTCCCACATCGTTTCCAATTGCTCCTTGCAGTGTTTTTGAATTTCCATAACGGATGGCGAGTCGTAAACACACTGTCCGTTTTTGAAAATAGGAACTAAAATTTCTTTCATCGTGTAGGTGCCGCCTTCAAGACGCGTTTTTTTCCAAGTAGCATTCGGGTCAAAAAGAAGCAAATCTTCGGATTCGTCAAAGGTTTCGTCCGCAAGCGTTATGTAATCGGCGCGGATTTTCCCGGATTCTTTGTCGTAAATGCGGTAAACCGTTTTGTCGCCAGGATTTGTGATTTTTGCCGGGTTTTCGGATAATTTGATTTTTGGAATCATTTCTCCGTCAATTTCTACCGCAGCCAATTTGTATACACCGCCAAACGCAGGTGTGTTTTTGGATGTAATCAAGTTTGTGCCAACGCCCCAGGAATCAATGCAGGCACCCTGTGAGAGCAGAGAGTCAATCAGATATTCATCCAAATCACTTGAAGCACAGATTTCGGCATCCGGAAATCCCGCATCGTCTAACATTTTTCTTGCTTTCTTGGAAAGGTAAGCGAGGTCGCCGCTGTCGAGACGAATGCCATATTTTTTCGGCATGCGGTTCTGCTCACTCAATTCTTCAAATACACGGATGGCATTTGGTACGCCTGAACGAAGGGTATCGTAGGTGTCAACAAGAAGTGTCGTGTTATTCGGATACAATTCGGCATATTTGCGGAATGCAGTCAATTCATCCCCATAACTCATAATCCAGCTGTGTGCGTGCGTGCCAAGTGCGGGAACGTCATATTCTTTTGCGCAAATTACGTTGCTTGTACCAATACATCCGCCAATGACAGCCGCACGTGCCCCGAATGTACCGGCATCCGGTCCCTGTGCGCGTCGCAGACCAAATTCCATAACGCCACCGCCCTTTGCTGCATAGCAGACACGGGAAGCCTTTGTTGCAATCAGGCTTTGGTGGTTAATCAGATTTAAGAGTGCTGTTTCCACTAGCTGCGCTTCTAAAATCGGTGCGACAACTTTCAAAAGCGGTTCGCGTGGGAAGACCACCGTACCTTCCGGAATCGCATAAATATCCCCTGTAAAATGAAAACTTGCAAGATAATCCAAAAAGTCTTCATCAAACACGCCAAGACCGCGTAAGTAATCAATATCCTCATAATCAAAGTGAAGGCTTTTGATGTAGTCAATTACCTGCGCGAGTCCGGCGCAGACAGCATACGCACCATCATCCGGATTCTGACGGTAAAACAAATCAAAAACAACACGATTTGATGCATGATTTTTAAAATAGCCCTGCATCATTGTGATTTCGTAAAAATCAGTAAGCAGAGTAAAATTTCGATTATCCATACTAACCTCTCAATCTGCGCAAAACTCAAAAAGTGCGCGTTTGCTTTTCAATCTTAATTCTTATTTTAGTAGAAAAAGAGATATCTTTCAAGTTAAACTGAGTTTTGGATGGGGTAAATTTACTGTCGGAAAGTATTAGACAGACTACACCTGTGACCTGTTTCAGATTTGATAACTGTCTTTACTATATCCGATTTTTCCTTCTCTTACAATCCCCATATATGATTTTTTAGT
>OLJF01001986.1_pt1 | contig 11036 bp, 7 predicted proteins | sample 1609751 | NCBI WGS metagenome assembly OLJF01 (sample SAMEA4350171, study PRJEB24818) | metagenome | biome: human; feature: gut; material: faeces | place: Denmark | collected 2013-09
GGTAGAACAGGAAGCCGTCCGCGTTGTCCGAACCGGCGCAGAGGTACGGCATCATGTCGATGGAGACGATGGAGAAATCCGCATAGCAGTTGATTTTCTCGTACGGCACGCGCACCAGCACGCTTTCGTCCTCCAGCAGCACCTCCACATCCAGCGCAACGCCCGTCGTCGCCAAATCGTAGTGGAGGATGACGCCGTTCTCCACAAGGTCGTAGCTTGCGCCCAGCTGCGATTCGTTCAGCAGCACGGCGTTGGTAATTGAGCCTGCGCCCTTGGCGAGGTTCGTGACGTTGACCGTCAGCAGCGAGTTCGCTTTCTTCTGGTTCAGCCCCGCCAGCTTGCCGGTGAACGTCGGGTCATTCATGCTGGATGACCATGTGACCCCCGTCTGCTTATCCAGCACCTCAAAGCCGCACAAATCCACCGAGAGGGACAGCGCCAAGCGGTCGTTTTCCGCCACGGGGATGCGCGTCTCTTCCGCCGCCGCGACGCTGAATACTGCCAGCAGCATCATCAGCAGGCATACAAGCATCCGTTTTTTCATTTTCTGCCTCCTGATTCAGTCAATTCTGTAAATCACTTCGTAGAACATTTCGCGAATCATCCCCACAAACTGGGATGCAATGGTGAACAGCAGCACCACCATCGCCCAAATCATCACCATCGTGAAGAGGGAGAGGAAAATCATCAGCACTGTTTTGCCGACGGAGTAGCCGTTCATTTCCTTGAGCGCGAGTATCATCAGCAGCACGACCCACGCCAGCACGCCGACCTCCAGCGTCGCGAACAGCCCTATTTGGCTGCCGTCCATGATGCGGGAAGCAAGCGTCAATATCGGCGTAAAGACGATGTAGGGTGTGAGCGCGTAGGCGGAAAACAGCAGCGTTTCGGAAAGCAGCGTTTCGCCGTCCAAAATCGTGGTCATCATGTAGCTTGCCAGCACCCACGTCAGCACGGGCACAAACAGCTTGCCGCACTCCAGCAGCAGGTTCGCCTTGCGCACGGACACCGATGCCAGCGGATAGTGTGTGCCGTAGATGGACAGGATGCGCACCGCCAGCGTCAGCACGAGCAGGACAATCACCGGCAGCCAGTTTTTCTTTTCACCGCGGTGGCGCTTGATGTGCTCCGTCACAACAATGGGGTGGTAGAGGGTCATCAGGCACAGCTTCAGGCTCTTCATGGTTCACAGCCCCCTTCCCATCTGCACATCGTCCGCCCACTGGTCGGCTTTCTTCTTGAGGAAGCCAAGCAGCTTCACCAGCAGCAGCGCGCCCACGGCAATGCCCAGCACAATCGGCACAAAGTGCTGCCGGAACGTCTCGTGCCGGTATTCCGCGAACGCCTCGGAGTAGCCCTCCTTGTCATCCGCCAGATAGTAGGATGCCAGCGCGTCCTCCCAGTTCTCCTGCTTGCCCATCACCTTCGCCACGCCCTGATGCGCCAGCGCGTAGTTGCTGTCGATTTCCAGCGCCTGCTGCCAGTAGTCCAGCGCCTCGGCATAGCGGCCTTCGCCGTGCAGCGTCACCGCCTGATGGATGAGCTTGATGAAGTGCGTCGGTTTGAACACGGTGATAGACCCCGTGTTGTAGTCCAGCACATACAGGAAGCCCTCACTGTCATGGTCGATGGACACGGGAATCTGGAACAGCCCGCCAACCGTGCCGATGCCGCCGAAGGTGCACAGCAGGTTGCCTTCTTGGTCGTACTGGTAAATCAGCCCCGTGATGCGGTCAACCACGGTGATGATGCCGTTGTCCTCCACCGTGATGTCCGCCATCGTCGGGTGGAGCGGCTTGCCTTCCTTGTCCTCCAAGGTGAAGCCGTATTTCTTCGTCTCGTAGGTGTTGTTGCCGACGGAGTTCAGCTTGCGAATCTGCGCGGTTTCCTTGTTGGACAGGATGCCGTAAATCATGTTGTCCGCGCCGATGTAGAAGTTGGAGTAGCTTGCAGGCTCCTGCTTCACCGTGCGCTCAATCTGCGATTTTGAGCCGAACATGCGGATGAGCGTGCGCGAGAGCGAGAAGCCCACGTCGTCCGCGCCGAGGTAGCCGCGGAAGTTGTTCGCCTCGTCGATGGCAATCAGGTTCGCGCCCTTGAGGACGTAGATGTACCCCGTGTTGGCGACGAACAGCTTCTGCACGTCGAAGGTGAAGCTGTTTTCCAGCAGCGCCGAATCAGGCTTGCCATACGCCTTGCGGTCGGTGCGGTCGGCGTTCAGCGTCGCCAAGCGCAGATTGCCCGTGTCAGCAATCCAGATGGACAGGTCGTCGCCAACGTACACGCCGCGCGGCTTGGAGAGCTTCTTGCCGCACGCTTCGGTGATTTCCTCCAGCACCACGCCTTCGCGGTTCATCACCAGCACGCGGTTGTTCTCCGTGTCCGCGACGTAGAGCAGGTTGTCCTTGCCGATGAAAATGTCCTCCGGGTGATTCATGAAGCCGTAGTCATCAAGGTTCTTGAACGTCGTGTACACTTCGTACGCCGCCGGAATCGGGATATAATTCTCGTCCTTGTCGGCGACGAAGGCATCGACCCCAACCGCCGCAAAGGCGCTTGACATCATCAGCAGTGCCGTCAGGAGACATGCGCAGAATCGTTTCATCATCGTTTGCCTCCCTTACGACTTGATGCCCGAATAGGACATGGTTTCCATCACCTTGCCGCGCATGATGGCGAACACGAGAATCGACGGCAGCGTGGTCAGGAACGTCGCCGCGCCCACCGTGCCCGCGCGCGCCACCACGCCCGCGCCGCCCGACATGGTTTGCCGCGCCAGCGGCATCGTCTTCAGCGCGTTGGACTGAATGAAGATGAGGGGCGAGAAGTAGTCATTCCAGTTGCTGACGAAGGAGAACACCGCCAAGGTCGTCCATGCGGGCTTGAGCAGCGGCATGGCAATCTTCCAGAAGATGTGCAGCTCGCGTGCGCCGTCGATGCGCGCCGCTTCCAGAATGGAGTCCGGCAGCTGCTCGCAGAACTGCTTGACCAGAAAGAAGTTGTACGCCACGGCGATTTTGGGGATAATCAGCGCCCAGCAGGTGTTCACGAGCCCCAGTTTGTTGACGACCAAGTAGTTGGGAATCGTCGTGACGTGGGTGGAGAAGGACAGTGCCGCCACCACGATGCCGAAGATGATGTTCGACCCCGCCGGACGGTGCTTCACCAGCCCGTATGCACCCAGACAGCACACCAGAATCGACGCGAGCACCGTCGCGACAGTGGTGAACAGGCTGTTGAAGATGTAGCGCGTAAACGGCACGGTGGAGGAGGAAAGCGAAGTCAGCAAATCCGAGAAATTGCGCAGCGTCGGCTTCTGCACGATGAGGCGCGGCGGATAGAGGTAGAGTTCATCCAGCGGCATCAGCGCGCGGCAGACCATTGCGAACAGCGGCAGCGCGCAGACCACCACCATCAGGCAGAGGAAGATGTACAGCATCACCCGCGAGAAGGAAGGCCGATGCATCCGAATGCGCTTTCTGCTGATTTTGAGGGATACCGTCGACATGTTGCCAGCCCTCCTTTCTTACGTTTCGTCGTGGAACAGGCGCATGCACAGCCGACCGAGGAAGAAGGTGATGAGGAACAGCACCATTGCCACGGAGGATGCATAGCCCATGTTGAAGCGGGTGAAGGCGTAATCGTACAGGTGGGCGACGATGGTGTGCGCGGCGTAGTTTGGGCTGGGCATACCCGCCACCGCCGTCGCCACGTCAAACACGGCGAACGCACCCACGATGGAGTTGATGGCACCGAAGAGCATCTGCGGCTTCATCAGCGGAATAGTAATCAGCCGCAGCTCCTGAAACTTGTTCTTGATGCCGTCCACGCGCCCCGCCTCGTACATCGACGGGTCAATGTTCTGGAAGCCCGCGAGGAAGGACAGGAAGCCGTTGCCCATGCTCATCCAAATGGTGATAATCATGATGACCGGCAGGACGTAATCCGCATCCTTCGTCCACAGAATCGGCTCCATGATGATGCCGAAGCGCAGGAGCAGGTTGTTGATGTAGCCGTAGCGGTCGCCGGAGAAGAGAATCAGCCAAATGGTGGACATTGCCACGCCGGAGGTGAGCGACGGCGCGTAGAACGCCATCGAGAAGAAGCCGCGCCCCTTCTTCACCAGCGTGATAATCCACGCCATGAGGAAGGAGGCGAAGTACCCCAGCGGCCCGGTGACGACCGCCAGCAGCAGCGTGTTCTTGAGCGAAATCAGGAACACGTCGTCGTCCAGAATCAGCTGTGCGTAGTTGCTTAAGCCCACGAACTTGGGCGTTTGAATCATGTTGTAGTTCGTCAGCGAGTAGTACATCGCCACGCCGACCGGCACGATGACGAAAATCGCAAACAGAACGAGGAACGGCATCAGGAAGGCGTAGCCGACCGCATTTTTGCGCAGCCACGCACGCATCCCTTTGTTTTTCTTCTGGCAGATGGCAGTCACGGGCTATCCTCCTTAATTATCCAATCCAAATTCCTTGCGCTTGTTGTTCAGTTCCTTGTTGATGTCCTTGACCGCCTTCTCCAGCATGTCGCGGGCATCCTTGTTGTTCACCACCACGCTGTTCCATGCGTTGATGATGTGCCGGCCCGTGAAGTAGCCGCCGGGCACAATCATCTGCTCGCGGGCGCTCTCCATCTGCGCCTTGATAATCTGCGCATGGCGGGCATCCCACGGGAGCGAGAAGAAAGATTCAACGTTCGCGGTGTTCCAGCGCGCGCCCGTGCCGAGGATTGCTTCCAATTCACGCCCGTAGCGCGTCTGCGTTTCCGCGCTCATCCACCACTTCAGGAATGTCCACGCCGCCTCCTGCTTGTCCGACTGGCTGAGGATGACCCCCGCCGTGGATGCCGTTGTGCCCACCGCGTGGCTGACTGTGCCGTCCGCCTGCACCGTGCCGGGGACGGGCGCAATCGACCAGCGGCCGTAGAGCTCCGGCGCGCTCGTGAGCAGCTGCAAGTAGCCCGTGTAGTTGCTGATGCCGATGGGCATCGTGCCCGTGCGGATGCGGGTGAAGAAGTTGCTTTCCGCGTCAATGCCATAGTTGGCGTACATGTCCGTCCAGAATTTGAACGCCTTGTAGGCTTCAGGCGTGTCCAGCGCGGAGGATTCGCCGTCGCCGTTGTAGTATTCGCCGCCCATTTGCAGCAGCAGCATCGTGAAGCCGCGCAGCGCACCGGGTGAGTTGGAAGACACCGACGTATCCACCGGCAGGGAGAAGCTCATGTTGTTCTCGTACAGCCGGGGCAGCACGCGCTGGTACAAATCCGTCCACGTTTCGGGCAGGTCGATGCCCAGCTCGCGCATCACGTCCTGCCGGTAAATCATGACGGTGAAGTCCATCGTCTCCGGCAGGGCGTACACGCCGCCGCGGTAGGTGTAGGGCACGAGGCTCGATTCGTAGAACTGGCTCGCGACCTCCTCAAAATCGTCGAATTGGGTCAAATCCACCACGGCTTCGCGGAAGGCGAACTCGCCGGGCAGGTTGTAGTCCACCGAGAGCGCCACGTCCGGCGCTGTGCCGGAGGTCACGCTGAGCAGAATGGTGTTGACTGACCCCGTCGCCAGCTGCCCGGACGGCAGCACATGCAGGTTGACGACGATGCCCGTCTTTGGCGTGAAGTTCTCGTCTGCCAATTCCTTCAGAATTTCGCCCCACTCCGTGCCGCGGCCAATCCACACATCCAGCACCGTTTTTTCCGCCTCATCCGGCGCGTTTTCATCCACAATCAGCCCGACGGAATCGTAATCCTTGTGGAAGGACGCGAGGAAGTTTTCCACCGTCACGCCCATGCGCTGGAAGAAGTTCGACGTGGTGATTTCCACCTTTGCTTCCGGCGCGTGCACGACGATGTAGTCCACCGCCAGCGGGCACTTCTCAATGGACGAAATGTACGTGCCGAGGTTGGACTGCGCGTTGTCCATGTCGCTGAGCGCGCGCGGGATGCGGTCAACATCCTCCGCGAAGAAGCGCATTTGGTCGATGATTTGGCGATAGTTGCTCTCCATCGAGGTCGTTTCGTTGGAGATGGAAGCCAGCAAGTCGGCGCTTTCCTGCAAGCGGTCGACGAGATGCAGCAGCTGATCGGACAGCCCCGCCATCGTGCGGTAGAGGTCGTATTCGTAGTTGTAGTCAGGGTCAGTGCCCGTGATTTTGACGATTTCGCGGTGAATCTCGCTGAGATACGCGGTGTCCGCCTCCGTGCGCGTCATGATTTCGCCAATCGCCCCCAGCTTCACGGTCATCGTCAGCGTGTGCGTGCCCTTCGTCAGGTGGAAGAGGTACGGTTCGCCGTCCGCGCCGTGCAGCGTCTCGGCATACCACTGGTCGCTGTACGGGAAGGGGTACAGCCGCAGCTCGTCGAAGGGAATTTCGCCGTCCACCATAATCTGCCGATAGGAGGGCATCCCCGCGTCGTTGTTCTGCTGCACCTTCAGGGTGATGGCGTACAGCCCGTCCTCCGGCACGTCGAAATCCCACGCGACCGCCGCATTCCCCAGCCGCCAGCGCCAGCCGCCCATCACATTCAGCACGCGGTTCGCGCCGGAACGCGGCTCGGTCATCGGGTCGGCATCGGATTCGCGGCGGATGACGTTCTCACTGCGCCACGCGCTGTTTTCCGCCTGAAACTTGATTTGCACGTCCTTGTCCGCCGCTTTCAGTCCCTGCGCCGCGTAGTCCGCCGCCGCTTCCGCGTAAGTCGGATGAGCTGCCGGGGCGACCAGCGCCAGCGTGCCCAGTGTCACCGGCTGGTCTACATAATGTAGGGAAATCTCGTGGCGGCCCGCCGTCAGGCAGAATTTGAGCGGGTCAACATACACGCCCTGCCCATCCGCCGCGCGGACGGTCTGCCAGAGGTGGATTTCATCCTGCCGCGCCCACACTTCATCGTCGATGGAGTTCTTGCGGCCGATTTCGCTCGCCCGCTCCACAAAGCGGCGGTATAAGCAGATGTTGTTCGCTTCCTCATACGGCACGATGCCGTCGATGGTCAAGCGGCGCTGTACTTTCGCCTCGTTGCCGTCCTGCGCGAAGTAGGTGATTTCCAATTCGTACAGTCCAGTCACGGGCACATCCACCGTCCAGACCGCCGTGCTTTCGCCGTCGCCGGTGATGATGGCCTCCTGCGCAAGCACCGCATCCCCCGACAAAATCGCCGCGCTGGGCAGCAGTTCAATCCGCGTACCTGCCGGCGCGTTCGGGGTATCCTGATACGATGCCAGCGCCTCGTCATAGCCGATAGCGGTTTCCTCGTTCAGCGCGAAGAAATCCGACCATTCCTCTGCCGACGCGGTGAATGGCAATAAGCAGCAAATCGCCAGAATCAGAGACAGCACGATGCTACGCTTCACTTGGTTTTTCCTCCTCTTCGGCGTGCCCCGCTGCACACCGCCGTCATTTTCGGGGGGACTTGTTTCAAGCGTATTCTCTCACAGGCGGCGGCGGTTTTCAATCTTCAAAATGATGGTTTTTGTGTTTTTCGGTCGTCATTTTCCCATGAAGGACACAAAATCACCACCTAAAAAATTGTAGATGCCCCCTTTTTATATGCAGTATTTGCGTTTTGCCCCCTCTTTCCTTGAAAAAATGGTGGATTTGTGATAGAATAAACCCATGTGACTGGGAGGAGAAGGGAACATGTTCGGGCATCATTCCAAGACGTACTATAAGTATCTGGCATCCTATGGCGCGCTGCTGCTGACCGCCATCATCGCCCTCGTTTTCGTGTCGCAGGTGTTCTTCATCCGGCAGCTGCGGACGAATCTGGAGGACAACCACCGCGCGCTCGTGCAGCAGAGCGTGCAGGAGATGGACAGCGACCTCCAGCAGATTTACAACATCGAGTACCAGATTTCGACAGTCAATCAGAATTTCTTTTCCTATTATTTAGAAGCGCCCAGCCCCGTGCGCGACCTGCGGCTGGTGAACGAGTTCAAGAATCTGCTTGCCCCCTCCACCCTGATTTCCGAAATTGCGCTGGCGGACGCGGACGCCAAGATGGTGTACACCTCCACTGCCGTGTACTCCGCCGCGCTGTTCTTCGACCGCATCTTCTCCTTCCCGGAAGGCGACCCCGTGGCGAGCAGCCTTGCCGACAGCAGTCGCCGCATCATCCGCACAGCACAGCGGAGCGGCAGCGCGGAACGCTATCTGGCGTTCATCAACACGCCGTCGGTCTTTTCGCGCCTGCAAAACAGCGTCCTGATTTTCTTCGTGCAGGAGCGGCACTTCCTGTCTTTCCTCTCGCCGGAGAGCGCCCCCAGCCAGCAGGGCGCGATACTGGACAGCAGCGGGCAGGTCGTCGTATCGACGATGGCACTGGATGCGCCGCTGACCGACGGCATCAGCACCATCCGTCTGCACGGCACGAATTACCTCATCTACCGCGAGCCGTCCTCCGTCCTGAACTGGACGTACTACTTCTTCCTCCCCGCGAGCGAGACGCTTGCGCCGCTCTACCGCGCACAGGCGATGCTGGCGCTGTTCCTGCTGGTGGTGCTGGCGGCGGGCACGCTGGTCATCCACTATGCGATGAAGGTGAATTACCGCCCGATACAGGAGCTGACCGAATCGCTGGGGCGGTCGGATGCGGATGATCTGGAGTCGCTGAAGGATGCGATTGCCTCCCTCGCCGAGCAGAACAACCACATGCGCAGTCAGCTGATGACCTCCCCCGACGGGCAGGCGCTGAAGGATTCGCTGCTGTTTTCGCTGCTCAAGGGCAAATTCGACTCTTTCGCTTCCTATAATATAGAGGCGGAAGCGCTGGGCATGTCCTTCACCAAGCCGTGCTATCAGGTGCTGATGCTGCGCGCCTTCAATCAGGATACCGCCATCCCCCGGCAGACGCTGTCCGCCATCTTTGCGGAGTGCTTCGGGGATGACTTCACGTGGCAGTTCCGCGAGCTGTTCGAGCACTCCATGTTCGTCTGTCTGGTTGGCATGGAGGCGGACGAGGAATCGAAGCTGGTGGATTGCTGCCGCCGATTGCTGGACATCAGCAGCGAAAAATACAATCTCGTGTTCTCCATCGGCATGTCCAACTGCTACACCGACGTGGCGCACCTCTCCACCGCCTGTTTTGAAGCCACGCAAGCCGTCAAGGAGCACTTCATCCGCGGACAGCATCAGCTGATTCCGTATCACGAGCTGACGCGCACCCTTGATGTGCCGTCCTCCGACCGCCTCGCCCTCCTGAACGACCTGCCCGCCCAGACCCCGCAGCAGCAGATGCAGACCATCCGCCGCTTCATCGACGGGCTGAAGGCGGACTGCGTGCCCTCCCTGCTGGCGAAAAGCTACTGCAACTCCGCCGTGCAGCTGCTGATGGCGGGCGGCGCGCGGCAGGTGAACATGGACGACCTGTTCACCATCACCTATCTGCGCACGGTGGATGATTACCTTGCCTTCATGCTCCACCTGCTGGAGCCCGACCCGAAGGCGCTTGTGCCAGACACCGCCGAGAGCGGCGCGCCGGTGACGGAGCTGCTCCAGCGCATCTACACCTGCATCGCGGACAGCTACGACGACTGCAGCTTCTCCCTGCAGGACGTTGCCGCCAAGCTCGACCTTTCCTCCGGCTACTTAAGCCAGTACTTCAAGCAGCAGACCGGCGACACGCTGACCAGCTACGTCGCTGACCTGCGCATCCGCAAAGCGTGCTCCCTGCTGGAAAGCACGACGATGCCGCTGCAAATGGTGTCCGAGTCGGTGGGGTACTACAATTTGAACAGCTTTATCCGCCGGTTTAAGCAGATTACCGGGCTGACGCCGGGGGAATATCGGAAAACAAGGCAATCGAGTAGGAGTCTCCCCTAAATAAATAGTAGAGCCGACCTCTCACACCACCGTGCGTACCGACCGGTACACGGCGGTTCAATCGCATGAGTGCAAGGACTCGTAGCAGTTGAGGATACTAAAATATCCTGCTGCTGCGAGTCTTTCGTTTGTAATGGAACACGCTAATACCGGGCTTCCTGCGATTCGCCAGTAGCCCAATCGGGAATTCCCCCACTGGTATGCCTTGTCCGCTGGAATTCCCAGCTTCCTTAAGTTGGCCACCTTCGTTCGGGGCTTCTTCCATTGCTTCCAGATGTACATGCGAAACCTGCGCCGCAGCCATTCATCCCAAGACTTCATCATCCGCTTCATCTCAGCTACATGGAAGTAGCCAAGCCATCCGCGGATGAACACTTTCACTTCCTGCATCACTCGGCGGACGTTGCGTCCGCGGTTGCGTTCCGCGTATTCCTTCACCTTCTCAATCGCCTGCTGACCGCTCCGTTTCGGTCGGTATCCGTAGCTGCTGTCTGAAAACAACGGTTCCCATATGTTTTGCAGCTTCTGTGCGATTCCCTGCTGTATCACTCGGTCTACTACCGTCGGGATTCCCAGTTTTCGCACGCCGCCATCTGGTTTCGGGATTTCCTTTCGCCGCACCGGGCTTGGCTCGTAGCTTCCGTCTCGGATACTCTGCAAAAGTTCCTCCCTATGTTCCTTCAACCACGGCAGCGCTTCTTCTACGCTCATTCCGTCGATTCCTGCTGCTCCGTGGTTGCTCTTGACCCGCTTATACGCTCTGTTCAGGTTATCCCTGTCCAGTATCGCTTCCAGCAGGTCGCTTGCACCGTCTCGTTCTTTCCCTTCGCTGCGGTCTGTGCTCCGCGCTTCTGCATACCCTTGGTGTTCCACACTTTCTCTTTGCAGGAAGCCCTCGTTTCCTCGGTTTTCTGCTTTCATCACACTGACCTCCTTCCGGTCTTTACTTGAGACTTACGATTGTTCAGCCCTTCCCTTGAAAAAAAACTTTCAAGGTACTATGGCTTCGGCTGACTTCTTGCAGTTCGTTGTTACTACGGCTTTCGGATTCTCCTACTTCCCGTCTGCAAGACCTCCCCGGGTAAGCGCAACAGCTTTCCTCCCACGTAACCGCCACATTTACCGCACGGGATTCGGGCAGCATTGGACTTCGTGTTGTCTAGCACACTCGTCCGTCCCTGTACGGCCTTCTATGTGATTTCTGTTCGTCGGTTC
>OLJF01001991.1_pt1 | contig 11017 bp, 8 predicted proteins | sample 1609751 | NCBI WGS metagenome assembly OLJF01 (sample SAMEA4350171, study PRJEB24818) | metagenome | biome: human; feature: gut; material: faeces | place: Denmark | collected 2013-09
CTACTGCATTGCCGTCAAGGAGCAGGGCGACGATATCGTATTCCTGCGGAAGATCGTAAAGGGCGGGGCCGATAAGAGCTACGGCATCCAGGTGGCCAAGCTGGCCGGGGTGCCGGATTCGGTGATCCAGCGTGCCAAGGAACTGGTGGAGGAGCTTTCCAGCGCCGATATCACGGCCCATGCCAGGGAGATCGCCCAGATGTCGGCGTCCTCCGTCCAGCATAAGGCCGTGGCAAAGCCCGACGAGGTGGACTTAAACCAGATGTCCATTTTTGATACAGTAAAGGACGACGATATCATAAAGGAGCTGGGGGATCTGGAGCTTTCCACCATGACCCCCATTGACGCGTTAAATACCTTATACCGGCTCCAGACCAGGCTGAAAAACCGCTGGCAGTAGGGGCCGTACCGGGAAAGGGAGGGATCTTTATGCCGATCCAGGTGCTGGATCAGAATACCATCAACCAGATCGCCGCCGGAGAGGTGGTGGAACGGCCGGCTTCCGTGGTGAAGGAGCTGATGGAAAACGCCATTGACGCAGGGGCCACGGCCATCACTGCGGAGATCCGGGAGGGTGGCATCGGCTTTATCCGCATCACCGATAATGGCTGCGGGATAAAACGGGAGGAGCTGCCGCTGGCATTTCTCCGCCATTCCACCAGCAAAATCCGGTCGGCAGAGGATCTTCTGACGGTCTCCTCCCTGGGGTTCAGGGGCGAGGCCTTATCCAGCATTGCCGCTGTTTCCCAGGTGGAGCTGATCACGAAGACGGGAGACAGCCTGACCGGCTGCCGGTACCAGATCGAGGGAGGGCAGGAAAAGAGCCTGGAGGAGGTGGGAGCGCCCGACGGCACCACGTTTATTTCCCGGAATTTGTTCTTCAACACCCCGGCCCGGAGGAAGTTCTTAAAGACCGCGGCTACGGAGGGAGCCCATGTGGCGGATCTGGTGGAAAAGATCGCCCTGTCTCATCCGGAGATCTCCATCCGTCTTATTGTCAATAACCAGAATAAGCTCCATACCTCGGGGAACCATAACCTGAAGGATATTATTTACACCATTTACGGCCGGGAGATCACGGCGGAGCTTCTGCCGGTCTCCGTGGAAACGGAGATGTTCCAGGTGTCTGGGTTCATCGGGAAGCCTTCCATCGCCCGGGGCAACCGGAATTTTGAGAATTATTTCATCAACGGGCGGTACATTAAGAGCGGACTCGTGTCCAAGGCCATCGAGGACGGGTACAAGAGCTATATGATGCAGCACAAATATCCCTTCACGCTGCTGCACCTCACCGTGGAGCCGGAGTTTATCGATGTGAACGTACATCCGTCAAAGATGGAGCTTCGCTTCAAGGACGGTGAGAACATGTACCGGGTGATCTGCCAGGCGGTGGTGGACGCCCTTTCCGGGAAAGAATTGATTCCGAACGTGAGCCTCATGTCGGAGCGGGAAGAGCGCGAGCTTGAGAAAAAAGAGACTGCCGCGGCGGGAAATCCGATCCCGGGAAGCGGGATGAGTGAGCCCGTAAAGAACGCCCGCGGTCCGGAACCTTTTGAGCACCGGCGCATGGAAGCCATGGGCATCCGCGAGGAACGACCGGCCTACGGGGAGAAGAAGCAGAAGAGCGAATGGATCCTGCCGCCGAAACCGCTGACAAGGGAACTGCCGCCGGAACGCGCACAGGCACAGCAGCCAAACGAGACAGGAGCGGCAGCGATGCCTGCGGATTTGGAAGAGAAAGCTCCGGAGACGACAGGTGCGGCTTTGGCTGCGAAGAAAGCGGTCCCGGCTGAGAAAGAAGCACCTCTGGCAAAGAAGGAAGCGCCTCCTAAGCAGATGGAGATGTTCGACAACCGCCTTCTCTCGGAAACCGCGAGAAAGCGCCACCGTCTGATCGGTCAGGTTTTCGAGACTTACTGGCTTGTGGAGTACGACGGCAGTCTCTACATTATCGACCAGCATGCCGCCCACGAGAAGGTCCTCTTCGAGAAGAACTTCGCGTCCCTAAAGACGAGGGAATACACCTCCCAGCTCGTGAGCCCGCCGATCATCCTGACACTTTCCTTACAGGAGGCGGATCTCTTAAAACGCCACATGAAGGTGTTTACGGACATTGGCTTCGAGATCGAGCCTTTCGGCGGAAACGAGTACGCGGTGCGGGCGGTGCCGGACAATCTGTTCTCCCTGGCGAAAAAGGACCTTCTGATGGAACTCATCGACGGACTCTCCGATGAGAGTATGGGAAAGAATGTGGAGTCCATCTACGACCGGATCGCCACCATGTCCTGCAAGGCGGCGGTAAAGGGAAACAACGAGCTGTCCTTCGCCGAAGCGGATAAGCTCATCGATGAACTGTTAAAACTGGAGAATCCATATAACTGCCCGCACGGAAGACCGACGATCGTCGCGATCAGCAAATATGAGATGGAAAAGAAATTCAAGAGGATCATATAATGAAAAAGCCTTTGATCATAATCACCGGGCCGACGGCGTCCGGAAAGACCGCCCTGTCGGTGGAACTCGCGAAAAAGGTCGGCGGCGAGATCATCAGCGCCGATTCCATGCAGGTGTACCGCCACATGGATATCGGTTCCGCAAAGGTGACGAAGGAGGAGATGGACGGTGTCAGACATCACCTGATCGATGTTCTGGATCCGTGGGATGAATTTAACGTGGTCGTTTTCCAGAGACTCGCAAAGCAGGCCATGGAGGAGATCTACGCCGCCGGACATATCCCGATCATCGCTGGAGGCACCGGCTTTTATATCCAGGCACTGGTGAACGATATCGATTTTACGGAAAATGACAGTGATACGGGATACAGGGAAGAATTGGAGTGTCTGGCGGCAGAAAAAGGCGCGTCCTGCCTTCACGATATGTTAAAGGAAGTGGACCCGGAGTCCGCAGAGGCGATCCACGAGAACAACGTGAAGCGTGTAATCCGCGCCCTGGAGTTTTACAAGAAAACCGGGACAAAGATATCCGAACATAACGAGGCGGAGCGGCAGAAAGAATCGCCATACAACTTCGCTTACTATGTACTGAACATGGATCGCGAACGCCTGTATCAGAGGATCGACCTGCGGGTGGATCTCATGATGAAGAACGGCCTGCTGGAGGAAGTGGAAAAGTTGAAGGAGATGGGCTGCACGAGAGATATGGTGTCCATGCAGGGGCTTGGATACAAAGAGATCCTGGATGCCCTGGATGGAACGATCTCCTTAGATGAGGCGGTCTACATCATTAAGCGCGACACCAGACACTTCGCGAAGCGCCAGCTCACCTGGTTTAAGAGAGAAAAAGAAGTTACCTGGGTGGATCAGGGAAACTTTGATTTTGATAGAGAAAAGATCCTCGTGTGGATGCTTGAGGATCTGCGCGAAAGAAACATTATGGCAGTTAGAAAAAAGGAGAAATCATGGAACTTATAAAGATGTACGGAGAGCTTGGAATCTCTGAGAAGGTTTTAAATTATGGAAGAGAGATCGAGAAAAGCCTGCACGACCGTTTCGAGGCCATCGATAAGACAGCAGAATACAATCAGTTAAAGGTCATTAAAGCCATGCAGGAGGCGAGAGTCAGCGATATCCATTTCGCCGGAACTACGGGATACGGCTACAATGACCTTGGACGTGACACGTTGGAGGAAGTCTATGCGAAGGCATTCCACGGCGAGGACGCCCTTGTCCGCCCACAGCTGATCTCCGGAACCCATGCGCTTACCATTGCTCTTTCCGGAAATCTCCGCCCGGGTGATGAGATCCTTTCCCCGGTAGGAAAACCGTACGATACTTTAGAGGAAGTCATCGGAATCCGTGATTCTGTCGGTTCCTTAAAGGAGTTCGGCATTACCTACAGCCAGGTGGATCTTCTTCCGAACGGTGATTTCGACTTTGAGAACATCAAAAAAGCTATCAATGAGCGAACAAAACTCATCGAGATCCAGCGCTCCAAGGGATATGCCACAAGACCAACCTTATCCGTAAAGCGTATCGGCGAGCTGATCTCCTTTATCAAGTCTATCAAGCCGGATGTGATCTGCATGGTAGATAACTGCTACGGCGAGTTCGTGGAGGAGATGGAGCCGACAGATGTGGGAGCGGACATGATCGTCGGTTCCTTAATTAAGAACCCGGGCGGTGGACTTGCCCCGATCGGCGGCTATATCGTCGGACGGAGGGACTGCGTGGAGCGGGCGGCATACCGCCTGACAGCTCCGGGTCTCGGAAAAGAGGTTGGTGCCAGCCTCGGTGTCAGCCAGTCTCTCTACCAGGGACTTTTCCTGTCTCCGACCGTTGTTGCGGGTGCATTAAAGGGCGCGATTTTCGCAGCAAACGTGTACGAGAAGCTGGGCTTCGGCGTCGTTCCGAACGGCACTGAGAGTCGTCACGATATCATCCAGGCCATCTCCTTCGGAACACCGGAAGGCGTCATCAAGTTCTGCGAGGGCATCCAGGCGGCAGCGCCGGTGGACAGCTTCGTGACTCCGGAGCCGTGGGCGATGCCGGGATACGATTCTGATGTCATCATGGCAGCAGGAGCGTTCGTTCAGGGGTCCTCAATCGAACTTTCCGCAGATGGTCCGATCAAGCCGCCGTACGCGGTATACTTCCAGGGCGGACTCACATGGTATCATGCGAAGCTCGGTATCTTAATGTCCCTTCAGAAGTTAGTGGATGCAGGGATCGTGACACTGTAAGAGTGTGAACTTTTTCTTAACTCATTGTTTTTGGGCGTGAAATATGCTAAAATTTCCTGCATAGGCGAAACAAACAGCCGCCGGGACTGACGATCATGCGCAGTTCCAGCGATCGAGAGGAATGAAACAGTATGAAGAGTAAAAGTTCCTGGGCGCTGCTTCTCCTTCTGCTTTCCGGAATCGTTCTGGGAGGCTTTATCGGGGAGATGACAGCGAAGGTGCCGGGACTTTCCTGGTTGAATTTTGGAGAATCCTTTGGTCTTAACGATCCACTGATCCTTAACCTCGGGATCCTCGTGATCACGTTCGGACTCAGCATCCGGATCACGATGGCGAGCATCATCGGCGTGATCATTGCAATTTTAATTTACCATTTTCTGTAGGAAAAGGGGACATCTGCCGTATCGTGTACTTGGAGAGACAGGAAAGGCGGAATGTCAGTATGGAAAAGAAAAATGGAAAGACAATGAAGGGGCTTCCGATCTCAGAACGCCCCTATGAGAAGGTGCTGGAGAAAGGTCCGGTATCCCTCTCGGACGCGGAGCTTCTCTCCGTGATCCTGCGCTCCGGGACGAAAAATATCCCGGTGCGGGACATGGCGGAGGAAATCTTAAATGCCGGAAATCCGCCGGGACTCGCAGGACTTCTCCATGGAACAGTGGAAGACTATAAGGAGATCCGCGGTGTCGGTGAGGTGAAGGCGATCCAGCTTGCCTGTATCGGAGAACTCTCCGCCAGAATCTGGAAGGCGGCGGCATCGGAGAAGACCATCGTCTTTGACGCACCGTCGAAAGTGGCGGCTTTTTATATGGAGGAAATGCGCCATTTAGAGCAGGAGAACTTAAAGCTTCTGCTTCTGAACACGAAAAATATTCTGTTGAGGGACATCACAGTCTCCAGGGGAACGGTGAACGCATCCTGCGCGACACCGCGGGAGATCTATATCGAGGCGCTGCGCTTCAGGGCCTGCGGGATCATCCTGCTCCACAACCATCCCAGCGGGGACCCGGCACCCAGCCGGGAAGACTGCCTCTTCACAGAACGGGTCCGGGAAGCAGGGAGTCTTGTGGGAGTCCCGCTTTTAGACCATATCATTATCGGAGATAATTCCTATGTGAGCCTTAGAGAACGGGGAATTTTTGAAACATGAAAAACAATACGAAATATTTTCTATTTGGACTGTCGCTTCTCTGCGTCTGCATGATCGGAATCACGACCATCAAGGGAAGCATCTTAAACCCGCTGAGAACCGCGGTGGGCTATGTGCTGGTGCCGATCCAGTCCGGCGTGAACCGGGTTGGCGGCGGCCTCTACAATGAACTGAGCAGTGTCGGAAAGCTTAAGACGGCACTGGCGGAGAATGAGACCTTAAAGACGAGAGTGGATGAACTGACGGAAGAGAACACGAGACTCCGCTCCGAACAGTTTGAGTTAGAGCGTTTAAGAAGCCTCTACGAGCTGGATCAGGAGTACATGCAGTACCATAAGATCGGTGCCCGGATCATCGCAAAGGACTCCGGCTCCTGGTTTTCCGTATTTCGCATCGACAAAGGGTCTGATGACGGAATCAAGGAGGACATGAATGTCATCGCAGGCGGCGGTCTTGTTGGCATCGTCACAGACGTGGGCGCGAACTACGCCACGGTCCGCTCCATCATTGATGATTCCAGCCGTGTGAGTGCCATGGCACAGCAGTCCGGGGACTCCTGCATCGTGGCAGGTGATCTGCAGCTCTTTAAAGAGGGCCGCTTAAAGCTTTCTTACATGGAAAAGGACGATGATATCAAGGACGGCGACATGATCGTCACCTCTAATATCAGCGGAAAGTTCCTGCCGGGAATCCTAGTGGGATATGCCACGGACATCACGGTAGACTACAATGACAACCTGACAAAATCGGGATACCTGATTCCTGCCGCGAGGTTCGACAGACTTCAGGAGGTCCTGGTGATCACAGACTTAAAGGATGCGGGGCCGGAGATCAATGAATAGCAATATGAAACGGATCATCGTAAACTTTGTTCTGGTGATTCTGGCATTTATCGTGCAGACGTGTATTTTTCCGCTGCTGCCGTTCCTGGCGGTATACCCAAACCTCATGGTGATCCTGGTGTTCTCCTTTGGATTTATCAGGGGAAGCGCATGGGGGATGGGCTACGGTCTGATCGTAGGACTTTTGATGGATCTGTCATCCGGAGGTCCTTTGGGGTTCCATACGCTTGTCTTTATCTGGATGGGCTATGTAAACGGAATCTGTACAAAATACTATTATGAGGACTATATTACGCTGCCGCTGGTGCTTTCGGCGCTGAACGAAGTATTTTATAATTTCTATCTTTATGTATTCGGCTTTCTGGTGCGGGGAAGATTGAATTTCGGTTATTATTTTATCAATATTATCCTGCCGGAGACGATCTTCACCGTTGTGACAACACTGATCCTGTACCGGCTGTTCCTGTATATCAGCCGCAAACTGGAAGAGATGGAAAAAAGGAGAGACACAACGATTGTTTAACGATTTTTCTGAGATCCTGAAAGAGTTTTTGAAAAAGCTGCTGTCGTCAAGACTTGTGATCCTGTCGGTGGTATTTGTGGGCCTTTATGCGATCCTGGGCATGCGCCTGTTCAAGCTGCAGATCATTGAGGGAGAGCAGTTCCAGGAAAACTATATGGCAAAGACGGAGAAAAAGATCAGTCTTACCGGTACCCGTGGAAATATTTATGACAGAAACGGGAATGTTCTTGCATATAATAAACTGTCGTACAATGTGACGCTTCAGGATAACGGAGATTACAAGAGATCCAATGACAGAAACCGGATGCTTTTAGAGCTTGTCCGGATTTTGAACCGCCATGGCGAGAGCGTGGAAGGTGATTTTTCCATTGGATATGATTCCTCCGGCGAGATGATCTTCACGACAACCAGTGAGACGGCAAGAAGACGTTTCCTGAGCGATTACTACGGATTAAAAAAGACGGACGAGCTGGATGACGCGGAAGGAAAATATCCTTCCGATGTGACGGCGAGGGAAGTCTTTGACGACAGGGTGAAGTACTACGGTCTTGACCAGCTGAAGGATGACAACGGAGCTCCTATCGAGTTCACCGACGAGGAAGCTCTCGGGATCATCAACATCCGCTACACGATGGGACTCACTGCATACCGGAAATATGAGTCCACGACGATCGCCTCCGATGTCAGCAAGGAGACCATGACGGATATCCTGGAAAACTCCGGAAACTTAAAGGGTGCAGAAATCGAGGAATCTACGATCCGTGTATACAATGATAGTGTATATTTTGCGCCGATCATCGGCTATATCGGAAAAGTCTGGGATGATGAGCTCGGAAAACTGCGGGAGACGAACCCGGATTACGAGCTGACAGACCTTGTGGGTAAGACCGGAATTGAAGCGTCCATGGAGACGGAACTTCAGGGCAAGAAAGGTTCCCAGACCATGTATGTGGACAGTATGGGACGGATCCTGGAGGTTGTTAAGAGGACGGAGCCGGAGGCCGGACATGACATCTACCTGACGTTGGACCGTGATCTTCAGATCGGTGTGTACCATATTCTGGAACAGCAGCTCGCCGGTATCATCACGGACAAGCTTGTAAACCGTGACCTGGATGACAACGATTACAAGAAAGCGGCGAATATCCCGATTCCGGTGAAGGATGTTTACTATCAGCTGATCAACAACAATGTTCTGGATCTTTCTGCGTTCTCCGCGCCGGAGGCATCCCAGACAGAGAAAAATATTTACGCGAAATACAGTCAGTCGAGAGAGCAGATCCTGGCTCAGATCAGGAGCGAGCTCACGGACGGATCCGCAAGAAAGATGGTGGACCTGCCGGAAGATATGTTTGCCTATATGCAGTATATCTACACGCTGCTTTCCGAACGTCAGATCATCAAGACGGATAAGATCGACCAGGAGTCCGACACCTACAAGGCATGGAAAGACGATTCCATCAGCCTCAGGGATTACCTGTACGATGGAATCGCTGAGAGCTGGATCGACACGACAAAGTTAAAGATCGAGTCCAGATATTCCGACGCGGACAGCATTTACCGGACCATCGTGGATTATGTGCTGGATGACCTGCAGAACGATGCGGCCTTCACAAAGAAGATCTTCCGGTATCTCGTAAACAACGGCACCGTATCCGGAAAGGAACTCTGCCTCGCCCTCTATGACCAGAATATCCTGGCATACGACGAGAATGAAGTCCGGATGCTGGAGGCGGGAGGAGACGAGTACGCGTTCCAGTTTATCAGAAAGAAGATCTCCGATATCGAGATCACACCGGCCCAGCTGGCTCTGGATCCGTGTTCTGCCAGCGCGGTCATCACGGACGTCCACACCGGTGAGGTGCGGGCGCTGGTGACATACCCGAGCTACGACAATAACAAGTTCTCCGGAACTGTGGATGCGGAGTATTACAATAAGTTAAATAATGACCAGTCCCTGCCACTCTTCAACAATGCCACTCAGGCACAGAAAGCGCCGGGTTCCACCTTCAAACCGATCATCGCGGTAGCGGCTTTGGAGGAGGGAGTCATCGGATTAAACGACACGGTGAACTGTACCGGCATCTATAAGGAGATCTCACCGGCGTTGAGATGTTGGATCTATCCGGGACAGCATGGACCTCTCGATGTGGTCCACGGTATCCAGAACTCCTGCAACGTGTTCTTCTCCGAGATGGGACACCGTCTCTCCATGGACGAGAACGGCAACTATTCACCGGAGCTCGGTATCGAGAAGATCCGGAAATACGCGTCACTGTTCGGTCTGGATGAGACATCTGGAATCGAGATCGCTGAGAGAGAGCCGCAGATGACAACGGAGAAGCCGGAGGCGTCCTCCATCGGACAGGGTAAGAACTCTTACTCTAACGTCCAGCTTTCCAGATATATCACGGCTGTGGCCAACAAGGGAACAGTCTTCAAACTGAGTCTTCTCGATAAGATGACAGATTCTCAGGGAAATCTCTTAGAAGATTTCACTCCGGAGGTCCGCTCTGTCATCGATGTGAAGGATTCCACATGGAACGCGGTCCACACCGGTATGCGCCGGGTTATCTCCGACGGTTCCGCGAGAAAGATCTTCAGCGATCTTGAGGTGGATATCGCCGGCAAGACAGGTACCGCCGAGGAGATCAAAAACGGACACCGCATCAACCATGCGTTCTTCGTTTCCTTTGCACCATACCAGAATCCCGAAATCGCGGTGACGGTAAATATTCCCTATGGATATTCGTCATCCAACGCGGCGACGGCCGCGAAAAATATATATCGTTTCTACTACGGATATACAGACCTGAATTACATTCTGAATAACAGTGCGTTGAACTCTTCGAACGTAGAGATCGGAGACTAATCCACGCACTGCACAAACAAAAAGCTGCAGCCCGGCGAATCTGCCGGGCTGTAAGGCGTTGACGGACCGGCGGTCTGGTTTACCTGCCGAAGTTACATAAAGGGGGATTTCAAGATGAAAGATGCTGTCGTAATCAAGGGAAATAAAGCGGGAATGACGGTCTATCTGGAGAAAGACCTGGATTTTGATGAGGTTCTTCAGGCAATCGCAAAGAAATTCAAGGCGACGGCGAAATTCTGGGGAGCTGCCCAGATGACACTGACACTGGAAGGACGGGATCTGACACCGGAGGAGGAGTACCGCGTCGTTCAGACTATCACGGATAATTCTGATATCGAGGTGCTGTGTCTTCTCGACACGGACGGAAACAGGACAAAGAAGTGTGAGAAAGCGCTGAACGAGAGGTTGATGGAGCTGTCGTCCCTCACGGGACAGTTTTACAAGGGAAATCTCCGGGACGGGGATGAACTGGAATCGGAAGCCAGTATCGTCGTGATCGGTGACGTGGAAAAGGGAGCGAAGGTCAGCGCGAAAGGAAATATCGTCGTCTTAGGGGCGCTCCGCGGAGCGGCTTACGCAGGTGTCTGCGGGAATGAGGACGCGGTGATCGTCGCCTTCGAGATGGCACCGATGTCTGTGCGGATCGCCGGGCTTTCCCTGAAAAAAGCCGGGAACGGACGTCACCTGGGACGGGGGCCGATGATGATCCTGTCTGAAAACGGGAAAGTTGTAGAGGAGCCGATCAAGAAGAGCTTTCTGAGCGCACTGAATTTTATTTAAGCCAAATGCCTAACCGTCCTTGCGTGCAGGCACGCAGTCCGTTTAGTTGCTTGACAACCTTTAACTGTAAATTTTTTATAAACTCTATTTTTTACTGGAATTTTTTGCTTTTTTCATGTAAAATATATTTTGTGGATTTATGTCCAGGCAG
>OLJF01001998.1_pt1 | contig 10988 bp, 8 predicted proteins | sample 1609751 | NCBI WGS metagenome assembly OLJF01 (sample SAMEA4350171, study PRJEB24818) | metagenome | biome: human; feature: gut; material: faeces | place: Denmark | collected 2013-09
AGCTGCCGTCAAAGCCGCTCCCGAATCAACGAAATGGCTTGAAGGAAAAGAGATCAAAAAAATGATCATCGTCCCGAAGAAAATCGTGAACGTGGTTATGGGTGCCACGTCCTAAATCATCCGGGATATAGTCAAGATCCCGTTATGAATCGGGAAATCGGCAAAGCCTAGCTTAAATTCTCACCCGAGCCCTCGAATCCGGGGGTTCGGTTTTCATTGATCCACCCTTGGGTCGGTTTGAACTTAACCACTTTCCGGATGTCCATTTGCCTCACTTCTTTTGAATACGGGTCAAATATGCCCTGGGTGAACTAATCCGCGCTGTATACATCCCGGACACAGCGGACAGTTGTCGTTGCGTTATTGTCCGAGTCAAGGAAGATATTCCCCCCGCTATACCCGTAACCGGTTCTATTGGTTTTGTCCTTGTATTTCCCATCGCTTAATTTCCCCATGGAAAAATAAGTACGTGTAAAAGGTATACCTGACCAAAAATCTCCGGTAATGTAATATCTCATCAAGGTCAGCTCGCGCTGATTGGGCAATCGGTATCCGTCGGGACAGTAAGGGTTGATCGTTTGAGCGGAGATCGCATCATTCATCGCTTGGAATTTAATTGAAGTAAAACTCTTGGCACTGCTCGACGGGGCCACCTCGAATTTTTTGTACACGCGGTTCTGTTCCGATTGCTCGTCATCAAAATCCAGTTCGCGAGAGGTGTAATAACGCATAACGGACTGGTTCAAGTAAATGTTATTAAACGTGTAACTTCCGTCCGCATTCGTTGTCATTTTCACGTAATCATCAGGGGTTTCTGACAAATCATAGCCCGAAGATTTGCTCTCGTTGGTTGTTCCGAGATTACGCACGCAACGCACGCTCCATTTATTAACTTTATAATTTGACCATCGGTATGAACCTCCCATGTTACCGGTAGAGGATCCCTCTTCTCCCCAAACGATGGTCGGATCGTTACTATTGCCCGAATACTTCGTGCTTGAAATGACGTGCTGGCGCCATACTCCTTCATCATCGCTATCCATCTGTATTGCCGTGCGATTGTATAATCGCCCGTCCTTGGAAACGACATCGGAGCCGATCCAGATACCGACGAGTTGTTTGATAGAAGCGAGGTACCATCGTACTTCGTCTTGATCGATAACTCCGTTACCGTTGTTATCCCGGTTGCGTGTCATGCAGGAATAACGCAAGAAGCGGTAGTCTTCCGATAATTCGGGTACTTCGTTTTCCACCTCCACGTCCATGTAGGTTTCCCATGATTTAGAGCTAAAAGTCGTGTTATTGGCTCCGACAAGTTCCCATTCCCTCATCGTGTTCAAGCGGCCGTTGTAAAGTTCGCTATTCCCCCTGTCTTGCGTGGGGGAAACTGTCCCGTTCCCATCAATCGTAATTCCTTTCCCGTAGATCCATATATCCGGATATTCATCCTTGTGCTCCATTCCCCAAGCCGTGGAGAAAGAGGTGTTACTTGTCCGGGTATCGAATATCGATTGTATGGATTTTTGTTGGATGGTGACCACGCTACCCGTGGAGCGGCTCTCCTGATCCTTGCTGACATTCGAGTTACAGAGGATATGCATCATGCGATCGGGTTGATTGACAAATTCTTTCCATAACGTGGAACGCTGTTCTCCCGTGATGGGATGGGCATCGTAGTAATACTCATCCACGTGGACCGTAACACTGATTTTGGGTCCCCCGTCCGCTTCGGAGGTATTGTCGAAATCGCTTGTTGAACTTAGTTGCGGGTCATCATAGAGTTTTTTTTGAGCTTTAATATATTTTACGAGAGTGATGATGTCCATCTCCCCGTCCGGACAGGTTATCGCGTTATAGGCTTCCGGGGTGTACTTTCGTCTTTTCTTTACGTAATAGTTTCCCTCCCCGTCTTTTTGGTTCAGGCGGAAATGACACCATTTGTAGTCCAATCCCGTGGGAACGTCCTCGCCCTCGATAATTTGCGGCTTCCCGTCGCAGAAAGGCGTTTTCACGTACCACGTGAGATCATCAGTGATGTACTTGGCGTGGAAGGTGAGAGTTTTGGAAACGTAATGCGCGTCGCAAAGGGCGATCTCTTCTTTGGCAATCGTAACGGAACCTGTCGCTCCCGGTTGGTTTTCAGTTGTTTCCGTATCCACTTCCACCCGGATGTTATTCACGCTGTTAACCGTGACGGTGTAGGTGTACGACGTGTTGCGGAGCGTGGAGAAGTCGGAAATGTTTCCTCCCGTTCCGAAGTCTCCGAGGTGAATGATGTATTGCACTTCTCCTCCCAGCGTTTGTCCGGCATCATCGTTTACCAGGTCCATCTCCACCCGTCCGGTGACGATAACATAAGTTGAGAGATTATTGGCGTATTCCCACTCGCCGTTCAACCCGCTTTCTAGTTTTACTTGGCGATCCCGATCCGGGAAAGTCGTCGCGGTCTTCTTGGGGGTCATCCGGTTTTCGAGCATGTAGAACGAGAATTCACTTTGCGTATCCGAGGGAAACTCTTCAAATTGCGCCCAATTGCTCGTGAAGAAATCATCGGTGGTCGCGCCTGCATCCTGTCCGGTGGTTTCTGTTTTCCCGCGTTGGGCGTAAGACATAAGGTACGTCTTGCGCGGGATGTTTACCACTTTCCATTGCCCGGGCGTAAAGGTTTTAATCACCTGTCCGTTAGCGTCCGGAGTGGTGCCCGCTTTGAACACGAATCGGACTTTGGCGTCCATTCGGTATAGTAATAAATTCGCTTGATTTCCATCGGTTCCTCTGATAATTTTGTCATCACCTATTGTCACGTCGGAGACCACCCCGCTCATGGGAAAATACCCGTTTCGCGAAATAACATTCTGGTTCAGCGTGACAACGAAATTCAAGAGATCGGCCTCGTTGGCAATCTCTGCTCCCAAACGGTCGCTGCTGACATTTACCATGTCTGCATCCAGGTTGGAAATACCGTAAATCTTGTACGTGTCGGTGCTTGTGTTCACGGGAATTTTGATGGAACCTTTTGTCGTGATTGTTGAGGCATCACTGGTGTTAGATACACACCAGCAGGGGGCAGAAGAGGACTCCACGGCAGCGTAATCCGTTTTCAAATTACTATCATTGAAAAAGTGTGTATAGACTTTTTCTCCAGAACTGTTGAACACGGCAATATAAATGTTGTAGATCCGGTTCTCCGGATAGTCTCCCAACGTGCTACGCGACACGATCGAGACGTTGCTTTCGCTCCCGAAACTGATCATCATGGGTGCCGTTTTTTCTCCCGGGAGATCTATCGTGTCCCGGGAACAACTTGCCAACACGGCAAGCAGTAGAATACAATATATGGATAATCTTTTCATGGTCATCGTGTTTTAATCAAATGTAATATCAGCCGTTTTCTTTTCCCACGGAACTACTTCAAAATTAAACGTACCTTGACCTTCATTGTAGAAGACGTTTGCCGTCGTATGGAGATGTTCGTTACGGTAAATATATTTCAATGCCGCTGTCGCCCCGAAGGAATTGATGTAGTTGATGGGTGTGGTGACGGAAAAGTTTTTGACCGGGGTCAACGTGTTACCTCCGGCATCTTTCCATTCTTCGGTTTCGGTATATGGACGCAGGTACCAACGACTGTTGTTATCATTGGGAGTGTCACTAGTTCTATTAGTTGTATTGATGCCACCCCCATTTCGATTAATAAAATAGCGTCTTCCGGTTGTTCCAGATCGAAAATAAATGCCAGTAGAAGCTCCAAAATTGAAGTTTGAACCTGTCGTTCCGATATATAATTTGCTTCCTGAAATGGTAATATATCGGTCCGTCCCGACATTTTTCATCGTTCCGGAACTTGTTCCGGAGAATTGCCATTGGTAGTTTTTATCATTGATTAACTCGTTGTCATCGGCTGGTTGTTTGGCCGATAATGTAGAGCCGTTCGTGTAGAGGTAATAAGTGTTGTCCGAGTAACTGCGAATAACATAAACGTCATCCGGACTGTTAATTGATGTTTGATTGCTACCGATATTTTGGTTGATAACACATGTTGCCGGGTTGTCCGATTCTTCGAAAATCGCCCCTTCGATGGTCATTTCATAAGTCGAGGCAATGTTTTCGTAAAGATACTTATCAAAAACAGACGCGCTGCCGTGGCTAGCGATGGAGATGATATCGGTCAAAGGCGGGAATGAACGATAGGTGACTGCTCCCGGTATCGTGTTATTGTGGTTGAAAAGGTATCCGATGCTAGCGTTAAAATCGGATAGTTCCACGTTACTGATGCAAAGTTTTTTGTTAACTATATGGTTATAGACGGAAACGCTGAATCGTCCTACCACCCGTTCCAGTTCGGCTGAAATTTGATTCGCCCCGGGAGACAGGGCTACCTCTTTCACGAGGGTCAGGGGCATTCCGTCGGTATCATCGTAAGAGGGAGTATCGGTACCCGAGAGAGTTACCAGTAACCGATCTTTCAGCGTGCCGGGCAACGTGGCTCCAACCTCGTATGCCGCTGTCGACAGGTCCAAATCCCCCGGAGCGTTAGCAATGATGTAGAGCGTGTATTGACCTCGCAGGAGACCCGTGAAAGTCACCGTTTGCGAAACAGCATCCGGGGTGGATATATCACGACCTACAATTTCGGAATTGACATCCACGAGCAACACGACCAACTTTTTCATGCTATCCCCGTCTTTCGCCGCGCGGGACAGGTTTTCGCCGATCGCAAGCGTCAGCGAGGCGTCACGTCCCCTCCCTTCTTCTTGGGAGGGGAATGCCGTGTCCTGATCTTCGCAACCAACTCCGGCAAACAGTAGTATGACCGTACCCCATGTTAATATTTTGTTTCTCAGTTTATTCATGATATTAAAGTTATACTTGTATATCCACGTTTGAACTAATATTCTGCCATTCTTTTATACTGACGGCCACGCTAATCGATGAGCCGGATAGCGTGATCGTATAAGTGTACACTTTACCCGGTTCCCAAGTTATGGCCGGGATGTATGCGATATGATGGTTGTCGAGTCCCGACTCCGTGAAGAAATGAAACGCGGTACTCTTTGCCGTGATCTCTTGCGGGATGGCAAACACGATATTGTCGTTATCATAAACGGATATTTTGTTGGCATCGCCCACGCCGAATATTTTCGATCCTTCCCACAGATAGCGTTGCTCGGCATCGGAGTACGATTTACTCCAATTCATTTGGTAGTTGGAAGGGGAGCCATTGAATGTCAAGAGACCGACCACGCATAGGTTTTGCAAGTAGGCTTTGGTAATTTTGTCGGTAGTGCCCGGGGCAATACTGAGCGGATCGTATTTAATCTCGAAACGGAGAGCCGAGAGGGCGTGTTTGAACGGCATCGTGACGACCCCGTATCCCTCGGGGTCAACGGAGGGTTGCCGCTCGGCGTAAGCCACCATCACGTCGAAGTTATCGCGGGCGATGTTGTATTCTAGCGTCAACAAGTCGGGATTCGAACTGCTGGACAGGATTTCTGCGACAGCGGGATAGTATGCTCGAAATTTGTATTTTGCCGAGTTAACCCATATCTTTTTCTCGGAGTAGGTCCACGCCCCGCTCGTGTACGTGACTGTTTGCGGCTGGTTATCGAAAGTCTGTGAAGATAGCCCGCCGAGGGAGTAGGTCGAGTAAACGACGAAAGCGTTACCCTCGTTTTTCAGCCCGCCGTTAGTGACGAGAGTTCCTCCCGTGCCTCTTGATTCCGGTGCATTTGTAGTGGCGGAATCCGCGCTGTCAGTAATTTGGGAACTGAAATTTAATTCCCGTATCGTTTCCTCCGATTGTTCCGGGCTTTTTGAACAACCGATGGCGAACAGGATTCCTCCGACGAGTATATACCAAAATTTACGTGTCATGGCTTTAATATGTCAGTTGTGAATACCAGTGTGTCCGGAGTTATTTTCAGCGTGTAGCTGCAATGTTTTCCGGTGCCCCACTCCAGAGTGGCATCGGTTTCCAGTTCTTGTCCGGCGAGCGTGTTGCCGTTCGTCACGATGTCGCATGTCGCTTTCACGGTTACCCGTGTTTGTTGTGGCATCATGAGTCGCATTCCTCCTGCCTGTTGTTCCGATTCGTCCAAGGGCAGATTCCCTTCGAAGAAGACCGCTTCCCCCGTGTCTCCCGTTGCGCTCCATGTCGCTTCCGGCAGGGATTGGAAGTTCCCGCTGAAAGCCACCCCTTCCAGGGCAATCTTTTTCAACCGGATGATCATATCCGATGGCACCGGGGTCTGCACCCGGAAGTCCACCATGCATAAGGCCCGCGTGAAGGGTATCTGTACCGTCCCTCCCGAGTTTTTCCAGTCCAGATCGACGATCGGTCCGGAGAACATCAAATCGGTTGAGTCCGCAGCCGTGTTGAAGTTTTTGAACTCGATTCCCCGTTCGGTCGAAAATGTGGCGGGGAATCGATAGGGAGAATAAGCGAAAAATGTAACTCTCCGGTCGGGAGGCCAGTTGTGTGTCGTGTCGGTAATCCATGTCTTCCCGTTCCAAATCACACGGCAATCTTCGAGGAACGTTTGCGCCCCGTCGGCGTGATTGTTCCACGTTTTGTTCACCGGTAACGAGAGAGCCCAAATACCGAAAGGGATGTCCGTCGGGTAGGTGCAGGTGTTTCCCGTCTCTCCCCGCAAGTTTAGCTCCAACAGAGCGCGAAACCGGAGTTCTCCCGTTTCCTCGTAAGCGCAACGGTTGTCGAAGCAACCGATGATTACTGTTGCCAGTCCCGCTATCAACCCGTGTGTGATCGCTTTATTCATCATCCTCTCTTTGATTCAACAAAATTACTCGATAGTTAAGTCCATGTTGCCGTATCCCACCCAATCCGTTACCGACGTGTCGAACTCGATATAGTTGGTTCCGAGACTGATAATCAGCGTATAGGTAATATCGTTGTTCGTGTACCACGCCGGGGTGACGTTTTTTATCAATATATCCTTTTCGATCAATTGCGTATCCGTTCCGCCGCCGGCGATGGTCGTGGTCAAGTTGTACTTGATTTTAAAATAAGCGTCTTGGGCGAGGGCCTGAGGCATCACGATCCGTTTTTGAGTACCGATTTCTATCGCGGCATCCTTGTTCAGTAACAATCCTGACGCATCGTTATAGACTTGGATGTTTTCCGGAGCTCCCTGTCCCGTCCAGTTATTATTGACGTAATTTCCCTTGGTTTTGATGTTAGTCAGTTCCATCGATGTCAAGTTTATGGTTTTATTTTCATACGCGTCGTCCAGTTTCGCTTTGACGCTGACGCGTGCAAGCTTGTGGCGGAACAGGGTGGGGACCCCGTTGTAGGCATAATTGTCTTCATTCCCCCGTTTATTCTTGGCAATGTCTGCCACCATAAAATCGACGTTTGGATTCGCGTTGATATCCCAGCCGTTCAAAGTGATCCCCTCTTTGTCGTAAGAGAATCCCGCATGCGAGGCGATCGTTTTGGGCGAATAGGCAAAGAACGTCAACGAACCTTGCTTCGGCCAGTAGTAGGTGGTCGCGGCGTGCCAGTTCGCATTCGTGTTATCATACGAGATCTCCGCATCGTTGATGTACACCTCCGCGGAAACCTTGTCGGCATCCCACGTACTTCCCGCGGGAAGGAAATAAGCGTATGCCCCGAAAGGAAGGCTTTTCGGATATTCCGTCTTGCCTGTCATGTCCCCGCGGGCAGAGGGGGCTTGCACCACTTGGAAGGAAATCTCTTCCGGGAGAAAATTGTTATCAACCTTTTCTTCCATGCATCCGGCAAGCGCAATGCCTACCCCTGTCAATAGTATGATTATCCTTTTCCTCATGTTTCCCTTTCTTTGCCGGTGAATTTGTTATTTTTTTCGTGACTGCGGGGAGAACCAACTCCCCACGACCTTAGGTAGTAGCGTTTTTATACCCGAACGCAACGGGTGGTCTTTGAAGGATTAGATGGTGATACCGTTATCAACATTCTCCCAATTTTCAATAGCCGGATCCCAATAGATAATTTGGCTTGATAAATCAATCGTAATCCCATAAGTGATATTTTTATTCATCTCCCAAGCCTTATGTAAATCACGAAGTTTTTTAGTTTCGGTAACTGTTTCGGTTGAGAAGTCAATCCCGTTATAAGTCCTGATGGTGTACATGATCGTTATATTTACATTGTCATCATCAGCAAATGTTTGTGGTAAAACAATAGTTTGTGCTCCGTCACTTTTTGCTACAGTGGAAGTAGTGGTTACCTCTTGATTTCCTGAAAAATGAATATAATCAACAGTTCCGCTGTGTCCACCCCAACCTTCGGTAGGGAGCTGCATATAAGTGCCTACATTTGCAACGTCCTTTATTGTAATACTTTTTAAGTCAATAACTTTATCTCCAGCAACATAACTACCCGTTGTGTGGTTATTCGTATAATCACTTGCTGTTTTAATTTTAAAACCGATTTGAGTTAACTTGTGGCGAAAAAGGGTCGGAACACCGTTATATTCGTAGGTGGTAATATTCTGTTTCTTATCTTCAGCAATATCGGCAACCATAAAATCAACATTCACATTATCATTAACGTTATAATTTTCCGCTTTAATTCCTGTTGCTTTCTCACAAGTTACAGCAATTAGTTTCGGGGTATAAGCAAAGAATGTCAACGACCCTTGTTTTGGCCAATAGTGTACTGCTGTGGCATGCCATGTCCCCGCAAGAAATGGATCAATGTCTAAAGAATAATACTTAATTTCTTCATCGTTTATGTACAACGTGGTTGTCTCATCGTTGGCATTTTCTTCCCAAGTACCGTTTCCTGCAACAAAGTAAGCAAATGAACCAAAACTAGAAGTTGTAGGGAACGTAGTTTGGCTACTACTTAATGCCCTTGACATCGTTCCTACCACTGTTTGATAAGAAATCGCATTACTTCCGTTTTCTTCGTCCGGAGTAACTTCGTTTTTCACGCAGCTCGCGAGTGTTATGCTAGCTATGGCTGCTAATAAAATCATCTTTTTCATACATACTCTAATTAACATTAATAATCATTCTATTTATATATAATATTAGCTTACAATTTTATATCATGGTGTTCGTCTTCCCAGTCATCCACCGAGGGATCGAAGCCGCCGCCACTGGAGGCGGGAGGGTCGATCTTGACAGTCTCCTCGAGTAGCAGCCAATGGTGCTTGAGGCATGCCTCGCTCGAAAAGAGGGAGGTGATGTCAAAATCCCGTTTCACCGTGCGCCCGTCCGTGGTCCGGATGTCGAAAGTCACAGACAGGCAGTTCGTGATGTCTTCGATGCGTCCGAAGGTGTTGAATACCGTAGCGAGCACGTCGACTCCTTTATCATCGCTTTTTTGCAGCGTGAAGTAGAGAGAGACCGGGGTGGACGTGACGCGTTCGTTCCGTCCGAAGCGGTTGGAACCGACCATCCCTGTCAGCACCGCCCGGGCACTAGACACGTACTGCAAGCCGTCAACCTTGATTTGCAGGTAGTAGGTCTCCACGATGGAGGTAGCATCGGTCTTTACCACATGCACCCCCTCGTGAAAAGGAATCACTTCCCGTTCGTTACTGGCCACCACCAAGTGGTCCGGCTCGTAGACGATGGCGTTCTCTTCACCGGCACGTCCCAGGAAACTTTGCCGGATGGAGGAAGTTACCTTGTCGGTGTATGCCTCGATGGTTTCGAAAGTCTGGTCATCGCGAACCAGGGTGGATTCGGTATCGAAATTGTAAATCAACATCTGGTAGGTTCCCGGGCGTACGCTGATATCGCCTTGCAGGCAACGTGTTCCTTCATCGTCATACGTGATGTCGGAGATGTACGTTTCCGACGCAATTTTTTTGCTTGTCGGGTCGTAAAACAACACCCGCATCATCTCGGGTTCGATGGTCGGTACCGGTATTTTTTCGTTATATATATCGCACGTGATGTTCATGATAGCTTTAATATTCACGGCGACGCGCAATGTCGTGTTGTTGGCCGGGTCTTCCAACGGACGGCGGTGACAACTGACGGACAATAGAAACGCAAGTAGCAGCACGATCTGTTTCATCGAGTCTTCCCTCCTTTCTTTCGCGTGATGTTGATGGGGCAGACCAGCGAAATCTTGAGTTTTGTCAACCCGAAATAGTTTACTTGTCCCGCTTTATAGCGATCCCGGTAGAGATGCTCGTAGTCATCGCTCGGAACGTAGTGACGGTAATCACTCGATATGTATCCTGCCGAGGCAGAGAATTCCAAGTTGAAGCGGCGACTGATCTTCCGGGCGCACCCGTAAGTGATTCCCGTCGACCAGTATTCGCCTTGGTAACAGGCCTTGATGTTCCATTGGAAGTCGTATTTCGCGGACATCCCGTACACCCCGAAGAACTGTCCGGTCAGCACCTCCCGCTCATCCGTGCGCCGGAACCACCAACGCGGCTCGATGCCCATTTCCCACATTTGGAAACAGTATTTCCGATCGTGGGGACCCCAGCTCCACCACGGGAACACGTCTTCCACGGCAATCGAGAATTTATTGCCGATCGGGATCTCTATCTCGAAATTGAGAGCGGTTATCAAGTCGTAGAGCAAATTTGTTTTCAAGGCGATGATGGTTTTCCTGTTCGTGGCAGGCAGGAGTATCGGTGTCATTCGTAAACCCGGATCTCTCAACGCTATCCCCGCGGGTACGATGGCACTGATTCGACATGGTAATCCGGCACGGGTGATCAGCGGGTCGCGCTCGAACCACGTCACCCGAATAAAAGAACGTCGCAAATCAACAAAATACGTCTTTACGAAATAATTGTACAAGCGACCGCTATCAATAGTTTTCAAACGAAGTTTCTTGATGTCGGGATGCAGGTCGGAATCTACGATTTCCAACACGGCGTGGCGTGTCGTTTCATCCAGCGTCGTGTCGCTTGCCGCTTTTACGCGGAACAAATGCCATGATTCCCCGTCTGGGCGGACCGAAATCTTCGGAAAAAGGCTATCGTATGTTTTAGCGAGATAGTCCATCA
>OLJF01002001.1_pt1 | contig 10967 bp, 6 predicted proteins | sample 1609751 | NCBI WGS metagenome assembly OLJF01 (sample SAMEA4350171, study PRJEB24818) | metagenome | biome: human; feature: gut; material: faeces | place: Denmark | collected 2013-09
GTGCGCTGGCTGGCTGCGGCGCGGCACGCAAAGGACCGCGGCGGGTATCTGCTCTGTATGGGCGTGTTCGCGTCGCTGATGTTCCAGACCGTGGAAATCATCGGCATGTGCCTGGGCGTGCTGCCTGTCGTGGGTCTGACCCTGCCCCTGTTCAGCTACGGCGGCTCGTCGGTTGTAAGCATTTATCTGTCCGTCGGCCTCGTGCAGGCTGTGACCGTGCGCGCACGGACGGGCAGTTTCATTGTAGAACAGCAGGAATAAAGGAGGGAAATCGCGTGCTGACGCTGTATACCGGCACGGGCGGCGGCGAAAACCGCGCGGCGCTTTTCAATGCGTTTGTGGAACAGGTGCGCCGCGGCGAAAAATGCCTGCTGCTCGTGCCCGAGCAGTTCACGGTCCATGCCGAGCAGGAGGTGTTCCGCCTGTACGGGGCGGGGCTGGGCTGCGACGCCGAAGTCGTCAGCTTCAAGCGCCTGTGCTACCGCATCCTGCTCGCCGCCGGCCGGGCCGATGCGCTCGGTCAAGAGCTTTTCCACGTTCATGTGGATGTCCTCCGCGTCCACCATCCAGTGGACTTTGCCCGCCTTGACGTCCGCCAAAATACCGCGCAGGCCTTCGACAATCTTTTCCGCGTCTTCCTGCGGGATAATGCCCTGCTCGCCCAGCATGGTCGCGTGGGCAATCGAGCCGGTAATGTCCTGCTCCGCCAGCCGCTGGTCAAAAGAAATGCTGGAATGGAAATCGTCCACCAGCCCGTCGGTTGCCTTGCTGAAGCGTCCTCCCCAGAGTTTCATTGCGTTCCTCCTGATGCGCGGGCAAGTCAACCGTCCGCGCGAAAAATTTCGATTCAAAAGTATTGTACCGTGTTTCCCGGCGCGTGTAAAGTCCCGCGCGTGTATTTTCTGCGCACTTATAGCAACTTTGAATGCTGTTTCACCGACATTTTCGTAATTTTCGACAATTTTCGTTAGGAATCCATTTCCTTTTCCATTGACTTTTTGGTACGAAAACGTTATAATTATAGCAAGAGTGCGTAATGTCTGCTGGAAACACGCACAAAATTCTCGCAAAACAAAGGAGGAGTTTTCCCATGAAGCGTCTTTGCCGTCTGTCCGCGCTGCTGCTCACGCTTGCCATGCTGCTGAGTCTGGTCAGCATTGCGCACGCGGAAGAAAAGCAGTCCGCCACCGCGTGGCTGCTGTACTTTGCGTCGAACCATGAAACCGATTCCTCGAAATTCCCGTGGTGGCCGCAGCATAAGTCTGCTGACCAGCCCTCGTCCGAAACGGGCGTGGAAGCCACGAACGCCGAAGTTACCGGCCCCGGCATGTACACGGTCGGACTCAAATTCAACTGGCAGAAAGCGGAGGGCGCGATTCAGTTCAACCTCGTGCTGGACAACGCGGAGAGCCTCTTCCCCGGCTATTATGTGAAGATTACAGACATCCGCGTCAACGGCAAGTCCATTGACCACAAGCCGAACCTCTACGGCACTTTCCACGACGACCCGAACGCAGGCTTTGCGCCGATTTACAACAACTACTGGGACAAGAATTTCTCCCCGGATTCCACCGGTCCGGACGGTCTGCGCGCCTTTGACAGTGTGGACGAAGCGACCTACGAAATCATCAACCCCGACGACATCGTTGCGGGCGACACGATTGAGGTAGACTTCATCGTTGCAGCGAACGCGGGTGAAATGCCGGAAGACATTGGCGAAAAGCCCGGCAAGCTGACCTCTCTGGTTGCGCCGCCGCCGGTGCTGGAGGACGGCGCGGAAGCGTGGCTGTTCTATCAGTCCGGCAGCTGGTGGCCTGCCAACACGAAGCCCGAAGGCGACAGCGCAGGTCATGCCAGCAGCACAACGGCAAAGATTACCGGCGACGGGTATTATACCGCCAGCCTGTCCTTTGACCGCGATGGCTGGTCGTCTCCTGTGAACGGCGCGAAGAAGCTGCTGCTGGTCGTCTCTGACGGCACGACGAAGCTTCCGAACAGCTACCTCAAGATTACCGACATCCGCGTCAACGGCAAGTCCATTAACTTCACCGACGTCGGCTTCGGCGCGCACTACGGCGACCAGTACATCCAGGCGACGGACGATTACTCTATCATTTATGACGACTGGATGGTGGAAAACAACTCCGCCCCGTGGAATCACAAGGACTGGAACGGCAATGTGACCGACAATGTTTCCGCCATCAATCCCGATGACATCAAGAATGGCATGACCATCGACGTAGACTTCTTCATCACCAGCACCGCCGGCAAGGAGCCCGCGAAGGACACCAGCAGCGACCCCATCTGGTTCCCGAACAACACGGCTTCTCTGGCGGGTCTGACGCTGAAGGATCTGGGCATTGCGGACGACTGGCACGCCATCGTTCCCGTTGACCTGAGCAAGACCGGCTGGCAGGCGTTCCCGCTGCTGGCGGCGAACTTCAAGCAGGTTGGCACGGCGTATGTCGCGGTGAACAACGGCTCTGTGACCGTCACCTGCGAGTACAACGGCTTCTATGTGTTTGAGAAGAGCCAGTGCATCAAGTGGTTCACGAGCCTCGACCAGATTTCCAAGGCGGAACTGGTGGATATCTCGAACGGTCTTGCCTGCGGCAACGTTGTGAGCATCGCGGATGATCTGGGCGGCGCGTCGATGGCGTACCTGTCCATCAACAACAAGATTACTTGGCGCAATCCGGTCGATGATTTCGGCAACAGCTTGCCGGACTACTGGAAGAACCTGCCCCAGTGGAAGGAATACCGCGCGAATCTGATGGAAATGATTAACGCGGCGAACGCGGAATAATTCTGCCTCCCCTGCCCCTTCTGGCGAAAGTCAGAAGGGGCTTTTCGTTTGTCTGCGGATTGGCTGGCGGGAGAGCATACGAATCCTTCTGCACCAAAAGGACCATCAACTTTTCGCACACTGCGACCAGTCAACGGTCTAATGTTCATTGCAGCAACCTAAAATTTACAAATTGAAGGTTCTCTTAATCAATCTTGCAACTTCATCAGGTTCTATATCAGAATTATCAATCCTCAGGTAGTTATCAAAAGGAATCTCGCCTTCATAACTAACACACCGATGGTTTTTGTCGTCATTGATTAAGCGCTGATTGGAAGCCTCGATATCTCTTTTGGACGCTTTATTTTTTAGTCTGTTTTCAGAAATATTCCTTTTCAGTCTTATCTCCTGCGGCGCAATCAGTTCAACATAATAGAAGTCCGTCCCGTATGGTTCAAAGATGCCTTTGACATGCTCCAGATACGCCCATTCTGATGGCAGATTGAAATCCATCATCATTGTAAAAATCATCCCATCATTATCGGAAGCTGCATAGTTCTTGAAAATAACGTCGCGGATTTCTGCGATTGTCTTGCCCTCGTATCGACCGAAAATCTCTATCACTGGTTCGATGGTCATGTGATTGTGAAAGAGCCTTAAATCCGTTATTTTCATCAGTTCCTGACCAACTGTCATTTTCCCAGCAGCCGCATCGCCAATGATAAACAATAGTTTCATAAAGCACCTCAACAAATTCTGTGCAGATTCTAAGGTAACACCGCGCAAATGAGGTGGTCGGCTGGCGAATGGATTTTTTCGTCAGATGCAAATGCAAATTTCGAAGGTTTACTGGATGTAAATCGAGAAATTTGCATGACGCAGATGGCGGAAAAGACATCGCCAGACGCGCCGCCGAATTGTGCGGTGGTGCCCTAATACTCCCCTGCTTCGCCGTTGAGAATCGCATCTGTCAGCGTTCCCAGCAATCCACTATCCTCCATCGCGTCCATTGCGCCCTGCACAAGTTCCGCCGGAAGTGCCGCAAGCCACTGTGTCACCTTCCGCACCATCGGCTTTCCAATCCGCCCCATCAGCTCCGCCAATGCCGGGCCATCCACCGACAGCACATTCGTGCCCTGCACATCCTCCGGCGCATACCTCACCGTGCCCTCCGCCACCTGAATCACCTTGACCGTCAGCGTCATCATCGTGGCGCTATGGTCAGGCTGAATCCGGCGGATGGTGATGGTATCGCCCTGCGCCTCACCCTCGAAGGCAAGGTGGATGCCGTCGTCGCCCGTCATCATGCCGTCCGCGTCGATTTGCGCGTAGAACGGCAGCGTGACGGGATAGCTTACAGGCAGGGAGAACGAAACCTGCGCATTCAGCACGTCCGATTGCAGGGAGAGCGCACCTGTGAAGAGCAGTGCATCCCGGCGGAGCGTCGCGGAAAAGTCCACCAAATCAGGCAAATGCAGCGAAACAACCTGCGTGCCGTCCGCCTCCGCGTACGAATAGACGGTTTCCTCGCCGTTTTGCCAGCTGACGCCGTTTTCGGTGTGTTCGATGCTCAAGCCATCCGGGAAGTTCGCTTCGACGTACTCCGGCAAGGTTGCCAGCGCGTCAAAAATATTCGCATCCGCGCCGCTTTCCAAGCCGAACGCTTCAATATAATAATACAGTGTCCTGTCATCTTCGGACAGGCGGGCGATTTCTTCTGCGCAGGTTATCAGCGCCGTGTTTTCCAGCCGACCATCGTTTTCCTGTGCCGCCAAATCGGCAATCGCCTGTCGGAGACCCGCCCATGCGCTGGTGTGCGCATAGGGGGACAGCCACAGGAACACCCGCTGCAAGGGCAAGTCGAGGTGATTGTACGCCTTGATGGCAAATTCCAGCCACGCCAGCTGATTGACCATCAGCGTTTCGCCGCCAAGGTCAGTCGCCTGAATCCCCCAGTGGCTGTCCAGACCGAAGAAGCGGATGCGGGTTGCGGTTTTTTCCGGCGCATTCGTCAGGCCAAGGTCAATGCGCGCGTCAAAGCTGCCATCCGACGCCACCACGTCGCCCTCCACCGTCAGCAGGCGGAAGAGCGATTTCAGCCCCTGCGCCAGCTTGCGCTCCTGTGCAGGGTACTGCACGGGGTCGATGTCTGCACTCAGGCGGAACGTGACGCGTTCGCCCAGCGCCGTGGACAGCACGAGCACCGCCGCCAGTGCCGCCGCTGCCAGCCGCCGCATCAGCCCCATAGCAACGCCAGCGCCGGAACAATCTGCTTTTTCCGGCTTACAACTTTCGGAAGCCACACATGGTGACTGGAGGTGTCCTCATTGAGGTTAAACGCCTGCCGCACCGCGTCGTCGCCGCCAAGGAACACCAGCTCCGTGCCGCAGCGCAAGACGTCGGTCAGCATCATAAGGAACATATCGTAGCCCTTATTGTCCTTGATTTTCTGCATTTCGGGCAGAATTTCCGGCAAACGCTCCAGCATCCGGTCAGTGTCAAGGCAAGTAATCTGGCAGATGCCAAGGTTGTGCCCCGCGATGTGGAATTCCTTGAAGTCGGTATTCAGCAGCTGTTCGACGGGTTTGTCCGCGCCGCTGCCGGCGGAGAACATCTCGCGGCCGAGCGTCTCCAAATCAATCCCTGCGATTCGCGCCAGACGGTCCGCCATGCGGCGGTCGCGCGGCGTGCACGTCGGGGACTTGAACATGACCGTATCGGACAAAATCGCCGCTGCCATCAGCCCTGCCATCTTCTCAGAGGGCTGCAGGCCGCGTTCTTGGAACATCGTCGCGACAATCGTCGTTGTCGAGCCAACGGGCTCATTGCGCATGAACACCGGCGCGCCCGTCTGAATATCCGCCAGCCGGTGATGGTCGATAATCGCGATAATATCCGCCTGTTCCAGACCGGGGATGGACTGGCTCTTCTCGTTGTGATCAACCAGCACAACGCGCTTGCGCCGCGGCCGCAGCAGATGATAGCGGCTCAGCGTGCCGACGACCTTCTCGTTCTCGTCCAGCACGGGATAGGAGCGGTAGCGGCTTTGCAGCACCGTCTCGCGCACGTCGTCGATGAAGTCGTTGAGGTGAAACAGCACGACCCCCGTATGCTGGGCAATGCGCTGCACGGGAATTGCCTGATAAATCATCCTTGCCGCGCGGTAAGCGTCGCAGGGCGTGGCGATAATGCACGTCTTGCTGGACAGACCGAGGTACTTTTCCGACAGCGAGCCTTGGCAGATAATGACGCACGATGCGCCGATTTCCAGCGCCTTGTCCACCACGTCCTTCTGCTGCCCGCAGATGACGATGCTGCCGCTGTTGACGCCCTTCAGGCACTCGCCGGGTGTCGGCAGGGCAATCACGACTTCGCCGGAAATGGTGTCGAACGTATCCTCTTCGTTGTTGATGATATGCCCTTCGAGCGCGGACAGAAGGTTGAAAATCGGCACGTCGCGGACTTCGGGCTTCGTGATGCTCTCCATGTCCTTTTCGGCAATGCCGCCCGCGGTCAGCATCCCGTAGAGCGTGCCATCCTCGTTCGTGACCGGCACCGCAGACAGATTTTCATCCTCGCGCAGCACTGCCCACGCGTGGCTGATCGGAACACTTGTGCCGAGCGTTGGCGGACGGTCGTAGTCAATATCGCGCACCTGTGTGCGGACATTGGTGAGCAGCGTCGGCGCCTGAAAGCCGAAGCGGTCGAGCAGGAACTGTGTCTCGTCGTTCGGTGCGCCCTGCATGGCGGCGACATAGGCATTGTCGCCCAACGCGTTATGCAGCGCCGCAAACGCCATGGCTGACACCACGGAATCGGTATCGGGATTGCGGTGGCCGCAGACATAAATCGGATCCATCTATGTATTCTCCTTTCACGGGGGAAAGCTGTCGTCAAAAGCACTTTCTGCCCTTACCAGTCCAAATCGTCATCTTCCTCGTTGTCATCCACGACTCCCGCCCAAGCATTGGGGTCGGTGTAGAGGCGCAGGCGATACTCGTCGTTCAGCGCTTTCTGTGTGTCAATATTTGCAATGCCCAGCGTTTTCAAGCCCTTCTTGCCCTGATACGCCTTCACTGCCTCCACCGTCGCCGCACCATAGACGCCATCCACCTTGTCCTCCGCCAGATAGCCCAGATACGACAGCTTCTCCTGTAATTCGCGTACCTTCTGCCCACTGTTGCCGCTGCGCATCGTCCAGTCGGCGACGTCATGCACCGTGCCGTATCCCAGAATCCGGTTGTAGGTCAAGGCGTACTCCGCGCGCTTAACCGCAACGGGTGTGTTTCCCTCGATGACATGCACGGTGATGTTCCCCATTGCGTCCTGTGAGCAGTATTCCACCATGGCGACGTGGTCGGTATCCGTGCTGCTCGTCCAAGTGAAGAACACCCAGTCGCCGGGCTGCGGAATGTACGTTCCGGTGGTGATGTAGGTGTCGTCGTCCTTCATCCACTGGTATCCCCAGTTCGCCAGATTGCCGTTGCGGGTAACGTACCGCCCCTGCCGGATGAACCAGTCGCGCCCAACGTTCTGCCCGGAATACATGGGGTAGACATTGCGGAGCAGTTCCGTGCCGTGCTGCTGATCCACCTGATCGACGCACCAGCACAGGAATTCGGCGCACCACTGCGCGTAGGCATCGCCCGCCCATTCGCCGTACTTGGAGTACCCGTGCGGCCCTTCCTTGTATCCGATTTCGCCGCGCGCCACGTCCAGCAGCCACTGCACATAGTCCGGCACATGCCAGAGCGGTTCAAGCACCGTGTCCTCCGCCTTCGCGCAGGGCAGCAGCAGCCCTGCCGTCAGCAGCAGGGTCAGCATCAGCGACAGCAAGCGTTTCATCGGGTGATTTCTCCTTTCAAGCGGAAGAGGTAACAAGTTAATATTCGACCTTGACGAGCGAAATTCCTGCTGATTCGCCGGATTTCCCGCTTTTCCCATCCAATTTCATCAAAAAAGAGGCGATTGCTCGCCCCTTTGCGTGTATATTGCCTTATTTCTCGTCATACACCCGGTAAATCAGCATACACAGCGCGCCGTCGCCGCTGGTGTGCGCCTCGACGCGAATCGGGAAGTCGTAGTCGTTGCGCCAGCGAAGGTTCTGCGTTTTGTTGCCGACCGCCGCGTCCACGCCGTGCGGCAGGTACGGTGCGGCATTCTCGCCGTGCGCACGGCGATAGAGGATGTTAATCCCCGGCAGCTGGAGCAGCGCGTTGTACAGCGTCGAGGACACCTGACAGGTGCCGCCGCCGTAGCTGGTCGTAGTCGTGCCGTCAGAGAGCGCGCCTGCGGGCAAATAGCCCTTTCCCTTGTTGTATGGTCCCATGATCTTGTTGCCGTCAAAGACGTCGCCCGGCTGGTAAATACCCGAAATCAGCTCGCTTCCGCGGGCAATATTGAAGATGCGGTTATGGTTTTTTTCCGTGTCCACCATCTTATAATACGAGGTGTACGCCGCAATCGGGGTATCCTCGCGCAGGGGATTATCCGTCGGGGACACCGGCGTCAAGTCCGTCAGCTGATCAAGATTGATATAGCCATAGCTGCGCATATAGTTGACGACCGCCCAGCCGTCGTACATGCACCAGATGGAAATCGTCGTGCCGGGATTCAGCACCACCCAGCTTTCGTCCTGATCGCTCATGGACTTGCGGACGTAGCAATTCGTGGCGGTCTTGGCGACATAGGCGTGCTTCTGCGTTCCGTATGGCGGCGTCGTGGAAGAATCCACCGGTGTCACACTGAAAATGCGGTGGCGTTTGACATACGCAAGCTTCCCCTGATAGCGCATGATGACCCACGTCGGGTCAATATACAGCACTTCGCCGCGCGCGGAAGCGTCGCCCACGCGGAAAACACGCTCGCTCTCAATATCACGTTCCACATAGCCGCTGGTATACGCGGTCATGCGGGCAGTATAGAGCGCTGGAGAATTGCTGTCAAAATCCGACAGCACTTTATCCGGATACACAGCTCCTACTACCGGAACAACTGCATCCTCGTTAAACTCCGAGTCGTCCACTTCCTCATACAGCTCATCTTCCGCCAGCGCCATCCCGGTCAGCGCAATGCACAGCATCAGCAAAAGGGCCATCAGACGTTTCATCTGTTATCCTCCCCTGTCGAAACAGTTTCCGTTTCTCATTATACCATTCCTTTGGCAGACAGGCAAGGGGGCGGATGCAGAATTTACAAGTTTGGCGTATATTCTGACGCTTTTATACGGTTTTCGGATGTTTTCCCTTTCTCCCGTCCTTATTCACCACGCTCCTGATAAACCATCTCAAAGTAGCGGTTCGCTTCCTGCGTAAACGCCTCCACCGTCAAATTCCCCGTTGACAGGCGCTCCACCAATTTCTTTAAATCCGCCGTGAAATAATTTTCCTCCGGCACGACGATATTCCCCGCAACCTGCTTCCACGCGGCAATATCCTCCACATCGATGATGTTTCGGTACTTTTCCGCTTCCGCCTTGCTTTCACGCAGTTCTGTCAGCTGCTGAGCGACTTCCGCCGTCTGCTCCTGCGTCTCCAAGGATGCAATCTGCGCCGCCAGTTCCGCAATCCGCTGTTCCTGATAGGTGTTCGGCAGCGGGTCGGTCATGTCCGCGAAGATGCGGTACTGCGTTTCATCGTAGACGTTCTGCGCGCAGTATTCCAGATAGCGGATGGCTTCCTCCTTGTGCTGGGAGTACGGGTTCACCACCAGCACATAGACCGATGCCGGAATCGCGGCGGGCGACGATTCGCCGACCTTCATCGGCATGTGGCAATCCGTCGTGATAGGCATGGAGACGTCCATTTCGTAGAGCGAATACCCGTCCTCATTCTGCGGGAAAGCGTCTTCATCCTCCGGGACGTTCGCCACGATGTAGGTCAGTAGCTCCTGCAATTCGGCGTTATTCAGCGTGATGCGATTGCCGAGCAGCTGCTGCTCGTTCAGGTAGCGCTCGATACTCATGTTCAGCATATTCAAGCGACTGTAACCGGGGTAGCCGAGGGGTGCCATGCCTTCATCCGCGAAAACGCCCTCATCCGCCAGCTGGGTAATTTGCTGGAACATCTCCAGCAGCGTATTCGCAAAAGTCATGCCGTTCTGCTCCAGCACATCCATTGCCGCGTCAGGCAGATAGGTTTCAACCGTCTCATACCAGCCGATAATTTTGCCGTCATCGGTCGTGAGACCCTTCTGCAAACCGGGATAGAAGCGGCTGACCTGCTTGGAGAGGATTGCACTGCTGCTCAGGTCGGTGAAGTAGCCCTTGGTTTTCAGCAGCTTCAAACTCACCGTATCAAACGGCGTGATGCAGAGAATATCCACATCGCTGTTTTTCGTGTTGAGGATATCGGCGGTCGTCAGATCATAGACGCTGCGGAAGGTAACGCCGTTCTGCAGCATGTAGTCAGCCGCGTTGTGCGCTTCCGTCTGGCTCAGGACAAGCGTCACGGATGTCTCGGAGACAATACGGCTGCTCATCAGCAGCGTACCGTTGGCGAGCAGTACGTCATCATCCGTCACCAGCAGGATGCTGTCCATTGTCGTCAGCGGCGACGCAATGCACGTCATGGTTTCCAGCGTTTCGCCGCTGTACAGCCCGCGCACATTGTCGTCATACATCAGGGCGTAATAGCGCCCGTTCACATAGCGCAAATCGTCCGCCGTCCAAAGCGGCACGGTGTCCGACGTGTACGTTTCTTTGCCGACTTTGCCCGTCGCAGGGTCAAAGGTGTGCAGCGTCAGCATCTGCTTGTCATAGTCTCCTTCGGGATTGCAGAGCGTATCGCCGCGTAGGAACAGCTTCACCTCGCTCCACTCTTCATCGCTGAAACTGCCGATTTGCCGCACTTCGCTCGTTTCCAGATTCTCGTAAATCAGCTGCTGCGGCTTACCCTCCACACGCAGAGTAAGGTAGATTGCCTTGTCGGACACCAGCAAATCGCCGACACCCGCGTTTTCGTCATCCAACGCTTCGCGCACATCCCAGCGCGACGTCAGTTCCCACGCGTTGTCCGCATTCAGCGTGTACGTCACGAGCAGTTCGTTCCAGTCGTCATCGTACCCGATGCCGGTTAGCGTCAGTTGCCCTTCCGCGTCGCGCCGCAGCACCGGGTGCATCACATTATCCGGCATATCCGCCAGCTTCTCCGCGCTGCCGTCCGCCAGCGGCACTCGGTAGAGT
>OLJF01002005.1_pt1 | contig 10935 bp, 9 predicted proteins | sample 1609751 | NCBI WGS metagenome assembly OLJF01 (sample SAMEA4350171, study PRJEB24818) | metagenome | biome: human; feature: gut; material: faeces | place: Denmark | collected 2013-09
GGATAAGCGTCCTCTCATAATTCATCCTTACCGTACTGCGGATTAACAAGGCTTGCGCGGATATGATGTCGCTGTTGAGCTATCCCTTTGTCTTGTACTTCCCCGCTCCTGCCGACGGGGTGACTCGTAGAACCGTCCTGCCTCTGGCTTTTACGCTGATGTTTTCGATGATCGGTCTGGAAATCGTGGGCGGATTGTTGTGGAGGATTTACTATTGGCTGTGCCTGCCCAACGGGCTTATTTAGATCGGTTCCGCGAACTGGCCCGGCGCGCCGCGTTTCGTGGAGAGACTGCCTTTACCCGCTTTCTGGAACCTGCCTGCGGCGAAGGCGCGTTCTTGACGGAAATTCTGCGCCGCAAACTTGCAGTTGTAAAAAAACGTTACGGCAAAAGTCCGTTCGATTATGAACGCTATGCCGTTCTTGCAGTTTCGAGCATTTACGGCGTTGATATCCTTGCGGACAATGCCGAGGTATGCCGCAGCAACTTGTTTGATATTTGGAACAGGGAATATACCGAAAATGCAAAATCTCAGGCAAATGATGACTGCCGAAAGATTGTGCGTTTTATTCTTAAAAAGAACATTTTATGCGGGGACGCGCTGACAATGCTTCAGGCGGACGGCAGCCCGATCATCTTCGCCGAATGGAGCATGGTGACGGACAGCTGCATAAAGCGCAGAGATTATGCGCTGGATGAACTTCTCAGCATCAACGATATTCAGATAAACATTTTTCAGATCGGCTGGGAGTTTGATGAAGAATTGAAGGCATACATTCCAGCACCGGTGCGGGAGTTTCCGCCGACTGATTACAGGAGCATCGATAAGTATGACTGATATAACAAGCAACACATACAACCCGGACGTGCTGACCTGCATCGCAAACCTTTCAAACGATGAGGTCTTCACACCTCCTGCGGTTGCAAGAGCAATGCTTGATATGCTGCCGCAAACACTTTTTTCCGACCCGAATGCAACCTTTTTGGATCCTGCCTGCAAATCCGGCGTTTTCCTGAGGGAGATTGCGAAGCGGCTGATTAAAGGACTGGAGCCGCAGATCCCGGATTTGCAGCAGCGGGTTGACCATATCTTTCAAAAGCAGCTTTTCGGAATCGCAATCACGGAGCTTACCGGTCTGCTTTCGCGAAGGAGCGTTTATTGCTCAAAATACCCGAACAGTATTTATTCCGTTTCAAAATTCAACAGCGTTCAGGGCAATATACGCTATAAAAACATTCAGCACCGTTGGCAAAACGGAAAGTGCACCTTTTGCGGCGCATCCGAAAAGGAATACGGCGATGAAAAGCGCGGGCAGCAGCTGGAATCTCATGCATATGAATTGATACATACCACAAAGCCGGAGGATATTTTTAAAATGAAATTTGATGTGATAATTGGTAATCCGCCGTATCAAATGAGCGATGGGGGTGGCAATGGTGCAAGTGCAAAACCTATATATCAATTGTTTGTGCAAGCGGCGAAGAAGTTAAAGCCGCATTATATAACAATGATTACACCTTCAAGATGGTTTACTGGTGGCAAAGGATTGGATGAATTTAGAGATTCCATGCTAAGTGATAATAAAATTAGAGCAATTCACGACTATCCTGAGGCAAGTGATTGTTTTAATGGGGTACAGATTAAAGGTGGAGTATCGTATTTTTTGTGGGATCGCGATTATTCCGGAAATTGTGCGGTTTATTCACATAAAGGGAATACTGTTTCTAATCCGGTTGTTCGTCCATTGTTGGAAGATGGATGTGATACTTTCATTCGCTTTAATGAAGCAATTGATGTTTTGCATAAAGTTTTAACAGTAAAAGAAAAGTCGATGGAATTACTTGTGAGTGCAAGGATGCCTTTTGGTCTTGCAAACACATTCAAAGGCAAAAAAACACGTTCTGCCTCAACTGACTTAACTATATATGTAAGTGGCAACAATAGAGAAATTCGAGGGACGACTGCATATGTACCTAACAAAGATGTCAAAAAGGGACGTGCTATGATCCAATGGCATAAAGTTTTTATAGCAAAGGCTGGAAGTGGTAGCGACACGTTTCCGCATTCTATATTATCAAAACCGTTCTATGGAGCACCGGGAACAGTATGCAATGAAAGTTATCTTGTAATAGGTCCGTTTTTGTCTGAAGAGGAGTGTGAAAACGTTATAAGCTATATATCGACTAAGTTCTTTAGATTCATGGTTCTGCTCAAAAAGACAACACAAAATGCGCCCAAGGGTGTTTACAGCTTAGTCCCGCAACAGGACTTCTCAAAGCCATGGACGGATGCGGAGCTGTATGAAAAATACGGTTTGAATGATGAAGAGATCGCTTTTATTGAGTCGATGATAAAGCCGATGGAGTGAAAATATGTTTGAAACAAAAGAAAAAGAATATAGCAAAAGATGTGAAGAAATTTATTATATGATTCTCGCCGCATACATGGATAAGTGTTTGTTAATTCATATTGAAGAACAAACAAAAACGATTAAAAACAACGGCAACATGATTCTTCAACATATGGTCAATTTGCTTATTAGTGACCTTGTGCTGAATGTTTGCAAAATATGTCATGATAAAAAAAGGAGGGAAGGAAAAAAGACTGCAATTGAAAGACTGGAAGAATGCCTGAACGAGCTTTTGGAAGAGAAAGGCTTAACTCCGATTGAAGTGGTCGGAGAAATATCAAAAGAATATGGAGACGATATAAAAAAATTAGCGGATAGCAGGAATAAAGTTATCGCTCACAACGATTTAGATAAAAATGAAGAACAGAATATTGGAACAGATGATATCCAAAAAATCTATAAACTTCTTGATAAAATAACTGATGTATATAATAGGCTGGCTGATCCATCCGTTGACGGCGAAGTGAAGCAAATAGGTAAAAAGTGCTTGAAAAAAATGCTTCTAAACACATACTTGGGCTTTACACCAATGATTCAGAGCTGTTACCGAAAAACTTCGAATTCTTTGCAAGGGGAGGACGGAAATGGCAGCAAATCTTGATGCGTTTGTATCCAAGCGTTCAACAGCGCACCCGATGATATATGCTTATTCGGACAGCAACCCGGCCTACAGCGGGCTATTAAAAGTTGGCTTTACTTCTGTGGATATTGATGCACGCGTTGCGCAGCAATACCCCACAAAAAGGCCGGACGGCAGCGTTCCGTACCGAATTGTTGTTCGTGAATCCGCAATGCTTGAGGACGGCGGTTCGTTTACGGACAGGGAAGTTCACAAAATGCTGCGCCTTAAGGGATTTGAGTGCGTCGGAGGCGAATGGTTCAGGTGCGGGGCGGAGGATGTTGTTGCCGCCGTCATTGCCGTGCGCACCGGCACCGCCAATGTTGAAAACCGCACTCAGAGTTTTAAAATGCGTCCGGAGCAGGAAAAAGCGGTCAACCGAACAACGGAATACTATCGCTCGGCATATGAAGAGAATTCAGTCCGCGCACCGAAGTTCCTTTGGAACGCGAAAATGCGATTCGGAAAGACCTTTGCTGCGTATCAGCTTGCAAAGCGAATGGGTATGACTCGCATTCTTATTTTGACTTTTAAACCCGCCGTGCAGACAGCATGGAGGGATGATCTTTTGAGCCACGTTGATTTTGAAGGTTGGCAGTTCATCTCAAATGATTCAAAGGAAAAAATCGATTCACAATATCAACGGGCAAACAAAGACAGACCGATTGTGTGTTTCGGCTCGTTTCAGGATTTTCTCGGCGAAAACGGGACGGGCGGAATAAAGGCAAAAAATGAATGGGTGCACGCAATTAATTGGGATTTGGTTATATTTGATGAGTACCATTTCGGCGCATGGAAGGAAAATGCAAAGAGCCTTTTCGAACAGGATGAGGATGTTTTCGAGGAGGATTTAAGCAGGTATGACAGATACGATGCGTATGATGAGACTTGGCTTCCTATCACGACGAGTTATTACCTTTACCTGTCCGGAACGCCGTTCCGTGCATTGAACACGGGCGAATTTATTGAAGATCAGATCTATAACTGGACATATTCCGATGAACAGCGTGCAAAACTGAACTGGATGTGGGAAAACAACCCATATGCTGCTCTGCCGCGTATGGTGATGCTTACCTATCAACTTCCGGACAGTATAGTACGCATTGCAAAACAGGGCGAGTTTGATGAATTCGATTTAAACGTTTTCTTTTCAGCAAAAGGTGAGGGAGAGAATGCTCGATTCGTGTACTCTGATTACGTTCAAAAGTGGTTGGATTTGATTCGCGGGTCTTATCTTGAAACAACAACGGATGAATTGAAGCTGGGAGCGCAGAAGCCGCCGATGCCGTATTCCGACACCCGTTTGCTGAGCGTATTGTCCCATACGCTGTGGTTTATGCCGAATGTGGCCTCCTGTTACGCAATGGCAAATCTGCTTAAACAGAAGCAGAATAGGTTTTATCATGACTATCATATTAACATTTGCGCGGGAATAAAGGCTGGAATCGGAGCAAAAGCTTTGGAGCCCGTGCTGAAATCGATGCGAGATCCTCTGGAAACAAAAACAATCACGCTTTCCTGCGGAAAACTGGTGACTGGAGTTACTGTCAAACCGTGGACAGGCATTTTTATGCTGCGTAACATGTCAAGTCCGGAAACGTATTTTCAGGCTGCATTTCGTGTGCAAAGCCCGTGGGTAATAACAAAAGACAACGGTAAAAAAGAAATAATGAAGGAAGAGTGCTATGTTTTTGACTTTGCGCTGAATCGTGCGTTAAAACAGATTTCAGATTACTCATGCCGACTGAACATCAGTGAGAACAACCCGGAAAAGAAAGTTGAGGAGTTTGTAAACTTTTTGCCGGTGCTTGCATATGACGGAAGCACTATGCGCAGCGTTAATGCAGCAGAAATACTTGACATGGCAATGGCCGGAACATCTGCAACATTGCTTGCTAAGCGTTGGGAATCCGCACTGCTTGTGAATGTTGATAACGAAACGCTTGCAAGACTGCTGGCCAACGAGGAAGCAATGGCGGCATTGATGCGAATTGAGGGCTTCCGCAGTTTGAATGCCGATATTCAAACGATAATAAACAAGTCGGAGTCCGTCAAAAGGGCGAAAAAGGAAGGCGGAAATATTTCTGAAAAGAAGAAAAAAGAACTGACGGAAGCAGAAAAAGAATACAAAAGCAAGCGGAAAATGATTCAGGAAAAACTGATTAAATTTGCAACGCGTGTACCTGTTTTTATGTATCTAACTGACTATAGGGAATATAGCCTTAAAGATGTAATCACACAGCTTGAACCGCAGCTTTTCAAAAAAGTTACCGGACTTGAAGTTAATGACTTTGAGCTGCTGGTTTCACTTAATGTATTCAACGAAGCCTTGATGAATGATGCTGTTTATAAGTTCAAACGCTATGAGGATTCAAGCCTTTCATATACGGGCATTGATCGTCACAGAGGGGAGCGGGTCGGACTTTTCAGCACATCGCTTAAGCGTGAAGAATACGAAGCAATGGCAGGGCAGCTTGCTGCTGCTGAAGTTGCGCCGAAGCCGCAAGCGGCGGATTTACAGATTGCGCAGTATTACCCTGAAGGTGAGGACGCAAAAGGTTGGGCAGCTGCGCGTAAGAATGAGTTAACGAAGCAAATTTCGATGAGAAATGAAAGCCCTGTTGCACAGAAACAAAAAACAAAAAGTGTTGCAGCCGTTTTGCCCGCAGCAAAAGAATCTTGTGACAAAAATAATGTTCAAAACATTGAGATCGGCGATACTGTCGTTCATAAGGCGTTCGGAACAGGTACCGTTATCGGCACAGAGACAGGAAAAATAACGGTTTCGTTTAACGGAGCAGAGAAGAAGTTTCAGTTCCCGGGCGCATTTATGCAAGGATTTTTAAAAAAGCAGAAATGAATTCGGAGTAAAAGCCACACTAACAGCAAACGACCTGTCCGACGGCAAGCGGGCAGGTCGTTTTTGTTTGTTTAAGTCGGAATCAATGCAAATTCACACGATTCGTATGTCGGTTATCAGCGGGCAATGAAGAACATTGCGGCGAACAGTATGCCGATGATCCAGGTGCTGAGGCTGATATCTTTGATCTTGCCGGTGAAGAGCTTGATGAAAATGTAGGAGATAAGGCCGAACGCAATACCATAGGAGATATTGTAGGTGAACGGCATGATCGCCATGGTCATGAACGCGGGAACTGCCGCAGAAGCATCGATCCAGTCGATTTCCTTGACGCCGCCGATCATAAGAATGCCCACGAAGATGAGCGAAGCGGCGGTTGCACAGCTCGGAATGAGCGCGGCAATGGGCGCAAGGAACATTGCGATGAAGAACATTGCAGCCGTGAAAACGGAGGAAAGGCCGGTCTTGCCGCCTTCTGCGATGCCGGCGGAGGATTCAACAAAGGTGGTAACTGTTGAAGTGCCGCAGACTGCACCGAAACATGTTGCTGCCGCATCGGCGAACATGGCCTTGTTCATGTTGGGAACATTGCCGTCCTTATCGAGCAGATTGCCGGCGGAACATGCACCGTACAGAGTTCCGAGAGTGTCGAACATGTCAACCATGCAGAATGCGAGCATGGAAGCGATGAACGTTGCCGCAAAGCTGCCGACGCCGTTGGCAGCGATGTATTCGGAGAAGTTGAAGCCTTCGGTGAAAACTTTGCCGAAAGAAATGTTGAAGAAATCACGGAAGGGCTGGATGATGTTGAGAGAGAGCTTGCTCTGAACATTGCTTGCATAGAATCCGTCGATCGTCAGAAGGCCGAGTGCATAATAAAGCACTGCGCCGCCGATGATACCCCAGAAGACTGCGCCCTTGATCTTTTTCTTTGACATTGCGCCGATTGCGATGAGAGCCGCAATGGTGATGAGCAGGGGCATTATCTCTGCCCATGTAGTGTGGCCGAAGATAATGTTGAACGAGTGCAGGTCAACGAGTGTGGAATCGCTGTTAACAACGATTCCGGAATTCTGAAGCCCGAGGAATGCAATGAAAAGACCGATGCCCGGTGCAATTGCAGCCTTGACAGCTTTCGGTATTGCGTCAAAGATAAGCCTGCGGAGGCCTGTGACCGTGAGCAGAAGAAACACGATGCCGTCCACAAGAACCATAACGAGCGCATTTGCATAGGTAAAGCCCATGCCGATGCAAACCGAGTAAACAAAGAATGCATTCAGACCCATGCCGGATGCCTGTGCAAGCGGCAGGTTGGAAAGCAGGCCGATGAGCAGCGTTCCGAACACTGCGGAGATTGCGGTTGCGATATAAACGGCGTTATAATAACTTGCGCCGAGTGCGTCGCCTCCGAGCGTGGAGAACATTCCTGCGTTGACCATCAGAATGTACGCCATCGCCATAAAGGTCGTGATGCCCGCAACCAATTCGGTGCGAACTGTGGTGTTGTTTTGTTTGAGCTTAAACATGTTTCCTCCTCGAACTCAAAACTTTGCAGCCTTTTCAACGCCGAAAGTCAGCCGCATACGATTGCGGACATTCAGCCATTGAATCGCCGCATTTTATTATATCAAAAGCTTTTGGGTTAATCAATATCGGTTTTGAAAAAGAAGGAAAAGTGATTTTCGCGGTTGTTCATGCCGAACACTTGTGGTATACTGTTGACAGAAGCTTTCAAAAGCCGGCGAATGCGGCGAAAGCAGCACAAAACCAAACATTCCGGAAGGATTGAATATTATGAAAAAAACAAAACGAATTACAGCGGCGGTTCTTGCGGCAATGCTGCTTGCATTAAGCCTTTTTTCCGCATATGCGGAACCGCAGACACAGACGGAGATCTATTCCGAAAATTCGGCGGGCGAAACGGTTGTGCGGATACAGATCCGTCTGCGCGAGCTGGGCTATCTTTGGTTTAAGCCGACCGGGGTTTACAGGGCAATGACAGTAAAAGCGGTTGAGGAATTTCAAACCCGCTGTGTTGCCTACGGTGAAAGGCTTGGCGTTGACGGAAGAATGGGGGAGCAGTCCATGCTTGAACTGTTTGCGCCGAGTGCGCCGAAATTTCGCATTCCGGATTCGGTTCATCTGCCGCGCGGGCCGATTGCGGATACATTAAAAGTTAAAGGCGAGGTTCAAAGCTGGAACGCCGTAAAACAGAAATTGAATGTCAACGAGGAGTATACGGTTATTGACTGCAACACGGGCAAGGAATTCAAGCTCGTGTTCACAGGCGGGGAAAACCATGCCGAGGCGGAGTTGGCTTCCGAGTCGGAACTTGAAGCTTTCAACTATATCTGCGGAAGCGAGTATAACTTTCTTAAACGTCCCGTTGTTGTGATGTTCGGAGAAACGGCAGTCGCTGCCTCAATTCAATGCTATCCGCACGGCAGCGATTCCGTGGCGGATAACGGCATGGAAGGGCATGTATGCCTGTTCTTTGAAGGCAGTCTGTCCCATGTGGGCAGCTTGCCCGATGTTGAACATAATGCAAATGTTTTTGCGGCGGCGGGCAGAGGATAAGAGCAAACGCTCATTGTTTTCGTTTTTTTAAAACGGTATTTAACTCGGCATTCGGGCATTTCGGACGGGATGCTTTATGTGCCGAGTTTTTGATTTCGTGCATAGAAAAAGATGTATTGCTGAACGATTCCGGAAAGCTTGCCGATGCTGCGTGCGGCGGCCTGAATTTCTGATTTTGCAGGCGCAGGGCGGGCGGTCGGGGTGCCGGAGGTCGAAGAATCGGAAAAATACAGTTCGGTCATTGCACGCTCAATCCATACATCAACGGGGAAAGCATCCGCGTGTCCGAGGGAAAACAAAAGAATGCAGTCCGCAACTTTCGGGCCGACACCCGGAAACGTCAAAAGTTCCTTTCGTGCTTCGACTGTCGGAAGCGACCGCAGCTTTTCAAGATCATAACCGTCGGCAATGCGTTTGGCGGATTTGATTATATACGGAGCGCGGTAACCTGCACCGATTTGCTTCAATTCATCTTCGGAAAGTGCGGCAATGCGTTCCGGAGTCGGAAAAGCAAAAACTTCACTGTTTTTACCAAAATCGCAATCGGCGGCTGCGCAATCGGAAAAGTACCGCACCGGCAGCTTTTCTCCCGCAAGGGAACATAGCCTGTCAATAATACCCGATATACGCTTGATATTGTTGTTTGCAGATATTATGAACGAGATCAGCGCTTCAAACGGTTCCTGGTTAAAAACGCGAATGCCCGACGAACCGGGAAGGCATACCCGAAGCCTTTCGTCGGCTGCAAGCGCGGTTTCAACGGCGGAATAATCGCGTTTAAGGTCAAAATAATCGATAAAAAGCTGTGCTTCTCCCTTTGCGCACGGAGTGACAATAAGCGAATCGCCGGATTGCATAACAAGCACGGCACGCCCGCGAATAACGCCGGCGAACGCAAGGGAAGCTTCGGCACCAGGCAGGCCGCATTCGTCAAACAAACCCGCCTGCATACGCATGTGGGTTTTGACCCAACGGAACGCCTGCCCGCAGGTGCAGCATTTTTCAAGATCAAACGGTTTCGCGCCGCTGATAACAAGCATGTTTTTGAAATATTTGAACTCCATATGCCGATTATACGGCAGAACGCGCGGAAAGGGAAGTGTTTTGGCGAAAATATACAGCTGTGGCGGCAAAAAATGCTTGACAATGCACGCTGAATATGGTAACATTACTCATTGAGCCGCTCCGAAACGGTTCAAAGTGATGCGAAAGCATTCACCGGAAGGGCGAGACTGGTAAGAGGAGGAACTATTATAATGTACGCAATCATCGTAACCGGCGGTAAGCAGTACAAGGTTGAGGTTGGCAGCGAGATCATGGTCGAAAAGCTCGATGAGCAGATCGGTGCAAACGTCAATTTCGACGTACTGATGATGGCTGACGGCGAAAACGTTCAGATCGGCACCCCCGTTGTTAAGGGCGTTTCTGCAAAGGCAGAGGTTCTCGAACACGGCAAGGGCAAAAAGGTCGTTGTTTTCAAGTATAAGCCCAAAAAGGATTATCGCAAGAAACAGGGTCATCGTCAGCCCTACACCAAGGTCAAGATCCTTTCCATCGGCTGAGAGGTAATTGCATGACCGAGATAACCGTTTTTTTGAAGGGCGGCAAACCGATAGGCTTTGATGCACACGGACATACGGGTTATGCCGAATGCGGAGAAGATATTGTTTGTGCAGCGGTTTCGGCAATCACGCAGACCGCCGCAATGGGCGTTTCGGAACTTGTCCGCTGCCCGGCCGCACTGGAGATTAAAGACGGAGGGCTCTATCTGATGCTTGAAAAAACCGTTAAAGGTTCAAAATTGCAGCAGGCAGAGCTTATACTTGGAACGATGCTTTTGGGGCTTCGTTCCGTTGAACAAGATTATAGTGATTATCTTAAACTGACAGAGAGGGAGGTTTAACTATGTTCAGGATCAATTTGCAGCTTTTCGCACATAAGAAGGGCGTCGGCAGCTCCCGTAACGGTCGTGAAAGTGAATCCAAGCGTTTGGGACCCAAGCGTGCGGACGGTCAGTTCGTTCTTGCGGGCAACATCCTCGTAAGGCAGCGCGGCACACATTTCCATCCCGGCAATAACGTCGGCATCGGTAAGGACGATACGCTGTTTGCAAAGGTTGACGGCATTCTTCGCTTTGAAACCAAGCACGGCGGCCGCAAGTGCGTCAGCGTTTATCCCGAGGAAATCGCAGGCTGAGCTTTTCACCGAGCGAATTCTTGACAGCTCCGCAAATTCGGGCGGAGTGTAAACAAAATAATATAAAACAAAAAGCCGCGGTTTAACGACTGCGGCTTTTGTGCATGAATATGCATGAAGAAATGCACCGCTTCAAAAGTGCTGATTTGTAACAGCTTGTGCGGGCGGGATCAATGCTTGCTCATCATGCTGCGCCAGATATGCTTCGTGTCGCGCTTTGCACGCTTGGGGATGTCGGGATAAACCGCTGAAACGGCGGCAACCGCCGCTGC
>OLJF01002015.1_pt1 | contig 10820 bp, 8 predicted proteins | sample 1609751 | NCBI WGS metagenome assembly OLJF01 (sample SAMEA4350171, study PRJEB24818) | metagenome | biome: human; feature: gut; material: faeces | place: Denmark | collected 2013-09
TATCCATTTCCGGGGATGGAATGCATGCTCGGTAACCTTTGTCTTGTGTTCCTTTTGGTCGGTGCTTCTGTTAGCCACTGTTCGCTCCTAACTGTCCGTGCATCGATCACTATTCTTGACGTATTCAACCGATTGCGTCTACTCGCATCTATGACGTACAAGTTATAACTTTCGGATTTTTATCATGACTTTTTTCCTTATCTTGATAAAAGAATTTTTTTTTTCAAGCAGAAGACGGCATACGAGATTTCTGCCTGTCTCGTGGGCTCCATTTGCCACGCCGGTCTTCACATCGGTATAGAGACGGTCTCCCACAAAGGATATCTTCTCCCGCTCGCTTCCCGTGAGTGTCAGCACCATATCCACAGTTTCCTTAAATGGTTTTCCCACATACTTCGGCTGCCTTCCCGTAGACAGTGAGATTGCCGCGCACATAGCACCACAATCCGGGATAAATCCAGCCCGCGTCGGACAGTTGATATCCAGATGTGTTGCCAGGAATACTGCCCCACTCCGGATGTAGGTACAGGCCCTCTCTAACTTCTCGTAGGTCAGAGTCATATCAAATCCGATGACCACAACATCCGGCATATTCTTTGTGAGGAGAATGCCGTTCTCCCGGAAATTTTCCTCCAGGTCCGGGGTTCCAACTAAGTAAACCCTTTTTCCCGGATAATACATTTTCAGATATTCGATCATCACATCGCCGGATGTAATGATCTGATCCCGGCGGATATGGCAGTCCATTTTCGCCAGCTTATCAATATAGGTCCTCGGAGATTTCGAGGAATTATTTGTAAAAAATACATACCGCTTTCCGAGACGTTCCACCTGTCTTAAAAATTCCAGGGATCCGTCCAGGATCTGCGTGTCCAGATAGAAGGTTCCGTCCATGTCCAGGACGAAAAGCTCTGTCTCCTCCAAAAGTTTTTTTCTGTCCATCTTCCCTTTCTCCCTGCCTTATACCTTGAACCGGTATCCGACACCCCAGATCGTCTCGATATACTGGGGTTTCGCGGTATTCATCTCGATCTTCTCGCGGATCTTCTTGATGTGGACTGTAACGGTCGCAATATCACCGATGGATTCCATGTCCCAGATCTTGGAAAACAGCTCTTCCTTCGTGAAGACGTGGTTCGGGTTCTGGGCTAAGAACGCCAAAAGGTCAAATTCTTTTGTCGTAAAGTTCTTCTCCTCGCCGTTTACATAGACGCGGCGGGCTGTCTTATCGATTTTTAAACCGCGGATCTCGATGATATCGTTCACCGGGGTTCCGCTTCCGATGAGTCTCTCGTAGCGGGACAGGTGGGCCTTGACTCTCGCCACCATCTCGCTCGGGCTGAACGGCTTTGTAATATAGTCGTCAGCACCGAGACCAAGGCCGCGGATCTTATCGATATCGTCTTTCTTTGCGGAGATCATGATCACCGGTGTGTTTTTCGTCTCTCGGATCTTCTTACAGATCTCAAATCCGTCCACTCCCGGCAGCATAAGATCCAGGATAAAGAGGTCGAACTCCTCCGAAATCGCCCGCTTTAAACCGGCTTCTCCGTCATTTTCTATCTCAACCTCGAAACCGGACAGTTCCAGATAATCCTTTTCGAGTTCTGCAATACTCTCCTCATCTTCTACGATCAGAATTTTGCTCATATAAGTTCCTCCTGTTATGGGTATTATATTTTACTGCTGCGCGTCCCCCGCGATCTTTCTGAGTACAAAGTGGATCTCTGTTCCGATTCCCAGCTTGCTGGTGGCCCAGATCTTTCCTCCATGGTCCTCAATGATCTTCTTTACGATGGAAAGGCCGATGCCGCTTCCGCCCTTGCTGGAATTTCTCGAGGAATCCGTCCGGTAGAAACGGTCGAAAATATACGGAAGCTCTTTCTGTCCGATGCCTTTTCCGTTGTCCTCGATCTCCACCTGGACAAAGTCACCCACATCCAGGATCCGGATATTGATGATCCCATTCTTTTTATCCATGTATTTTAAGGAATTTCCGATGATGTTGTTGATGACGCGCTTCATCTGCTCCGCGTCGGCGATCACCATCACGTCCTCATCTACAAAGTTAAAATAGCCAAGCTCGATTCCTCTCGCCTCGAGTTCCAGTCCTACTTCCTCCACACAGTCGCGGAAGTAGTTTGCCACATTGATCTTCGAGAAGGTATACGGGATCTTATTTGTGTCGATCTTTGAGTAGAATGTCAGCTCGTTGATCAGACGGTCCATATCGTTCGCCTTGTTGTAGATCGTCCGGATATATTTATCCCGCTTCTCCGGCGAGGACGCAACGCCTTCCATAAGACCTTCCGCGTAGCCCTTGATGGCTGTGATCGGGGTCTTTAAATCGTGGGAGATGTTGCTGATCAGCTCCTTGCTCTCCTTATCATACTGGATCTTTTCTTCCGTCGATTCTTTCAGACGGATCCTCATTTCCTCGAAGTTCTGGCAGAGCTGCCCGATTTCATCATCGTCCTCCACATCGAGAGTGAAGTCCAGATTTCCGTCGCGGATCTGTTTCGTTGCCTCCTGAAGCTTTCCGATCGGCCATAAGATCGACCGGTAGACCCAGGCCGTCAACATACCGCCAGTGATAAAAAGGATCAGCACACTGCTGAAGAACATCTCTGTGATCATGGATTTTACCTCCGGGATCACATCCACAACGTTTGTCACAAGGTAGACCGCGATCCGGCTCCCATCTGCCAGTTCAAATTCTCTCTGTTTGATCAGATGTTCCGTATTTTTATCCAGATAATTGCCCCAGGAATCAGAGTCATTGATCTCCGCATAGTCCGATATCTCTCTCTCCAGGCTCGATGCTGTCTCGTCGTTTCCTATATAGATCAGTTTTCCATCCTTCGTCACCATCAGAAAGGAGTGTTTTTCAGTCATCCGGGCGTTCAAGTCGCCCAGATACGACTGGTCCGTGAAAATCTCCGGATCCTTCGCGATCTTTTCTTCGATCTCCTTCTGAATGCTCTCAGTCAGGTGGCTGAATACCCGGATCGACGCGCCGGCAGAGAGATCCACCTGGCCAACGTCGTAGGTCTCCCGGAACACCCGGTTCTGATAGGAACTGAGTCCTAAAATCGAGATATAGATCAAAAAGATCGGTACCACCGTGATCGTCAGAAATGTGATAAGTAATTTTGTACGTATTTTCATGAGCGGCCGCGCGCTCCCTTCTTATTTTTGTCCGCCAGTCTGAGAGGACATACCGGCTTTCTGATCGCTCCGCACTACGTGCTCCTACGTCTGTGCCCCGCACCGGCCAGTGCAAAGCGATCCGGTATCCGATGGGGCAAAGGATCCTTTGACCCCAACAGCATATGATAAGTATAACACAACTCTTGTGGGTAATTTATAAAAGTATTCTAAAAAAGAATGTGCCTTGGCACATTCTCGCGCCTCGCGCGGTCGCTTGCGACAGTCTACATCTTCGCGCGAGTGCGCATTTTTGGCACGTCAGTGCCTTTTTATGTAACAGGGAATTCCTCGGAATTTCCTGTTACATAAAAAAGCGGCGCAGTTTCCTGACCTTTCCGGAAACTGCGCCGCAGCTTTTCGATCATTTCTGTCCCTGAACATTCATGATCGTTCTATTCTTTTTCTCTATTACAGATACTTCTTTAAATCCTCAACCTTGTCAAGCTTCTCCCACGGAAGATCGATATCTGTTCTTCCGAAGTGACCGTATGCTGCGGTCTGCTTGTAGATCGGACGGCGGAGATCAAGCATCTTGATGATCCCTGCCGGGCGGAGATCGAAGTTCTCACGGATGATCTCGACTAACTTCTCGTCGGATACCTTTCCGGTTCCCTCTGTCTCAACCATGATGGAGGTCGGATGAGCCACACCAATCGCGTAGGAGAGCTGGATCTCGCACTGGTCAGCAAGGCCTGCCGCTACGATGTTCTTTGCAACGTAACGCGCTGCGTATGCTGCGGAACGGTCTACCTTTGTGCAGTCCTTTCCCGAGAAAGCTCCGCCGCCGTGACGGGCATACCCGCCGTAGGTGTCAACGATGATCTTTCTTCCGGTCAGTCCGCTGTCTCCATGCGGTCCACCGATCACGAAGCGTCCGGTCGGGTTGATGAAGAACTTTGTATCTGCGTCTACCATCTCCTGCGGAAGGATCTCATCAAATACATATTTCTTGATGTCCTCATGGATCTGCTCCTGAGTCACATTCTCATCATGCTGTGTGGAAAGAACGACTGCGTCAAGGCGGAACGGCTTTCCGTTCTCATCGTACTCAACTGTAACCTGGGTCTTTCCGTCCGGTCTCAGGTACGGAAGAGTTCCGTTCTTTCTGACCTCGGTGAGACGTCTTGCAAGCTTATGCGCAAGAGCGATCGGATACGGCATGTACTCCGGGGTCTCGTTTGTAGCGAAACCGAACATCATACCCTGATCACCAGCACCGATCGCATCCAGCTCATCGTCTGTCATGTTGTTCTCTTTCGCTTCAAGCGCCTTGTCAACACCCATAGCGATATCGCTGGACTGCTCGTCGATTGCAGTGAGAACACCGCAGGTATCACAGTCGAAACCATATTTTGCACGGTCATAGCCGATCTCACGGACGGTCTCGCGGACGATCTTCTGGATATCCACATATGCCTTTGTTGTGATCTCGCCCATTACCATAACAAGACCTGTTGTTGTGCATGTCTCACATGCAACACGGCTCATCGGATCCTGTTCCATTAACGCGTCGAGGATCGCGTCGGAGATCGCGTCGCACATTTTGTCCGGATGTCCTTCAGTTACGGACTCGGAAGTAAATAATCTTTTTTCCATTGTAGCTCCTTTCAAGTTGTAGGAAGACCGCACCTGCTCCCCGCAGTTACGGCAAAACAAAAGTCCGCTCATGCTAAGCGGACTTGACTGGTTTACGTGGTCAAATCCTCTTATTGCTCGATTTACTCGCTCAGGTTGGCACCTTCCTGCCCTCTCGCGTCTGCGATTAACAGGGGTTGCCGTGACTTCACCGGTCCTATGTACCTCCATCACTCTGAATAAGGGATATTGCGAACTTTTTTAAGTTTATTGGTAACTATTCCGTACCTTCATAGTCACGAGCAAAAATCCATTCCAGATCAGCTTCGCTGATGGGATTTTTGCTTTCTAGCCTATGTGTTCTTACGGTCAGCGCAGCATGTGCGCAGACCTACTGAATAGTTACGTTTATTATACTGTGAGCCACCCCAAAAATGACCCACGGACTGTATCTTATACGATTCATACGGGAATGTCAAGCGGCAATCGCAAAAAAGCCCGAAAATCCTGAGAAATCGGGAAAATTTCCCGGTATACCAGAACCTTCGGGCTTTCAAATTCTCATCAGCCGACTCTCAGTCTGAATTTCTGCGCTTCCTTCTCGGAATCCACGCGCTCGATCACAGCACCGAGAGAGCGGAGTTTCTCTTCAAAATTCTCGTAGCCGCGCTCAACATAGCCGATCTCGTCCACAGTCGTGTATCCATCTGCGGCAAGACCTGCAAGCACAAGAGCCGCGCCTGCGCGAAGATCCGGCGCAACGACCTGAGCCCCTGTGAAGCTTCCGACACCGTCAACGATGGCAACACTGCCTTCCACCTTGATATTCGCGCCCATGCGGGAAAGCTCATCCACGTATTTGAAGCGATTCTCAAAGATACTCTCCGTCACAACACTTGTCCCATCTGCCAGGGCAAGTGCCACCGTCATCTGAGGCTGCATATCGGTCGGGAAGCCCGGATACGGGAGTGTCTTAAAGTTCATGTGACGCTGTCTCGGTTTTCCGACTACGCGGATCTCCTCGTCGAACTCAACGACCTCACAGCCCATCTCGGTGAGCTTTGCGGAGATCGCCTCCAGATGCTTCGGGATCACATTTTTTACGGTAATATCACCGCGGGTGATCGCTGCGGCACACATAAATGTTCCGGCCTCGATCTGATCCGGGATGATCGAATAGTTTGTTCCGTGAAGACGTCTTACACCTTTGATACGGATCACATCCGTACCTGCGCCTTTAATGTTTGCGCCCATACTGTTTAAGAAGTTTGCAACATCAACGACGTGCGGCTCTTTTGCCACATTCTCAAGGATCGTCTCACCTTCCGCCATCGTTGCAGCCATCATGATATTGATGGTGGCGCCGACAGAAACCACATCAAGATAGATATGGCTTGCCACAAGATCGATCGCGTGGGCCACAACTGCACCGCGGACGATCTTTACATCAGATCCCAGTGCACGGAATCCCTTTAAGTGCTGGTCGATCGGACGGCTCCCGATCGTACATCCGCCGGGAAGCGGAACCTCCGCACTCTTATATTTTCCAAGAAGCGCGCCGATAAAATAATATGACGCGCGGATTTTTCTCATATGCTCATCTTCCACGGTCACCGCGTGGATATTTTCCGCATTGATCTTTACAGTATGGCGGTCCATACGCTCAACCTTCGCTCCAAGATGGCTGATTGCCTCTAAAAGAGCATTGATATCGCTGACATCCGGGAGATTATCGATCACAACGTCATCATCGGTCATGATCGCCGCCGCTAAAATTCCCAGAGCCGCATTTTTTGCGCCGCTTATAGTTACTTCTCCTACAAGCGGATTTCCGCCCTTCATGATGTACTGTTCCATTACGCACCTCTATCTATATATCTAAAAAGGGACAGAGCTATCCCGCATTCGTCCCAGCTTGTTTTCGTTATGATTATAACATATCTGGGAAAAATGTAAAGTTTTTCTTAAGGAACGAAACCTATAGGGTTGGCACGCAGCATATGAAATCATACCCCGCTGCCCCAAGCATCTGGTTCGCCGTCTCCATGGACAGCACTTCTGTTGCCCCGCTCTCTGGATGATACACACGGACATGTGTCTGGTCATAGCCGGTCAGGTACATGGACGTTCCCTCTCCAGTGTAGGCTAACACCGGAATGTTCTGTCCCACAAAGTATAACACCTGGATGATCGTGCTGCCGGAGGCGTCCAGAAGGAAGGTTCCATCCTCCATCGTCTGGTTTATCTCAAAGGAATCGAGGTAGCGCTCCATCAGCCTTGACGCCGATGTGATATCCCTGATATAGGAAGCGCTCGCCCTGTTTCCGCGCACCCAGATGATCCGGTCACGTCCCGCTGTCACGAATCCCATACTGTTGTACGCCGTCTCCGCCGCGTCCGAGAACTCCACAAACCGTCCGAGGAATCTGCCCCGTCCGTAGGCGTAAAACTCTGTTTCCCTGCAGGCTGCTGTCGCGATCGGCTTTACAGTCTCGCTGCTCTCCGCAAGCTTCGGGGATGCCTGGCGGATCTTCTTTGCCGTCTCGATATCCCTGTCGAGCTGGACAAACAGGACCTGTCCTTTCTGATCCGACGCGTACCAGCCGATATCGTCGGCCTTTCCCGGAAGGATCTCCGCGTTGCAGACCAGCGTGTCCGCGGAATATGTCCCGAAGAATCCGTCCTTGCTTGTCACAGTCTTCATATGGATCCGGCTGTCATTCACAGACACCTCGCGGATCCAGGAACCTGGCTTCTCATAGTGCATCACGGACTTCATCTCCCTGTCCACGATATCGATGCTCTTTAAATAGACTCCCATTACACGGCCGTTGGACATCAGGTAATCCCCGCTGTCTCCGGTTCCGTAGATGCAGTCATTTCCGACAAAGCCGAAAATTCTTGATACGGACCCCGCCTGTCCGCCGAGCTGGGTCTTGTCCCCGGTGTCGAGATCCATGATCTGGATCGTCTGGGAATCCCAGATTCCTGTATTTTCCTGCCATGCCGCCCGGGAGTGATCCGCGCTGACCGCAAACTGGTTCTTTGTGAGACCGGAAGCAAGCGCCACATACTCCAGGCTCTTCAGATCGATCCCGTAGATTCCATGGTCCATATAGAAATAGAAGATTCCGTTCGTTCCGCGGTGTGCGAGGACGGAGAGATCGTCCTTCAGCTCCTCAAAAGGTTCCGTGGATGGAATAAAAAATTTCTCCTCCAGGGCATTCTGGTCCATCGCATAGTGATAGTAGGCGATTCCCGTGCTGCCCTCATGGGTTCCGCGGTTCATTCTTCCGTAGACGATAAAATCGATTCCGCCGTCCTCATCCACAGAAAGGATCTCGACGCCATGTTCCGGCACGTTGTCACGGATATCGTCGGATGCCGCGCCGCCGAAGGCGAACACTCTGGCTCCAACATTCTCGCCACTGTCGTATGCCCACAGCTCCCGGCCTGTCACAAACGCTGTGTACTGGCCCCCAGCACTCTTTACGGCATGGACTCCGTCACCGTTTCCGATTCCCAGAATGATCCGTTTTCCAGAGAACAGATCGGAATCTCCTGTGAAGAGCTCCGTCATGGTCCTCTCGTAATCCATCATGTAGATTCGCTGGGATGCCCACTTCATTGTAAAGTTCTCTGTCACCTCGTAGGTTTCCGTCTTCTCGCCATCCTTCGCCGTCACATGGGTCGCGATCTCCACATTGGCGAGATTTCCGGACAGTTCCTTTAATTTCGTGTATGCCTCACCGGTCCGCTCCACGCCCAGAGAGCCCCATGTGAGCTGGGTGAAAGTGTCTTTTAACGTCACAGTTCCCAGTGCCGAACTGTTTGCGCTGGGGGATGTCTCCATATACATGGCCAGGCTCTGGGCATCGCTGTACTTGTATGTCTTTGAGGAAAACTCCTCCGCCAGTGCCAGCATCTCGTTCACATGGCCCTGGTCCTGCTCCACGATCCGCATGTAATACCAGGCCTCGGATCCGTCGGGAAGACTCGCGCAGACGCCGAGAAGATACTCTTTTCCTGTCTCGAGAAGATTCTGGATCAGAAGCTCTGCACTTACGGCATTTTCGCTGTCTCCATTTATGGCTGCATCAAGAGATGTGACCTGGGTGCGCTCGATCAGATTTTCTGTGTCGAGGCTGCGGATCTCATAGCGCAGTCCCTGGATCTTTGTCGTACCGGCAAACCGTACCTTGAGTTTCCGGTCTTCCGGAAGTACGATCAGGCTGCCGCGGTCTGCGGTCACACCGCGCTCCTCCGTCTGGCCGAACACCGGCGCCATCTCCCGCTCTCCCATCGTCGCATAGAGTACCGGAAATTTCGCTTTCTCCATCGCCGTGTACTCCGTGATTCCATGCTCTTCTTTCTTCCCAACTGGGTGTATAAAATAAACGATCACTGCCGCCACAAAAATAAGCAGCAGGATCATGACTTTCTTGCCGGTCTTCATCTTACTGTTCCTCGCTCTGTCTATCTGTCACTGCTCTGATTTTCCATTCTGTTTAAGATCCGTCTCCTGTAGATCTCATTTATAAACAGTACCTGTAAAAGATCCTGTCCTTCTTTACCACCTGCGGTCTCCTCCGGATGACGCTGTCTCACTTTTGAAAGCTCCCGGTATAAGAATTCCCGGTCCGGGTATTCGTCATACATGGGACTTCCAGGGTATTCCAGAAGATCGCATGCCTCCTCCGCCAGGATCTGGTTCTGCTTTGCCGATGCCGGATAGAGACCTCGAAGATAATCTATCTCTGACCGGGATTCATTTCCGGTCAGCTCCGTTTTTCCGCTCTGCTCCTCTCTACGGTAAAGCATCCAGGGGACTTTCTTTGGCCCTTCGGACGAACAGGTCCTTTCTGGGTTAAAAATTCCGTAACCCTTTTTTACTTCCAGGGGATATCCCCGGTAAATCTTCTCCATAAAAACGTTCCCGCTCCTTTGCTGATCCCTATACAGGATTATCATATGCAAAAAGAGCGGGAAAGCTACCATTTCACTTTACTATGATCGTACCATGATCGGCTGATCAGGCTGTTCTTATCTGTTTGCAGACAATATTGTAAACGTACATCCTCTCAGCGCAATGCTCTTAGAACAGTTTCTTCGGGTAAACGCCTGCATCTACCAGCTTCTGGATTGATGCGACAACTGCCGGTTTGTCTTCCTTATAAGTAACTCCAAACCATTTATCCTTTGTCTCAAGCACACGGACAGTTCCTTTTCCACTGTGGATGCACTCGTCGATCACTGCCGGAAGAAGATACTCCGCCTTCAGATCTCCCTCTTTCACATTAGAAAGGAACTCCGGGAATCCCTTTTCCAGTTCCTTTACGAAGGATGCCGGGAGACCGAACATGTTCATGGAGACATGCTGATCTTCTGACACGATAACCGGATTCCCGTCGTGGTCTGCCGCGTGCATGCCGTCCTCGGCCTTATATACATCATATGTCTCTGTGACCTTGGAGAGGTATCCATTATTGTCCACAGTGCACACGCCGCGGGTTACAGGACCGTTTTCGCTTAAGGTGTTGGAGAGGATAAATCCTGCCATACACATATCGAAGGTGTCCTTCGTATCATCCATCTCATTTACCATGTAATCATGGACGATCCTGAAACCTTCTTTTCCGTAATAGTCATCTGCATTGATGACAAGGAACGGCTCCTTAATTAAATTTCTCGCCGCAAGGATCGCCTGACCGGTTCCCCACGGCTTCTTTCTTCCTTCCGGAACAGAAAATCCCTCCGGGAGATCGTCCATCTCCTGGTACGCATACTCTACCGGAGCGATCCTCTCGATACGGTTTCCGATGATCTCCTTGAAATCCTTTTCCAAATCTTTTCTTATAATAAAGATAATTTTATCAAATCCTGCTTCCAGGGCGTCATGGATCGAATAGTCCATAATGATCTCACCGCTCGGTCCAACCGGGGCAAGCTGCTTGATCCCGCCGCCAAAACGGCTTCCAATTCCTGCTGCCATGATGACAAGAGATGTCTTTTTCATGTAACAGTCCTCCTTTATC
>OLJF01002021.1_pt1 | contig 10805 bp, 6 predicted proteins | sample 1609751 | NCBI WGS metagenome assembly OLJF01 (sample SAMEA4350171, study PRJEB24818) | metagenome | biome: human; feature: gut; material: faeces | place: Denmark | collected 2013-09
TTTGTTATTTCCAAGCTTTTCATTGCAGCAGATCAAGTTGTCTGTTTCGTGCGCTCGGAAAGTGATATGCGTTTTCTGTCTGTCCCGTGGCGTCTGCGCTGTGTGAAGGAGTCAGCTAATATATTTTGTTTCAATACGTCTTTGGTTTATGGAATATTTGTTTGTTTTTTTTTCAAGCAGAAGACGGTATACGATATTTCTGCCTGTGGCGTTGGTCGGGCCGGACAGTGCCACAACGCGCGCTTTGCGTCCGGCCCTGGCAAGCTCATCCTCGATGATCTCGCTCATCGTCATCAGGGTCTTGTCCTCGACGCCCTTGGCGACGTCAACGATCAGCTGGCCCTCCGGGATGTGCGGCGCGGCCTTTTTTGCGGTGGCACGCACAAACGGGGACGGCACGGCAAAGAGCAGAATGTCGCGGCCCGTGCAGGCCTCGGCAATGTCGGCGGTGTAGTGCATTGCGGCGGGCAGCTCCATACCGGGCAGGTTGGGGTGGCGGTGCGTGGTGCTTAAAGACTTCAGCTCGGCGGGGATGGCGCTCCATACGGTGACGTCGCGCCCGTTGGCGGCCAGCAGCCGCGCCAGCGCAATGCCCCAGGTGCCTGCACCGAATACTGCGATTTTTGTCATGGGAATAGTTCTCCTTGTTTGATGAAGTTAGCCGTGCCGCTTGGTAGGGGCCGGACGTATCCGGCCCTCAGCGTGAAAGGCAGAAGAATGCCCACGGGAAGGCCGAGGGCGAGGCATGCCTCGCCCCTACAGGGCATTCCGTCCCAGCAGCGAAGCAAACAGCCGCGGGCGGGGCTTGGGGGCGGGGGCGTTCACGTCCAGATACACCCGCTCATAGCAATTGACGATGCGGGTCGCGCCGTACTGTTGCTCCCGCGGGATGGAGCAGCCGTAGTTCAGATGGATGTGCCCGTGCAGCATCAGCTGCGGATGGTAGCGGTCCAGCAGGACCGAAAACGCTGTGAAGCCGCGGTGCGGCAGGTCGGTCATATCGCCGTAGCCATGCAGCGGCGCGTGGGTGACCAGTATGTCAATGCCGCCATGGCGGTCGATCTTGCCGCGCAGATGGTTGATGCGCTTTTTCATCTCGGCCTCGGTAAACTGCCAGGCGCCGGTGCGGTAGCGGCAGCTGCCGCCCAGCCCGGCGATGCGCAGGCCGTTGTGTACGTACACGTCGTCATCCAGGCAGATGACGCCCTGCGGCGGGCGGGTGTCGTAGCTCTCGTCATGGTTGCCGTGTACGTACAAAAGCGGCACGGGCGCCATGGTGGCAAGGTATTCCAGATAATGGCGGCTCAAATCGCCGCAGGCGATGATGAGTTCGACGCCCTCGATCTTGTCGGGGGTGAAGTAGTCCCAGAGGGCCTTGCACTCCTCGTCCGCAACGGCCAGGATCTTCATAGCTCGGCCTCCTTCTCGACGGGAAGAAGATCGCGGTGGATGCCCTGCATCCGGTACATCGGCTTCGAGACCTCGGCCAGCTCGTCATATTCGGGGATGTGGCCGTCAACGGCGTCGCACAGCCAGTCCATGTGGGCGATCTGCTCCAGGTCCAGCCCGTGGCGTCCGCTGTTCTTGACGCTGCCGTCCTGCCCGGTGATCCGGCAGTGGAACGGGTCGATCATGCCGGAGGTGACGCCGGTGCGCAGGATCTGCGCCAAATGGGTCACATCGGGCGGCAGCTCGCGGCTGAGCAGCACGTCCATGACGCCGCTGTTCATGCCCCACCAGTAGTTGACGGCGCGGCCATCGGTGCCGGACTTGTCCCGCACCCAGCCGCCGTTCAAAACGGTGCGGATGACGTTCTCATAGAACTGGCCCCAGTGCCAGAACGGCGTGGCCAGGTCCTGCAGCACGCCGCCCGGGCGCACCAGAAACGTGCCGAACTCCCGCTGCGGGCGGTTCGGCATCGGTGCGTCGCGGCCCGAGATGACCGTGATGCCCTTCTGGGTAAAGACGTGCAGCGGGTCAATCTGGTCGGGCAGACAGGTCCATTGCAGGTCGATGCGGACGTTGGGGTTCGCCATCCGCGCGCCGAGCGCGAATGCGTTGATGTTGGCAGGCACGCCGAAGCTGGGGTAGTCGGCCACATAGCCGATGCGGTCCCCGCCCGCCATGGCACCGGCAATCGCGCCGGTGATGAACTTGGCCTCATACACGCGGGTGTAGTAGGTGCGGATGCTGGCGTAGGGCATCTCCATCGAGCAGTTCAGGATGTGTACCTGCGGGTGCCGGACGGCGGCGCGCAGGGACGCGCCTACCAGCTTGGGGCTGGTCGTAAAGACGACATCCGCACCGTCGGTGATGGCCTGCTCGACAAGGGCATCGGCGTTCTTGCCCGGGACGGCGTTGAAGTAGGCTGCCGTCTCGACCTTGCCCTCAAACACAGTGTCCAGCTGGGTGCGGCCAAACTCATGCTGGCTTGTCCAGGAGCTGGTGCCGGGGGCGCGCTCATGCACAAAGGCAACCTTCAAATGGCTGGGCGCGGTGTGCTTGCCGGGCAGGATAAAATCCAGCAGGCCGGTCTGCTTCGGGGCGGCGGGCTTGTCGCTGACCTGCACGGGGTCCGATTTCTGCAGGGCCAGCACATCGTCCCACAGGGCGTCGAGCTTTTCGCTCAGCTCGCTGGGGCTTAAATTGGCCAGCTCCTCCTTGGTGTAGACGCGCAGCAGAAGCAGCAGCACGTCGCCGACGGTACACTGCAGCCGTGCGCCGCCGTGGGCCAGAAACGCCTTCTTGACCCAGTTGTACAGCGATAAGACCTCGGTTCGATCCTCGCCAGTCCACTTTTCGTCCGGCGCCTTGCCCAGTATTTTTTGCAGGCGGGCATAGCTGCCGGGCTTGGTGAAGGTCAGCAGATAGTTCTGCATGACCGGGTAAAAGTGCATGAACTCGTAGTACATCTGCACGGCGGGGTCGTCGCTGTACTGCGGCACCACGCGGGTGACATTGCCGGTGATGCTGCTGGCGTCAAAATACTTCAGCACGCTGACGCGCTTATTGCCCTCCTGCACGTAGAAGCGGCCCATGTACTCATAGCAGGTGATGGGGTCACGGATGCCCTCATCCAGATGGGACACGCACAGGTTGATCCACTTGGTGGCAAACTCGGTCTTGAGACCGAGCAGCGGCATAAAGTTGGACGCAAACGCCGCTGTGCGGCCCGAGGTCTTGGTACCAACGAGCAGCTCCAGCGGGATCTCTACCTGGCCGAGCGGGATCTGGTTCTCCACAGGGACGTTTTGCAGAATATCGTCCAACACGGGCAAAAACGGCGACTGCCCAGCGTTCATCTTCTCGCGGTAATCGCGCTGGCCCTGTCGCAGGGCTTTCTGGTAGCAATCGATTCCATCTGCACGGTTCACGACCCATCGCCTCCTCAAAACTTATACATTAGCTACAAAATTATTATAGCACATCTGTGCGGAATATACAAAGGATTTTAAAAGGCTTCCCCATCGGGGGAAGGCTTTAGGACGTATGCACGGCCTTGGGGTAGACCTGATACATCCGGTCATTGCCGTAGTGCCCGTCGAGATAGACCTCGACGCTGTTGGACGCAGGTACGCCGTTCAGGCGGTCATTGTACCGCACAAGCGCGGCGGAGCTGACGGCAATGTCCGCCGCCATAAAGATGCACAGTGCCCAGGTCAGCACTCTGCCGCCGCGGGGCGGCAGCTTTTCGATGCAGGCGGAGATCGGCGGGAACAGCACCTTGAACCAGGCAATCGCCGCAAAGCCCCAGAAGAAGCAGTACAGCAGGTTGATGCGCCCGCCCAGGTTGAACGGGATCGCGCTGTAGTCCCAGAACACCGCACCGAAAAAGACCTCGGTGAAAACGCTGCACAGGTACTCATACGCACCGCCCAGCAGCGTGCCCATGACGAACAGCCAGCTGGCGGGCTTGTCCTTGTAGCGGTAGAGCAGCTGGGTGACCATGGCGATGGCCAGGCCCCACACGATGGAGAACGGCCCCCACACGACGCTGGAGCGGCTCATCCACTCGCCGCCGGTGACGCGGCAGAAGATCGTCTCGGTGATGTCGCCGAGGAACGCGCCGATGAAGAACAGTAAAATAATTTTATACGGGCTGCACCCGGCGGCAAACGTGTCGGTCTGCTGCCGTTTGGGGCGGACAAAGGTCAGTGCGGGATGGGCCTTCGCCAAACGGCGCTCGACGTGGTCAAGGATCCACATGCCGCCGCGGACGGTCAGGTTTGCCAGACGGTTTTCTACAGCCGCGGCGGCGTGCCAGCGGTAGCGCAGACCGGCCATGGCCAGCAGCGTGCCGACCAGATCGACGCAGAACACGACGAGCGCGGCCAGCAGCACAACAACCCAGATGCCGCGCGGCACAAGGCTGTACAGCGCCAGCAGCAGCGGGTTGCCCCATTTGAGCACGACAACGCCGAGCGCACCCCAGGTCAACGACGCGCCGAGGCAGACATAGCCGTCCAGATTGAACGGCATGGCGCTGTAATCCCACCACCGGGTATGGGTCGTGTACTCCAGAATGTGCCCGCCGATCCACTCGATGACCGTGGCATAGACGGCGCTGAATACAAGCAGGAAGAACCAGCCCTCACGGATGTCGCCGAGGGCAAAGGTGATGACCAGCCCGCCGACGCCGTACAGAAGGCAGAGCGGACCGCTCAGCACGCCGCGGTCCTGATATTTGCGGTGCACGACGGCGGTAAAGAGAACCTCCCCCACCCAGCCGAGGAACGAGTAGGCGAAGAAGAGAAAAACAATTTGATAGAAGGTCATAGGGGGCTCCTTTCATAACACGGTAGGGGCCGGACATGTCCGGCCCGCAGCATAAAATTTACAGCACAACAGTGGGAGGTGCAGAGCCGGGCATGCCCGGCCCCTACTTTGCAGTGGCTTCCCTCTCCCGCTTGCTGAACACGCACCCGCAGTAATCCTGCCGGTACAGGCCGTACTCGGCGCTCAACTGTAAGCTGCGCTTGTAGCCGTCCTTTTTGCGGAACTCACTGGGCAGGAACGGCACGCCGTACTGCCTGCCCAACTCGGTGCCAAGCTCGTTCAGCCGCACGGGGTCCTTCATCGGGGAGATCGAGAGCGTTGTGCAGTACCAGTCAAAGCCGTGGTCGGCGGCATAGCGGGCGGCCTGCTCCAGCCGCAGCCGATAGCAGACCGTGCAGCGCGCGCCCTTCTCCGGCTCGTTTTCCAACCCCTTCACGGCAGTATAGAACTCCTGCGGGTCGTAGGGCAGCTCCACCACGGGGTAGTGATACCCGGCCTGCTCGACAAAGCGTTCCAGCTCGGCCTCGCGGCGGTGGTATTCCTCCGGCGGGTAGATGTTGGGATTGTAGTAAAGAATGGTCAGGTCAAAGTGCGCGGACAGGCGCTCCAGTGTTGCGCTCGAGCACGGCGCACAGCAGGCGTGCAGCAGCAGCTTCGGGCGGGTGCCGTCCAGCGTGCGCAGGACCTTTTCCATTTCAAGCTGATAGTTGATGCGGTTGGGCATGGGTAGTGACCTCGTTTACACAGTGGCAGGGGTGCGGCGCTTGCGGCGGGCAAAAGCGCCGCAGCCGATGACCCCCAGCAGGCTGACGGCGGAGAGCGCCTCAAACGCGCGCCAATACCCGGGGGCGTGGTACCGGACATGGATCGTGCCGGTGTAGCCCGCGGGGATCGTCAGTACGATGCGCATATTCTCGCCGCTGGTGATGGCAAACGGCGCGCCGCTCTCGTCGGCGGCATAATAATTGCCGTAGTTGTAGATGGGCAGCGAGATGGCCGCCTCGCCGCCGTCGTTTTCGACGCTGACATAGGCGACGCCCTCACGCTTTTCATAGCTGATAAGGTGCAGGTCGCCGCTGGCGGGCTTGGGCTGCGCCCAGATGGCCTCATAGGAGCTGGCACCGTCGATGAGATATTCCGCCGTGCCGACGGAGTTGATGGTGGCGTTCTGGTTGTAGGTCGCGTAGGAGCTTTCGCCCTGGGCGCTCATGATGTTCGTCTCGGTGACGCTGGCGGTCAGCAGCGCGGCGCAGACAAGCCCCGCGGCGGCCAGCGCGGCACGGCGTTCCGGCAGCAGCTGAAGCGCAAACAGCGCAGCGGCGCAGAGCAGCAGCGTGCCCAGCGAGAGAAAGCGGAACGGGAACTGGAACATTCCCACGACCTTGCCGACGGAGGGGCCGAACCAGCCCTCGACAAAATCCCACGGGAAGGCGTGGAGCGAGAGCACGAGCGTCAGCACGGCAAAGCCGGTGGCAGTGTACAGGTGCTTTGCGGCGGGGCGTGTGTCCCCGCGGGCTTGGGCGCGCCACAGGCAGTAAAACGCCAGCGCAAGCGCCAGCAGCAGCGGCAGACCGGGGGTCAGCGCCATGTCGTGGGTCGTGCCCTCGGCGGAGGAGCCGCCCGCCGTGCCGAAGAAGCTGAACAGCTGCACGGCGTACAGGCCGTGCTTTTGCAGCTTACCGACCAGATCACTGCGGTTGACAAGGAACGGGATGGAGCGGATGGAAATAAAAAACGGGAAAAGATACCACGCGCTCAGCCCCACGGCCAGCAACGCGGCCTTGACCCAGGCCAGCAGCCGCGCGGGGCGGAGAGTCTCCCGCAGGCGCAAAAGACAAAACAAAATCAGCAGCAGCGCCGTCAGCTCACAGGAGAGCAGATGGCTCTGCACCATGGCCGCCATGCCCAGCGCCATCGGCAGCCAATCCCCGAAGCGGGGCCTGTCGCTGGTGTAGATGCCGTACAGACCCAGCAGCACGAGCGGGAAAAACGCCATGGCCGTGAACTCGCCGACGGCGGCGCGGGTGTAGACGCAGGTCAGCCGATAGGCGGACAGCGTGTAGAGCAGTGCCCCCAGCAGACCCAGCCGACGGCTGGCCGTGATTTTGGCAAAGCTGAAATAGGCGATCAGGCAGGTTGCCAGCGTGACCGCAAAGAGGTAGACCTGGTAGCAGGTGCGCAGCGGCAGCCACAGATTGTAGAGCAGCGCGGGCAGCAGCAAAAACAGCTCACAGTAGCAAAGCGGGCTGGCGTAGCCATAGCCGTTCAGCGTGGTCGTGGTCAGCCGCACCGGGAACTGCCCGTAGGACAGCTCCGCAGCCATGGCGGCGATGCGCTGCATGTGAAATTCCAAATCATGGCCGAAGTACAGATAGTTGCTGAACAGCGGCAGGCAGGCCAGCAGCGTGATGCCCGCCAGCGCCAGCGGCAGACGCAGCGCACGGCGGCGGGCAGCGCCCCGCTCCCCCACATGGGCAAACAGGAGCAGCAGCGCGGCGTCCGCAGCGGCAAACAGCACAAGGAAGCAGAGCAGCCGCGCCGCGCGGTAGATGGGCTGCTCGGTCAGGGTGATGCTGTAAATGTACAGCTGGCCCTGGTCGTAGGTAACGGTGGCGGTCAGGTCCTGCATCCGCGCACCGAAGCCGACCCAAAGCCGGGTCGTCAGGCTGTGGTGGCAGTCGTCCAGCCGCAGCGCGTCAAAGGTCACGGCGGCGGGGCTGCGTTCACTGGCAAAGGTCAGCGACCCGGCAGCGTTGAGCATATTAAAGGTGGGCGCGTCGGGTGTCTGGCAGGAAAAATAACGGACTGTGACCTCATACGCACCGGAAGGCAAAGCAATATTGTCTGCCGAGAAGGTCATCGGGTCGTCGCTGTGATAGCCGATCTGGTTCCAGATTTTTAAGCCGTCGTCGTCCGCGGCGGCAATGTCGGGCAGGGTGTTCGTAAAGTCGCCGGGCGTCAGCGCCAGCTTATACGGTGCGCCGAACAGCCCGGCTGCCAGCGCGCAGACAACGGCCAGCTGGGCGGCCAGCAGCGCCGCAAACAGCCGGTTGCGGCGGCAAAAGGCAAAAAAGTGTTTCATCCGGGGCTCCCTCACAGTTTATCAGCCGTCCCAGATCATGAGCTTGGCGTTCACGATGGACGTGTCCTCAACAGTGGCCAGATAGTCGCCGTTCCGGTCCCGCGGGGTCTGGGTGCAGTCCAGCAGGCAGATGGCGCGGGCCTCCTCGGTGCCGTCGGCCAGACGGACCTTGTACTTGATGACAGCGTTGTCGGGGACATAGGCGCTCTGCACGTAGACCTGTACCCCGTCCATCAGGTCACTGTCGGCGCTTTGCAGTCTGCCGCACCACGCCAGATCGTAGCCTCCGTAATTGCGGTAGGTCTGGTAGGCGTAGGCGTCGCCGTCGGTGGCGGGGTTCTCGGTCCAAAGGACCTGTGCGTGCAGGGCGCGCCCGGTGAACCGGCTGAAGAAGGCGGACTCGGCCTCCGCGTTGCTGTCCCAGACGTTCTCGTTGCAGAGAATCAGGTCGTCGGATTGTACGGCATCGGCAAGACCGGCCTCGATCGTGCGGACAAAGAACTGATAGGCAGCGAGGTTCTCGGCATGGTGGGTGCGCACGACACCGCGAAGGTAGCCGCCGTTCAGGCAGAGACCCACCGCCAGCGCCGCCGTCAGGGCCAGTCGTGATACCACGGAGAGAACCTTCGGCAGCTTACAGCACAGGCCCGCCAGCAGTGCCAGCAGCGCTGCGACGAGCAGCGTAAAGCCGATGGAGCTGGCCGCCGCGGGAATGTAGCCCCACTGCCAGGTAATGGCCTCGGGCTGCTGATAGCGGGCGGACAAAGCCAGCAGCAGTGCGGGCAGTGCCCAGACGGCCAGGCCGAACCCGGCCAGTGCGCCCAGCGTTCTGCCGCGCAGCTTTTTAAACGGCACACCGAAGAAGATCAAGAGTCCGGCCAGCACACCCAGCGCCAGCGGCCACAGCCGATCCCCGTTTGTGATGACCCCGGCGTCCTCTTGCAAAAGGCGGGAGTTCAGCCCAGGGAGCGACGCGGCCATCTGCTGCACGGTGACGCGCAGCACGGCGGGAATATCCAGAGAAAGCTCGTTGCCGGTGCCGCCGTTGCGCCCGCACAGAACGTGGAACACAAGCGCCGCGCCCATGCCGCCCAGCGCGGGAGCCGTGTCCAGCAGGGCGTTTTTGAAGCTGCGTCGGCGCAGCAGCCAGACGACGAGCGCCAGCAGCGCAAAGACATAGCCGATCTCATAGGTGCCGCAGGCGATAAAGGACAGCACCGCGCCCAGCACAGCCCAGCGGCGGTGCCGTGTCCCCTGCCACGCAAACAGGCAGAGCCAGGCCGTCATAGCCCAGAACAGCGCCCGCTGCGGTACGGCGTAGTAGCTGTACATGCCCTCGTTCCAGATGGGGGCCGCGGCCAGCGCCAGCGCAAAGCCGCCCAGCGCCAGCGCATCCCCGCTGCCCAGTCTGGCCGCCACGCGGCTGACAGCGAAGGCTGCCGCGCCGGTCCAGGCGATGATGTAGAGCCGGTAGTGCGTCAGGCTGGTGTAAAACAGCAGGTCGACGGCGTTCGGGTAATGGAACGGGAAAAAACGGACCTCCTGCAGCGTAAAGTACCGCAGCCGCCCCTGCAGGTCCTGCAGAGCATACTGCCAGAACGGCATCCGCTGGAAGTCATACAGCCAGAGGTTCAGCGTCAGCTTATCGTCGCCCTCCGGCGGGATGTTGACCGTGACGCGCAGATACAGCACGCCCACGGCAAAAATAACCAGATAGGCCGCAGCCAGCAGCAGCCGACGGTACCGCCGACAAAATGATTTGACCTGTTCCATAGGGACGGGGCCCTCCTCCACAAAAATCACATATATACTAAATTATAGCATAAAGCCCCGCTGTACGCAACGCACAGCGGGGCTTTACGTAAATACAATTTGTATAAGACTGCTGAAAAATACGAAAAGTAAAGAGGAAATCAATGCTTCAGCGGCTTTTTCAGCATGCCCAGCAGCAGGGCCGTGGTCAGGGTGCCGACAGCCAGCGCAATCAGAAAGCCCGGCGGATTTTCCATGACCGGCAGCAAAAACAACCCGCCGTGCGGCGCGGGACACCCGCAGCCCAGCAAAATCGTTATGAACCCGGCCAGTGCACTGCCTGCGATGCAGGCGAGGCTGACCCGCAGCGGATCGCGCAGTGCAAACGGCAGCGCACCCTCGGTCACGAAGGTCGCGCCCATCAGCAGGGTCTGCGGCGCAGAGCAGCGCTCGGTGCTGGTGAACCGCGTCGGGAACAGCAGGCAGGCCAGCGCAATGCCCAGCGGCGGAATCATGCCGCCCGCCATGACAGCGGCCATCAGGTCATACTGCTGGTCTACCAGTGCCAGCGTGCCGCTGACGTAGGCGGCCTTGTTGATCGGCCCGCCGTAGTCGGTGGCCATCATGCCGCCCAGCAGCGTGCCCAGCACCAGACGGCTGCCGCCCTGCATCCCATCCAGCTGGATGGAAAGCCAGGCATTGAAACGCCCGAGCGGCGGATTGATGGCCATGACCATCAGGGCACCGACAAACAGCAGACTCAACAGCGGGACCAGCAGCCCGGTTTTGATGTGATCCAGCTCCTGCGGAATGCGGCGGAACAGGTAATTCAGAAGCCGCACAGCCAGACCGGCAGCAAAGCCCGCGATAATGGCCCCCCAGAACCCGCTGGAGATCCAGCCCAACCGGGGGGCGGTGGTTGTGCCGAGCTGTGCCAGGTAGCCGCCCATCAGGCCGGGCATAAAGCCGGGGCGGTCCGCAATGCTGTAAGCGATGAACGCAGCCAGCACGGGGTACATCATCCTGAACGCAGCGTTGCCGACGTTCGTCATCATGGTGGTGATGCCGCTGCGGCCAAAAAGGTGCTGCAGCAGCAGGGAAAGCGCCAGCATCACGCCGCCCGCCCCAACAAACGGCAGCATGTGGGAGCTGCCGCTCATCAGCTGTCCGTAGTAATCGCGGCCCAGTTTCTTCC
>OLJF01002025.1_pt1 | contig 10790 bp, 16 predicted proteins | sample 1609751 | NCBI WGS metagenome assembly OLJF01 (sample SAMEA4350171, study PRJEB24818) | metagenome | biome: human; feature: gut; material: faeces | place: Denmark | collected 2013-09
TTGCAATATAACTGCTGGTCCTGGTAGGAATAATAAGGCGCGGGCTGTAAGGCGGGTTTTTGCCGCGCTCGATCGCTGCCGGTGATCTCCATTTAGGATCGAATCCCAGCCAGAAACGGTGCGCCACTTCCGGCGATATACCACGGAAAGCCAGGTAGTCGGCGGCTGCAGGGTCGCTTAAACGTGCCTTACATTCTCTAAAATACTCTGTATAATCCTTTTGTACTTCTTGCATATATTGTACCTCTTGCGGGGCTTTCTGTGCCTCTGTGCTGGCGTTTTCCGCTGGTAATGTATTTGCCTTACCCTGCCCGGAAAAGTCCGTTGTAGGGCTTCCAGCGGGGTTGATTTTTTGCGGCCTGGTATAGTCCGGCTCTGGTATGTACGGATCTATGGTAATGCCGATCTGTCGCGCCAGGTCAGAAATAGCCGTGTTGTAGTCTGTGCCGGTGTACTGCCGGTGTAGGTCGATAACGTCATATTTTCGGCCTTTCTTTCCGTTGTCCAGGGCGCAACGGCCAAAACAAGCCACGGTATTTGTATCTTTGTAATAGTGCATTGCGCCGGTTTTGTTTGCGCCAGTTCCGCTATTACAGAAAGGGCAGATATATTCCCCGCGTTCACTTTTCTGCAGATAGTCTAAAGCGGATACCCTTACAAGAATTTCTTGCCTTGCTTCATCTCTTGTCATAAATCGTTTTCACCCTTTCGTCAATGTCCAGAATAAGGCGGGAAGCTTCCAGCTTTTCCGCTGCGGTGCTGTCGTCAGCGTTGACGATCTGCAGGGCGTTTGCCCTCATTTTTGCGTATTCTGCTTTTTTCTCGCGTACTTCCGCGATCCATTCTTTAGAAGTTTTCATAGTTGTAAATTGTCCTTTCATCATAAATTATTGATTTTTCGCCCATTGTCTGCTATAATGAAAGGGCTGGGCGTTCCCTTTCGGTCGTCTGGTGGTGCGGTCGCCTTTCTGCTTCCTACGGCTGGGCGATCGCGCTTTTTTTATGCCGTTTTTGTGGTCTACCTAAAATTATCTGCATAATCTCAATTAGGATTTATACCCCCTTTTCGTCGTTTTGGCCGCCAGCTCCCCCCCTTGCGTCTGCGATTATCGGCGGTTTTCTTTGATTTGCCTATAAAAGAGAAAGGCCAGGGCTGCCGGTGATCTAATTATAGCATAGCCGCCGCCGTAAGGCGCGGGCGGCGTGTGCGCTTAAATATTTTAGTTATTTTAGTTATTTTGGATTTTGCCACGTCCAAAAAATGCTTGTGTATCAAGGGTTTTCAAAAGGGCTTGCGGTGTTTTACCCCCCTTTGTGCGGTTGTTCACCCCCCTTACTGCGGGGCGTTACCCCCTTTTCTGCGGGTTTTTGCCCCCCTTTTTCGTGCCTTTCTTTTTATCGGCTGCGGCTCTCTCTGCCTTGCTTTGCTCTTTTCTTTCCAGGCGGGCTGTCTGATCCGGGTACTGCTTCCAGGTGATCTTTAATAAAAGCGTTCTGAAAAGCTCATAATTAAAGTTCTGCAGTTCTTCATCTGTAAGCGGTGCGCCCTTGCTATGGCAGTATTCCCATACAAGCGTATCTTCCAGCGCGTTCATATCCCTTTCAAAAGGCTCTATAATGCTCCGGGAAAAGTGCCGATCTTTGGCCGCTACGCTTCGATGTGTAGGCATTGCCGGGGAAGCTGCTAAAAGCGTTTTTACGGCTATAATATCCTCGCTGGGCTTTCCTACGTTCATATTTTTATGCTCTGCGATCTTGCGCAGAAAATAATAGCTATTGGGGTTTCTTTTGCTGTTCAGCCGCCAGAGCTGCTGCGGGTATGGCATAATGCAGGATCTTAAAAGCGTCTGGTATAGCGTGTCAGAGAATTTGAAAGATATAATACCGTCGCGGCTTATGCCTTTAGCTTCGCATATACGGACGTCAGCGAAGCCGCCAGGCTGTCCGGCGTGGTCTTTTTCTTTATAGGATATACGCGCGTCAAAAAGCGTTTCCAGATCCTCTTTAGCTTGCTTCCTGGCCTCTTTGCGATCCTTTAGGCCGCATTTGTCCATATATTCGGTAAGCGATAACGATACGGTGGGGCTTTTCGCGCCGCTTTCGGTAAGGGCTACTGTAATAGCGTCTAAAAGCCGGTGCGTAGATGTTTTAAGGCCGCCGATACTCTCGAAGTGCGGGAAAGTAATAGTTAAATCGCCCTCGGTTACTGTGGCCGCGCCGGTAAACTGATCTATAACGGTATTACGGCCTAAAATGCTATTTACTTTAGTAAGGGCATTTGTAGCCGTTCCCTGCCGGATCGTCGAAAAGGTCTTTGCTTCTTCGATCGCTGCGGCTACGATTTCGTTTATAATTTTCAGAACGTCGCCGCCGTCGCCGTCGTTTGATATGTGATACTGGATAGCAGCTACTATATTATCGTGGTAGCGGTTATTCAGATCTTGCCATTTTCTTTCCCATTCGTCTGTACGCTTGTAAAAGTCGGCCTCTGTTTCGCCTGGCTCTTGTACCGGCATTTCGGCTTTAAGGCGTCGGCTTTGGGCTATATACTCTTTCAGCTTGTCCAGCTCGTCCGGGGTTAAAAGTTTACTCAAATATGCTCACTTCCTTTTTATAGGCTGTCGATCAAGTCTTTTGCTTTCTGGTAAGCTTCTCCGGCTTCCTCGCGCTCTCTGTCAATAATGCTATTGACGTACTGCGTCATTGTCTGGCCTTTCAGCTTTGCCATAATGCGGATAAAATCAATATTGGACGGCGTGAACGCCATATTGATACGCTGGGCTTTAGCTCCCCGCTTGCCCTGCGTTGCAAGTGCTTCTTGTCTTTCGTGTACTTCTTGTGCGTCTGGTGCTTCTTGTGCTGTTAGTGCTTCATATTCTTCCTGCGTTGCGCCGCTGATCGCAGCATAGACGCTGGGGCGCGCTGCTTTGTCCTTAAAAGATTTAGCCATTGTTATTGCCTCCCATTTATTCTTTATAGGTTGATTTCATCGAAAAGCTGCAAATAGTCTTTTGCGGGGTTGCTATTGGGCGCGTAAGCAAATAAGCTTTCCTGGGTCGTCTGCGCCTCTCTGACGGCCACGCCGTCGCGGATAACGGTATTAAGCAGCGGTATTCCCAGCTCTGCGCATTTGGCCTCGATCGTTTCTTTAATGTCGCGGGCTAATACGGTACGGCCGCTGTATCTGGTAAGCAAAATACCGGTTACTTTCAGCCCCTTATTGCAAAAGCTCTTTACCTGGTTTATTGTTTCGGCCAGCTGGTAAAGGCCTTGCAAGCTTAAAATATCGGCGTTCATTGGTATAATAACCTCGTCAGAGGCCGTCAGCGCGTTTACAAGCAGAGTTCCCAGCGTGGGCGGCGTGTCAATAACTACCACGTCGTAGTCGTCCTGCAGAGGCTCTAAAGCGGCCTGTAAAAAGAAGTCGCGGCCAGGCTTTCCGCTAAATTCGGTATCTGCTGCAGCCAGATTAAGGCTTGCCGGGATAATATCGCCCTGGCTGGTATACTGGACGATCTGCGCGGCTTTGACTTGCTGCTTCATCAGCTCATAAGCTCCGGCGCGGTTGGCGTCAGCTCCCATAATAAAAGATAAATTGCCCTGCGGGTCGAAGTCGATCGCCAGGGATCTTTTACCTTTATAGGCTGCCCCGGTTACTAAAGCGTGGGCGGTGCTGGTCTTTGCTGTACCGCCTTTTTGGTTAGCTACGGAAATAATACGCACGTTTCATCACTCCTTAAAAATTTACGTTTTTTCATATAGGCCACGGCTTCCGGCAAGCTCTGGAAGTAATGGCCGTTCCCGGCGTAGTTTACGCGGAAGCAGTACCCCTGCGGATCTCTCGCGTTATACTGCAGCCGGACGGTCTGCCCTTTTCTGGTGCAGATCTCTTTTGACGCGTCCAGGCGTTCCCAGGTGATAGCATTTTCTATGGTGAAATTCCCCCTTTTTCTAATTAAGATTATAGGGCTAATTTTAGGTAGAGCGTTCTACCTTTAGCCGTTCCAGCTCTTTTGCGGTAATGCGGATCTGATTTCCTACGCGGTAATGCTCGATCTGCTTCGATCTTACAAGCGTATAAATGGTGTTACGGTGGACGCGTAGCAGCTCTGCTGCTTCGTCGATCGTGTAAAAGATCTTTTCAAAGTCGCTCATAGCCTTTATGCTCCTTTCGTGATAGTTGCAAGTAAAGCCCGCTGCTGATCCACGGAAAGCCGCTTTATAGCTGCTTCCAGCTCCGGCAAAATAGGCGTCAGCTTTACGCCGTTAAAATAGCTGTCGTAAATGGCTTGCCGGTACTTTACTTCATTTTCCAGTTGTTTTGTGGTATGGACGTAAATACCGGTTGTAGCTACGTCGCTATGCCCCATAAGCTCTTTTACTACGTAAATATCCGCGCCAGCTTCATTTAGGGCGGTTGTAGCTGTGGTATGGCGTCCGCTGTGGGCTGTAAGCCGGTTGCTATCGAAGCCAGCGGCTACAAAACATTCCTTAAACATAGTGCTTATAGTCGTTGTAGCGATCCGGCCGCCCTTGCTGCGGTTGCTGGTGGAAGCGAAAAGCGGGGATTTCGGCGTATACTTATCAGATCTGCTGGCTAAATAATCGTCCAGGGCTTCTTTTACTTCCGGGGTTAGATATTTCGCCGTGTCCTTTTCGTCGTGGCCTTTTCCCTGGATATAAAGAAAAGTTTTCCCGCCGATCGTCTTTACATCTTCCACGTTTGCCCGGTGGATCTCAATAGTACGCAAGCCGTCTACAAAAACAAGATGAAACATAACGAAAAGCCGCTTGCCGTTTTCGGTGCTGCGGTCGATCGTTCCGGCGATCTTTGGCACGTCCTCAAGCTGGAAAGCGTCGCGCCGGTGTATATCGGTCTTTGTTTTTGCGCCGTGGATATTATCGGCTACGTTAGGGTAAAAGCCCTCTGCAGCCGTCCACTTGAAAAAGTGTTTTACGGCTCTTAAATACTGCTGCTGTGTGCCGGTTGCAAGGCCACTATTAGCAAGGTAGGTACGATATGCTTTTATGTCCTCGCGCTGCGGCTGGCTGATCTGGTTTTCGTTTAGCCATTTCATAAACTGCCGTATACAAGTCAGATACCCTTTAATGGTGCTGTCCTTACGGTCTGTATAATCTATAAAACGGTTAAAAAGATCGCTTGTAAAGCTTCCCTGCGCCTCTAAAGAATAAGTCCGCGCCGGTGCGATTGCTAAAGCTGTATTCATAATGCAAGCCCCTTTCTTTTATAGGTTTCTTCTTTTGTTTCTTCCATTATAGCACTACTGTTACTATTTGTCAAGTACCTCTTGTGCAATAAGTTTATGAAGTATTTAAGGCACGAAAAGCACAAAGAAAAAGCCGCCCAGCTATTGCCGGACGGCCTTTCCTCGAAAGAAGAAAATCTATGTCTACCTCTGAAAAAGGAAACAAGCGTTTTTATTGTGCAGCGCGCTTACGGTCGAAAGCCTCTTTAGCTTGCGCCAGCTTTTCCCGGCGATCCTTTGCGTACTGCTCATTATAAAAGGCGTCTAAAGCCCTCTGCGCTGCTCTGCGGTCTGCCTGGTACTTCCTGGCGCGTTGCTTTTTCTGCTCTCTAAAGCAAGCTTCCGCGCCGGTACATTCCGGCTTATCGCAGAATAGGCAAATATAAGCGTTTTCGCGTTCCTGCTCTGGGTCTGGCGGTCTTTTAGCCATACTGCGCGCCGCCTTTCTTAAAAGTTCTCGCGGATATTTGCGGTCATTTCGTCCCACTTGGGAATAAGGTAGGTACGGCGCAAGCTACGATCCAGCGCGGCTGCCATACTGTCGAAAGCGTCCATATAGGGCTTGCCGGTGACGTCGCGGCCTCTGTTGGCCGTGTGTCTAAACTGGCGGGCTACGTCGTCGTCCTTTGCGCTCTCTGCAGCGTCGGCGGCTGCCTTTGCGATCAAGCGGCACATAGTCGCGTTGTTTGCCTGGTTTGCATTTTCAAACAGCGTCGCATATTCGGCGGGCTTCAAAATGCCAGAGCGCAGCAGCTCCATAACGCTGCCGTCAATGGCTTTGGGATCTGCAGTATAAAAGTCGTTTACGGCCTTTTCCAGGCTGGCGCGTACCTTTGCCACTTCTGCGCGGGTCTGATCCGGCAAGGCGCGGGCGATCTTGTCGTAGGCGTTCTTTGCTTCGTGGTAGTCTGCCTCGGCTCTGGCGGCCTTTGCGATCTTCTCGGCGTCAGTATGCCACGCGCCGTGGGCGGGTCGCTTATTGGCGTTGTAATTGCTTTCTGCGCTCTTGTAGGCGGCTTCTGCTTTCTGGATCTGCTCAAAAGACGCCTGGGCGATGTCGTTTACCTGCTGTACGTAAGTATTAAACTGGCTCATTAAATTTACCTCATTTCTAAATTATTCTTTATAGGTTGCTGCTGCAAGCCTTACAATGGCGCAGCCTTTGTTATACAATGCGCAGCCCTGGCAGCGTCCGTAAATGCTAAAAGGGCATTTGCTGCCTTTTGCCGGTTCTGCTTCGATCTCCACGCCGGAAGCGTCCGCAATGGTCGCAATACTGCATTTGCCTTTAAGAAAGATATTGCAGCCCTCGCGCTTACAAGCCGTACTGCAGCCGTTAGTAATAAACGGGCAGGATCGCGGCTCTGGGCGATTTTTCGCGGCTTCCAGGGCTTCTGCCTTGCGCCGTTCCTCTGCTTCCTTGCGGCGTCTGTGGAAGTCTGCAAGCTGGCTTTGCGGGATCTCGATACCGTCAATAACGATTGTCGGCTCATACTCTCGCATTTTGCCTACGTCCCGGTATCTCTGGCCGGTCTTTGGATCTACTTTCCACTCGGTCGGCTCTAATTCCAGGTCTTTAATTCTCTGCATTTGGCTTTCCTTTCTGTCCTCTACTTAAAATTAGGTTTATAACCTTAATTAGATTTTTCTACGTTTTCGCGTGTCAGATGATCGCTTATAACGTCGATATATGCAGCGGGCTTATTGTCGCTGGCGTGGCGTTCTACGATCTCGCGGTTAGCCTGGTTTAGCAGCTCTGCAGCCGGTATTACAAGGCTTTCCCATATATCCGCGTCGATCTCACTACCGCATAGCGGGCAGTATCGCACGTCTGCGCCGTCTGGCATATACTTATGAATTTCTCTTACTACGCCGCAATCGGCGCAATGGATCTTGATATAGGCCATATAATCCCCTTTCTTTATGCGCTTTCCCCGCGCCTATAAATAAGACGATCCAGAGCGTAGGCGGTGGCGTCTATGCAATGGTTTTCTTTGTCCGGCACGTCTGAAAGAAAAACGCCGTCTTTGTCTGTTACGTATTCGTAGTGCGTAAATTCTCTGTACGCGTTGGGCGTCCTGGCTGGATCTATAACGATCTTTCTATTTTGTAGCCATTTGATACGATAAAGGACGCAGCCGGGGAATTTACGGCAAGCTATGGCCTTTAAGCCCTCTACCTGCAGATCCGCTATGCTTTTAGGCTCTGCGCAATCGCATATAAACGTAGACGTTTCAAGCGTCGAAGAATAGCCGCCAGCAAAAGGGCTGAAATAGTTACTATAACGGCCGGTTTTTTCATATCCGCGCCGGTATATTTCTTCTGCAAGCTCTCTATTGCTGCAATGCTTCTTGTAAAATTCGTCCAGCAGATAGATTGTATCGTGCTTTTGGTCGTAGGCTACGCGCATAAGTACCGCGGGATCTTGCGCAAATCCAAAATCGACGCCGTGGTAAATATAGCCCATTTTGTCTATTTCTTCGTCGGTGATCGTTCTTTCTTCGATGTTTGGGAACACTTCGCCGCCGCTGCCGGTTGCAATGCCTAAATATTCGTGGTTATACGCTTTTTCGTTGATTTCCTTTAGCCGTTCTGCTTCATAAAGGAAGCTTTCACCCAGCCACGCTGCCGGTATATCCAGGTAGCTTGTATGCAGCGTTATTGCTCGATCGTCCGGCCGCGCTATAAACTGGTTAGCCCAGTTGCTTTTACTTATAGGCGGGTTGAAAGATCTAAATACTGTAAAGCTGTCGCCGCCTCTGGCTACGGATTGCATAACCGATCGCGTGAAGTTTTCGCCGGGAAGCTCGCTAAATTCTTCCAGCCAGATATAGCGGAAAATACCTTTTTTCGGCTTTATGGATTTAAGCTTGCTGCTGTCGTCCAGGCCTCTAAAAAGAATTTGCGCGCCGGTTGGTAGGTATGTCCAGCTCATAGGGCTTACGTTGCCGCGCCAGTATTGGTTAACGTCCAACGTATCAATAGCCCAGGCGATCTGACTATAAACGCTTTCGCGCATTGTGTTTGCGGTGCGTCTGAATACAATAGCATTGCTGCAGCCGGTTGGATCTTGCATAATGCCGTTGACAATTTCCAGCGATACAAAAGAGCTTTTAGCAGATCCACGGCCGCCAGGAAGATTGTAGTATTGGTGCGCTTCGGCCATTAAATCAGCGTGTAAAGGAAGATATACCGGGGCTATATGGTCGCATACATTAACGCTTTGTATATTGGCTCTGGCGGCCTCTCTGCGGGCTGCTGTGGCCTCTAAAGCCTTTATGCGTCTTTCTATATCCCTCATTCTTCCCGCCTTTCCAGAGCGTCCAGGCGCGCTATAATGTCGGTCTGCTTTGTAAGGGTAAGGCTATTTCTTATAATGGCCTCTGCAGCATTTAGCCGGGTTTGCTGGCTGGCTTTTTCGTCCTGGACGATCTCGGCCAGCGTTTCGATTGCTACGCCTAAATGCCCCTGCAGGGCGGCTGTATTCTGCTCTAAAAGGTCTTTTCTTGCCTGGTCGTATTTCTTCTTAAAGGCTTCATTTCTCAATCTGGCGTAAATCTGGCTTTCAGAAACGCCGCAAGCCTGGGAAGCTGCGCGTACCGTGTTATTGGCAAGCAGGGCAGATAAAATAAGCTCGTCTTTTCTTTCGCTTGCGTTACTCATTGGAAGATCCCCGCCCTTTTAATGGTGTACGTGATCCCCGCCGTTTTGTCTGTAACGATGATCGCGCCTTTTTCGGTATCAATCTTAATTGTGGCCGTGTCGTATACGGTCTTATATTCCGCTGCAGCTTCGGCCGCTGGCGTGTCCTTACGGACGCGGACGGTACGGAAAGTATAGCTTTCATCGGCCGCCAGGTCGTAAATGGTCGTTACTGTGCCGGTGCGCTCGATCCGTAGCGTATCAGTATCACATAATACTTTTGTCTGCGGTGTGCAGCCTATAAAAGAAAAAGCTAAAAGGATAACGGCCAGGATCGCTGCAAGGGTCGCTTTAAGTGTTCGTTTTCTCACTCTGTCCGGCTTCCCCCTCTCTGGCTTTCAGCTCTGCGGCCTTTCGTTCCCAGTACCGCTTTTTATATTCCGCGTTCTTTGTGGGGTTTTTCTCGCGCCACTCTCTCATATATTCAGATCGAAGTGCGCGGGCTTCTGCTGTCATTTCCTGCATTAAATACCGCCTTTCTATTTGTACTTATTAAGCCGTTTAAGCTTTTTGCACGTCTTAAACTTCTTGTACTTATTATAGCACAAAGTTCTTCTTCTGTCAATGCCTACGCTTTCGCCGTGGGTCTACCTAAAATTACATTTATAACCTCAATTAGAAAAGGGCATAAAAAAGGCGGGTGCTTTTTAGCTCCCCGCCCTTTATCGGTTATTCTTTTCGTAGATCTTCCAGCAGTTCGTTATACTGGCGTTTCATAGTCGCTATATTCGTTTCTACGCGCTTTTTGTCCTGCGGGTCTTTGATTATAGGTAGCCGCTTTTCCTCTGCGCTGATCCTCACCAAAAGCCCGGTAAGTGCGTACCTTTGCAGCTCTCTATATTCCATAAGATCCCCCCTTATAAAACCATTGCCCTATACATTGCTTCCAGATCCGCTTCCAGTTCCTTTGCGATCTGTTCCGCGTTTTCGTAGGTTGGTTTCCAGTTTACGTATTCTTGCCCAGCCGGTCTGTAATAATCGTTTGCCGGATAATAAAGGAAGTCTGCAGTATAGCTGCTGACGCCGTAGCGGTTTTTAAGGCATACAAGCTGGATTTTTCGCGGGTTGCCCGCCTTTGCTTCTCTTACTTTGTCGCGCTTCTCTTTGGTTTTGTTGGTGGCGTTAAAAAGGTCGTCTGTCATAACGGAAAGCTGCAGCCCCCATATTACATCGGCCGTATATTCAATGCCGCCGCTTTCTTTGAAGCTCTCGAAGTCTACCGGCGTAAGGTAGTTATTACGGTTAAGGCTGGAAATAACGATAACTGGTATATCGTGGTTGCGGCTCATTCGCTTTAATTCCCTTACGTTTGTATCTACAATATCCCTGGTATTCTGTTTCTGATCGTCCATACCGTCCAGGATCTGCAGATAGTCTACAATAACTACCGGCTTCCGGCCGTTCTTCTTGATATAGCGGGCTACGTAGTCGCCTATAAAAGAAATATTGCAGTTAAAGTTACCCTCTATAATGCTCATTCGCGGCGCGATCGCTTTTACATATTCCTTTTGCGCTTCTTGTACCGCTGGTACGTCTTTACCCTTTCGGATTTCCAGGCTGGAAATAGAAACGCTGCCGTTACTCTTGTAAAAAGCCATTCTTGCAAGGCTCTTGCTTGCCATTTCAAAACGGCTCTGTTCCAGGGAAAAGAAAAGCACGTGTTCGCCAGCTCCGGCCATTTGGTCGGCTATTTGGTGAATAAGCGTTGTTTTACCTAAAGAGCTTATCGCGCCCAGGACGTAAAGCCCAGGATAAATGCCGCCCGCCTCTTTGTCCAGGTTTGGAAAGCCGGTCTTCCTAATACCTGTATCTTAAACACAT
>OLJF01002043.1_pt1 | contig 10722 bp, 4 predicted proteins | sample 1609751 | NCBI WGS metagenome assembly OLJF01 (sample SAMEA4350171, study PRJEB24818) | metagenome | biome: human; feature: gut; material: faeces | place: Denmark | collected 2013-09
TTACTAGATGCTGGGAACACATAAATCAAAGAAATCTTCGAAAGATCACAGCTTAAAGAAAATGAACCGAGTTGTATGGTAATGGATTAAAAAGAAGGTGCATCGTGCATTACGACACACCTCCTTAAATTGATCTCTGGGATTTTCATGTATATATATCATTGTAAAAAAAAGAATTATGAATTGTAAATCGATTATTTTATTGATCGTAGTATTACTTTTTTGGGGAAATGCAGAGGCGAGAAAGAAAAAAGGGAAAAAAGTTGAGGAAGTACAAACAGAGAGTGCTTACCGGAAATTTTTTAAAGGTAAAGCGTGTGAGACGGCTAAAGGGATGATAACTCTTCATAAAATGGACGGGAGAGTTTATTTTGAAATTCCATTAGCATTGATGGGACGGGAGATGTTGATGGGATCTACTATTTCGGAAATTACAAATAACGGTTTTGGTAGTGTTGGAGAAAAGCCGAAAGGATTGTTATATATTAGTTTTGTACGTTGTGATTCCGTGATTAGTTTGAAACAGTTGACGGTACAATATGATACAAACGAGGAAAATTTGAAGCAACGTATAAAAGAAAGTACTATTCCTGCAACCATAAAGAACTTCAAGATTACTACTTATAATGAGGATAGTACGGCGGTTGTAATTGATATGACAGATTACTTGGTGAGTGCTGATGAGGCGATTGACCCTTTTTCTCCGTGGGCTCCTATTCTAGCCGGGGGAGAACGTGTGATGGAGAAAGAATTCAGACGAGAAAACTCACAAGTCGTTAGTATCAAGGCATTTGAAGACAATGTAAGTGTAAAATCTTCTTTGACATATGGTTTGAGTCTGAAAAATAAGGTGATGTATATTTTCCAGCGAGAACCATTCACAGCAGTGATGACTCGTAGTTTTATATTATTGCCGGAACATCCTATGCGTCCGCGTTTGGCAGATCCGCGTATCGCAATTTTTTCTCAAGGGGTGTCTGTGTTTAACGGGGATAGTAGAGGAGCTCAAGCTCGTTATTATGCACAACGTTGGAATTTGGAACCGAAAGATATGGAACAATACCGGAAAGGTGTTTTGACTGAACCCAAGAAACCGATCGTGTTTTATGTTGATAATACGTTTCCTGAGAATTGGAAAAAATATATTAAAGAAGGTGTAGAAGTGTGGCAGATGGCATTTGAGAAAATCGGTTTTAAGAATGCGATTGTAGCTAGAGATTTTCCGGTGGATGACGTTACTTTTGATCCGGATAATTTGAAATATTCTTGTGTACGTTATTCGCCTTCTTGGGTAGCTAATGCAATGGGACCTTCTTGGACGGATCCGAGAACGGGAGAGATTATTAATGCTTCTGTATATTTGTATCATAACTTGGTGAAGATGGTACAGAATTGGAGGTTTATTCAAACCGGTCCGGCAGATGCGAATGTGAGAAAAATAGTATTTGATGAGGAGACGTTGGGCGAGTGTATCCGGTATGTTGTGTCACATGAAATTGGGCATTGTTTAGGATTTATGCATAATATGGCGGCTTCATCGGCAATTCCGGTGGATTCGTTACGTTCTCCTTCTTTTACTCAAAAATACGGGACTACTTATTCAATTATGGATTATGCACGTAATAATTATGTGGCTCAACCGGGAGATAAAGAGAAAGGAGTAAAATTGACTCCTCCGGATTTGGGTTTGTATGATTTGTTTACTGTTGCTTGGTCATATACCCCACTGCCGGAAGCAAAAACATCCGAGGAAGAGGTTCCAGTTTTAGACCGTTGGATCACGGAAAAGTCAGGTGATCCTATTTATCGGTATGGTAAGCAACAAATGTATATGCGACTTGATCCGAGTTCTTTCGAGGAAGACTTGGGTGATGATCCGGTGAAAGCTGCAGGTTATGGGATTCAGAATTTGAAATATGTGCTTGCGCATTTGAGCGAATGGGTAAAAGATACGGATAAAGACTATACATTTCGACAAGGAATTTACAACGAGATTGTTTACCAATATGTGCGCTATTTAAATCATGTGACTTTCAACATTGGAGGAGTTTATTTAAATGAGCGATACGATGGAGACGCTCGTCCCGGTTATCAAGTTGTATCTAATGAAAAACAAGAACGTGCATTACAATTTTTATTGGAGCAAGTGAAAGATTTAACTTGGTTGAACGCCAGGGAGTTGAGAAAAACTATGCCGTTAATGGGAGATGTTACCGAATTTTTGGAAGATGAGATTTTTAAAATACTGACGAATCGGTTGAATGCCGTGGCAATTAACGTACAACAGGCTACTGAAAAAGATCTGTTGACTCCTGAGGTTTGTATTCATAATATGTATGATTTCATTTTTGCTCCCACGAAACAAGGTAAATCTCTTTCTGCTGTTGAGAAAAAATTGCAAATAAAATTTGTAGCCCAATTAATCTCAAATTCCGGTGTTGTTGCAAAAGATATGGGTGGACAACCTTTTACTTTGGCAACAGAACGTCAGATGGTTGCTATACCTGAAGCGGTGAAAGCAAAAAGTCGGGAAATGTACGGGGAAATACCCGTGCAATATGTCGGGATATTTACAAATATCAGTTTACCCGATTATAATAATGTCAAGAAGGACTGGGGTAATGTTGAGAGACAAGGATTTGATTTTTTGCAACCGATTGCGATTTATCCGGTTCAAATGTCTTCTCTTTATTTCAATATGTTGAAACGTACTCAAGTTTTGTTGAGAAGCAAACAAACTCAAGGAAATGATGATACGAGAATGCATTATAAATTGTTATTATACAAGATAGAGCAAGCGTTGAAATAGATTTAGGATGATTTGTAAAATGATAAAAATGAAAATCAAAAGAATAATATATCTTTTTCTTTTCCTATGTGTATTTGTGGGGGGAAGAAATGACGTGTGGGGAAAAGAACAGAAAGGAAGCACGGCTTATCAGCAGCTTTTTAATGGGAAACGAGTGGTTACTAGAGAGGGGTTAATGACTTTGCATCAAGTGGATGGAAAAGTTTTGGTTGAATTTCCTTTAAATCTGTTGAACAAGGAGATGATGTTTACTTCGGTGATTCGCTCAATCAGCGATAACGGTGAAGGTGTTGTGGGACAGTTTTCGGGTAATGGCACTGTTTTTACATTTATGCGGATAGATTCCGTTATACAAGCTAGGGTGAAAGTTCCTAGTTTAGGAAGCATGAAAAATATTTCGGGAGAGCGGGCGGTTGATCAAGCTTTGGAACAATCCAATAAACCGGGAATTTATAAGACATTTCGTATTTTGGCTTCTACCCCGGACGAAAAGGCTGTAGTGGTGGATATGACCTCTTTTTTTCTAGAGCATACCTCTTATACTTCTCCTTTCCCGAATTATGCGGGAAACTCTATGTTTGGTTTGGTGTTCCGGAATCATAAAATCCAACCGGATCGTACGATATTATGTGGGATTAAAGCTTTTTCCAATAATATTGTGGTTACTGCCGAGCAAGGATATGACGTAGACCAATTATTCATGGGATCTATGCTTGTTAAAAAAGATGAAAAAGTATCTGTTGTTTCTGATAAGATTTTGATGTTATTACCGGAAGATGTTATGCGTGTTCGTAAAGCTGATTCTCGAGTAGGGGTCGGGTTTGTGAAACAGGCAACTTTTGCCGGTGGAGGGGATAAGTTGCAGACGAGTTATTGGACTACCCGTTGGAGAATTGAGCCTGTGGATATCGAAGATTATCGGAATGGCAAGTTGGTTGAACCGAAAAAACCGATAGTTTTTTATTTGGATAGCGTGATGCCATCGGTTTGGGTAAAATATATTCGTGAGGGAGTAGAAGAATGGAACAAGGCATTTCAGGAGATTGGTTTTAAGGATGTTGTGCGAGTTATACCTTTCCCGAAAGGAGATACGCTTTTTGACGCAACGAATATTAATTATTCTGTGATCAGATATGCTCCCCAGTGGTTGTCTACTTTACAAAGTGCCGTGTATACAGACCCGCGGAGTGGGGAAATCCTGAATGCATCAATTTATATCCATGATAATATGGTTGCTAATGTTACCCAGGACAGAATGTTTAATACGATGACGGCTGATTCATCTGTGCGTCGTCGTGAACTTTCCGATCAACAATTAGGTGAGGGTATTAAAATGATGGTAGCCCGTGAAGCAGGGTTGTGTTTGGGGTTCGTGTATAACGTGAGTGCTTCATCCGTGATCCCGGTAGACTCTTTACGTTCGGCATCTTTCACGCAACAATACGGGTTGAGTTCTTCGGTGATGGATTTTCTAACATGCAATTATATTGCTCAGCCGAAGGATGTGAGTGCGGGAGTACGTTTGACACAAGAGAATTTGGGAGTATATGATTATTGTCTGGTGAAATGGTCATATCAGCCTATTTACGAGGAGAACGAGGATACGGTGTTAAATGCTTGGGTTAAGAGTTTCCGCGAAAAACCGTACTGTCGTTTCCGTAGAAATCCTTCTGTGTTTGAATATGATCCTGATTTGGATTATTACGATTTGGGGGATGATCCGATAAAAGCTTTGAATTATCGGATAAAAAACATGAAGGTTGCAATACGAAATTTGTATGAGTGGTATCGGGAAGAGGATAAAGATTATAGTTGGAGGAAGGCTCTTGTGGCAAGAATTCAATATGCTTTCACTAATCAGGGTGTAAAAAATGTTGCAAGATATATTGGTGGTATTCGGGGTGATGAAGTACATGCTGATGAAGGGAAACCTAATTATGTTCCTGTACCTAAAGTTAAACAGAAAGAGGTTTTACGTTATTTGGTTGGATTGATGAAAGATTTGTCGTGGTTGGATAACCGAGAAATGATGTCGGAAACGGAGATTAATAGTCCTGTTGAGAACAGTGCTTGTAATACTATTATAAATGTGTTGTTTGCGAGAATGCCACAATTGGCTTTATGTGCATCAAATTCCGATGATCCTTATACTCCAGAAGAGTATGTGAATGATTTGTATCGGATGGTTTGGGAAAAGACTCTAAAGAATACGATGTTAACGGATAGGGATATGAATTTACAATTATTGTTTTTAGGGAAAGTTATGGCATCGTCGACAGTTGCTGCCGGGAGTGGAATTTTGGAACCTGTAAGGCAACAGGGTTTCTATTTAGCGGAACCGGGAGCCGAGAGGTATAGTATCTATGAAATACAAAAAGTAGTAGAAGTTTGTCAGTTTATGGGATGGATAGGTATAGAGCCCGAATTGGTACAAGGATTCGGCTCTCAACCGAATATTCTTGCTACGACATACTCGACCTCACATCTTTATTTACAAATGTTGCTGGAGATAGAACAGTTGGTGAAGAGCAGAGTTGAACATGCAACGGGTAAAACAAAATTGCATTACGAGTATATTTTGCATAAAATTAATAGGGCGAAAATGAAAGAATAAGAGGTTTGCTGTATAAGAAAATTTAATACATGTTAGGTAGAATTCCGGGTTACTTACACTTGAAAATTAATAAGTAACCCGGAATTTATTTTAAATTTTATTCTTAAGGTATATTAGAAGTTAATATTTTATCTTTTATATTTGCATTAAAGAATGAATGTACATGGTTGTGGATTATTCAGAAGATAGGGAATTGTTAACGTTATTAAGGCGTGGTGAGATTTCTGCATTTGTAGATATATACACTGCATATTATGATGCGTTGCTGAATTATGCCGATCGTTTGCTGAATGATATGGAGGCAGCTCGAGATGTGGTGCAACAAGTGTACTATAAGATGTGGGAAAACCGGGATACATTGAATATCTCTCTTTCTGTTAAAGCTTATCTTTTTAAATCGGTTTATCATGGTAGTCTAAACACGCTTGCTCATCAGAAGAATATTCAGAAGTATGAGCGCGAGCAGTTGACCGATTTCTATTTTTCTACCGTGATACAATCTCCCGAAGCGGAAGAGGCCTTGTGGAAGTCGGATATAGAACAGGCTATACAGGAGGCCATTGCTATTTTACCTGAAAAGTGTCGGGAGGTTTTCGTGTTGAGCAAGATTGAAGGTTTGAAGAATCGGGAAATTGCTGAAAAATTAAATATTTCAGAGAAAACAGTTGAACGTCATATGTCAATAGCATTAAGCAAGTTACGAGAAGAATTAGATTGGCTATTGCAAATTATTTTATTTTTTTCTTTTTCTCATTGGGGGTAAAATTCTCTTCGGCTGTCTTTAGTGTATAAAAGCACGAGAAGATGGATGACAAAAATATCAATATAGAAGAATTAATAGTTCGAGTACTGGAGAATCGGGCTGATTCGGAAGATATACGATATTTCTCGAAATGGGTAGAGGAGATAAGAAATCGGGAATATTTTGAGAAGCTTAAGAAAATATGGAATCTTTCCGCGGGAGGGCATGCGAATTCGGAAATATTGGAAATAGGAGTAAGAGATTTCCGTCTATTTATGGAAAAATCTTTGAAGCCGAAAAAGCGTGTGGTATTGATGTGGAGGATGGGTTCGGTTGCTGCCGTGTTATTGATGATCCTGTCTTCGGTTTTGTGGCTGCGGAGAGATGTTTCAAAGATTTCTTCGGGCGAAGGATATTCCGTTTCTTCGGGACGGGGAGTTGTTTTGAAATTGGCTGATAACAAAGAGATCATACTTGGTGATTCTTTGAATCTGACAGGTGTGGTAGGGGAGTGGGTCTGTGTTAATAAGGTGGATCGTCGGGGAATTGTATATAAGATAAAAGATTCAACGGAAATCGAAGAAGAGGAATTGTGTTATAACCAAATTATAGTTCCGGCAGGAGAACGTTTTCTGGTACAGTTGTCTGATGGTACTAAAGTGTGGATTAATTCGGAAAGTTCTTTACGTTATCCGGCTTATTTTGGTAAGAGTATTCGGGAAGTCGAAGCCCGGGGGAACGTGTATTTTGAAGTAGCCAAGGATTCGACCCGTCCGTTTTTAGTTGTTTCCAGAGAGTTGACCACGGAAGTACTGGGAACTCGTTTTGAAGTGAACACCTATGGGGATCGGGACGAAGTGAGCGCGACACTGGTGGAAGGAAGTGTACGTGTAAACGTGGGGAGTCGTTTTGTTGTTATCAAGCCTGATCAGCAATTTACGTTTAACACGAAGAATGGGACTATTGAAGTGAACAAGGTCGATGCTGCAAGGAAGGTGATGTGGAAGGATGGCGTACTGGTGATTGATAACGAGGTTTTTCGAGATGTGATCTGGAAACTGGAGCGTTGGTATGGAGTAGCAATTGTGAACGAGACGGGGCTTGTGTTTACTCAATCTTTTAGCGGAGAGTTTGACCGGGAAGATATTCATGTGGCGATAGAGTCGTTGTGCGCAAACTTGAATATTACTTACACGATGGATAAAGATCGAATTATTCTGAAAAGGTAACAAAAAAGAGCATCCGTGCGACCAACACTATCGATGCTCTTTGCGCTAAGCCTTATTTATTAATAAACTTAACATGACAAAATTATGAAAAAAAACAAGTATTCGTTGTCTTTGTCATTAAAATTTCTCTGTAGAGTCGTTTTAATGACTGTTTTAGGGACAAGTTTCTTATGCTTTTCTGTAAAAGGAGACCCGGTGGAACCTCGGCGGGTGACTTTAAATCTAAAAGAGGTTTCTCTTTCCACGCTGTTTCAGGAAATAAAGAAACAGACGTCGTATAAATTTTTTTATAACGACACGCAGGAAAAACAGATGGGAAAAATTTCTATCTCTGTAAGCAATGAGACGGTGGAAAAGGTGTTGGAGAAGGTGTTTTCCGGAAAGGAATATACGTGTAAGATCTCGGGAGAACAAATTATTGTGGTTAAACGTCCAGAGACAAAAAAGTCGGCACAGGAGGTTGTGATAGAGGGGCTCGTTCTGGAAAGAGATTCGATGCCTATTATTGGAGCCACGGTCTTGTTACAGGGAACGACTACCGGCGTGGCTACTGATGTGAACGGAAAGTTTCGATTTGTAGTGCCGATGAGCAACGAGATTTATATCGAGGTTTCTTTCTTGGGAATGAAAAAACAAGTTCACAAGGTTTTGGGATTGCCTAACCCTAAACCAATGCGTATCGTGATGTTACCGGAAACCATGGGTGTGGATGAGGTGATCGTGACTGGTTATGCCAATATCCGGAAAGAGAGTTTCACGGGAGCTGCCACGACGGTTACGAAAGAGGAGATTTTAAGGATTTCTCCGAGAAATGTGATTGACGTGTTGCAGGTGTTCGATCCTTCTTTGCGTATGGTGAAGAATAACGAGATGGGATCTGATCCGAACACGTTGCCGGAATTTTATATTCGCGGACGTACCGGAATGGATGGTGTTACCCAGTTGGATAAATTAGAAGCTCAACAAGGAGGCGATATGTCTAAATTTTCATTGACGACAAATCCGAATTTGCCAGTTTTCATTTTGGACGGTTACGAGGTGGAAGTCCAGAAAATCTATGATATGGATCCGAACCGGATTGCCAGTATCACGATTTTAAAAGATGCTGCAGCCACGGCTATGTACGGATCGCGAGCTTCGAACGGGGTGATTGTTGTCGAGACGGTGACTCCGGAACTGGGGAAATTGCAAGTGGCTTATTCTTTCAATGCGTCTTTGACGGTTCCCGATCTTTCCGATTACAATTTGATGAATGCGGAGGAGAAGTTGCAGGCCGAATTGTTGTCCGGGTTATATGATCTTTCCACGGCTAACGGGATGACAGCTTATGTCATGAAGAAGAATTACATTACGAAAGGTGTTGATACCGATTGGATGTCCCAACCTTTGCAGAATCAATTCAATCATTCACATAGTTTGTATATATCCGGCGGTACGGAGGGATTTCGTTTCGGGACAGATTTGAGTTATAACCATGAGGGAGGTGTTATGAAAAAGTCTTATCGTAACCGGATGAGTGTGGGGATATATGTCGATTACCGGGTCGGTAAGTTACAAATACGGAATAATGTATCGTATGATTTGGCTAGGTCGTCAGATTCCCCATACGGTTCATTCAGCGATTACACGAAGCAACAACCTTATTACCCGATTTATGACGATAATGGCAAGCTCCTTCAGATGTTAGCTATCGGTATACCAAATCCGCTCTATGAAGCGACATTAGGTAATTTTAGCCGGGGAGAGTCTTCGAACTTGACGAATAACTTGAGCTTTTATTGGTTTATCAATGATCATTTGCAATTACAAAGTCAATTCTCTGTTACGAAGAATGATTCTGAAGACAAAGATTTTACAGATCCGTTGTCAACGAAGTACGGTTCTTCTGACAATCCTTTTACTCGGGGAAGTTTGAGCGTGTCAAGTACGAATAATTTCAATTGGAACTTGAATGCATTTTTGGCTTATAACAATTCGATCGGGAAAAATTATTTGAATTTATCTTTTGGTATCAATGCTCAAGAATCACAAACAAGTAATTCTTCTGCTCAATACAAAGGATTCCCGTCTGCGGCTCTGCACACGGTTGGGCATGCAAAAGAAATCGTGAGTAAACCTTCCGGAGCAGACAATAAAACCCGATTGATGGGAATTTTTCTTAGTGGAAACTATTCTTGGGATAACATTTTTTTGGGGGATGTGTCTATTCGGTTTGACGGTTCTTCTGAATTTGGTTCCGAATCACGATGGGGGTCTTTCTGGTCTTTAGGTACCGGGGTGAACGTGCATAATTTTGAATTCATGCAATCGCTTCCGTGGATTAACCAGTTTAAGATTCGTGGAACTTACGGTGCCACAGGTAAGGTGAATTATCCTCCTTATGCGGCTCGGGATATGTATAATATTTTGTTTGACGATTGGTATTCCACGGGTATTGGGGCCACGTTACAGGGAGTCGGGAATGAAAATTTGGTGTGGGAAAAAACAAATACGACGAATCTTGGTTTCGATCTCAGTTTTTTCAAAAGCAAGTATAACCTTACTTTCTCGTGGTATAATCGTCAAACGGTAGATATGATCACGGATGTGACGATTCCCTCTTCTGCTGGATTTACATCTTATAAAGATAATATGGGAGAAACTCGGAATCGCGGATATGAAATCAGCCTGAATGCTATGATTGTAAATCACAAAGATTTTGGGGTGAATGTGTTTGCGAATTTTGCTCATAACGAGGGAAAATTAATGAAAATATCCGAATCGTTGAAAGCGTATAATGAGCGGGTAGATGCTTATCTGACTCCTACTTATGCTTGGTATCGACCGACGGCAGAACAATCTTTGCCTTTCTTGAAATATGAGGAAGGTGGTTCGTTAACAGCTATTTACGGTATGAAATCTTTAGGAATAAATCCTCAAGATGGAAATGAATTATTTGTTGATCGTTCGGGGAATGTCGTGGGAGAATGGATGGCTTCTCAACAACAAATTATAGGAAACACGGAACCTAAGGGACAAGGTTCGTTTGGTATTAATATCCGTTGGAAAAGATTAACCTTGTATACGAGTTTTATGTATGAATTCGGAGGACAGCAATATAATTCCACGTTGTTGAATAAGGTGGAATGTGTTGATTTGTCTTCGTCCAATGCAGATAAACGAGTATTGACTCAACGTTGGCAAAAACCTGGGGACGTTACGCCGTTGAAAAATATCGCTGATCGGAATCGAACGACTCAGTCTACTTCCCGTTTCGTGCAGGATAACAATGAATTTTCCATCAATTCGCTTTCGTTGTCTTATGATTTCAACCCGGAATGGGTAAGGC
>OLJF01002067.1_pt1 | contig 10648 bp, 12 predicted proteins | sample 1609751 | NCBI WGS metagenome assembly OLJF01 (sample SAMEA4350171, study PRJEB24818) | metagenome | biome: human; feature: gut; material: faeces | place: Denmark | collected 2013-09
AGCTACAGGCGCAGATACACGCTCTCTTCTCTGTGCTTTTGGAGCGGGTGATGGGAATCGGACCCACGCAGCCAGCTTGGAAGGCTGGAATTCTACCATTGAACTACACCCGCATTCACAACGCTAAAAGCATTATATCAAAAACGCGGGCGCATTGTCAATCGATTTTTAACCGTTTTCCCCTGTTTTTTACATTTTTTTGAACGGATCGCGCCCTGGACCGTTTATGACGAGATAGCAATACGTGTGTTTGGGCGAAAAGCGCGTCACCCTGCATAATCAGGCGCGCCGCCTCTGATGATGACGCTGCGCGGCTTGTTCGGTACGTTTTTTTGAAAAACGCGCGCCGTGACCATATCCCAAAGCCCGACCTACGGGAGGGCGTGCCGCGCTCCCAAACAAAGAACAGAAAAAAATTTTTCGCGGCGCCACCCAGCGACTGCCCCGTGCCTCCTGACAGCCGATAACCCGAGCGGCGCTCCGTCCCCTCTTGCACGGGGGCGGCACGCCCACCCAATATTATTTGATCGGAATATTAAAACCGTTTGCCGTGCTTTTCACAGCGCCGCCTTCGCTGTGGTTCGTCGATATCCTTTTTCGCCCCGCTCGACAGTGGATAACTCTAACAGCTTTTGGTAAAGCAGAGCCGTCTGCGGCGGGGACGAAAACTGCTTTATTCAATTGTCAATGCCATGCTTGCGCCGTGTACCTCCTTTCCCCTTTTTATTCGTTTGAACATATGCACTCATGTCTTGTGACAAATGCGCCGCAGCATCGATTGCGGCCGATATTTTTATCACAAGGCAGACAAGGACAGCCGCTCACGCAAAGCGCTGCGGCCGATCCGTTTATACCTCTACGGAAACGCCGTCCGCCACGGAAAAACCTTTCTCGCCGTGCGAGATTAAAAAGCCATGGCGCACGAGTTTGTCTATGTTATAGCTTACGCTTTGGCGGGACGTTCCCGCCGCTCGCGCTATCTCCGAATAATCGAGCCGAGCGGTGCGGCCCTCCCCGAGCTGCTCTATTGCCTTTTCCAACACTTTAAGCTCCACGCTGTCCGTTTTCCCGAACGCTTCCAAAAGCACCGCTTTGCCCATACCCCGATCACCTCCTTTATTGTGATTTTTGTTTTCAGATCTCCGGCGACGTCGCCAAAAAACTCACACCCCCGTGCGGGCGTTTTTACTTTGTGATAATCCTGCCGCTGCTCGATCTTCCGGCACGTTTTTTTCTCACTGTTCGCAGCGGCATTGCCTTTTGAAAAAACAGAGCGGACAAAAATTTTTGCACTGCGGCAAAAATTTTTGTAATTTAATGCGGTCGGAATTATATAATTCCTTTCGCCAACAGCGCGCCGCACAATCGCCGTGAGCCGCGGCGCGCGGGAAGCTACGCTTTAACCCGCTGCGCCGTCAGCTCCCTGTCTGCCTTCGGCTTGCGCGGCGCGCTGTTCATTTTCAATGCTATTAGAATCGCTTTGCTCCGTTCCCTGCTCTTCCGCTTCGCCCCGCTCCTGCGGTTCCACGTTCACAGCCGGCTCTTCCCGAGCGCTCACGCACTCTATTTCTGTCGACGTTTCTTCCGTATCCGTTTCTTGCCTCGCATCTTCTTCCGTGTCAAGCGTTTCCAACGCGCATTCGCGCGTTGCAAATTCCTGCCCGACAGCTTTCTCGACTTCTCTTTCAATAAGCTTCGCCGCTTCATTTTTCTTTTTGCCGAATAAACGCATAAACCAACAAGGCGAATAAGGCATAAGCCGTGCGCTCCGTTCCTCTGCGCGGTACTGAGCCGCGGCCCTGTCAGGCTCGGCATTCAGCCGCAATATGTCATACTCTTTTTTATACTGCTCGAAAAGCCTGTCTGCGATATAATCGGACTGTTTTTTCGTCAACAGTTCAGCGTTCTCATATAAGCGCCCATATAGTTCATAAATGCGCTCGTTTAACGCTTCCAAATCGTCAAGCACTTTTTTTCGCCTCCTTCGCAGGCGGTTTTTTCACCTGCCCGCGATATTCCGCAGGCTCGTCCGTTCGGTAAAACACCGCATCGCCGCCCGTCTGCTTTTGCTCTCCGCGAGAGAGGAACGGCAGATAATTGAATCCTTTTCCTTCCTCGGGTAAAAATTCTTCAAAATAGCTATAACTGTCAAAGCTGCGAAAAATATTGCCCTCGTGTCTGTAAACGGCTTTTTTATACGTTTCCGCTCCCGTTTCCATATACTGTTCCACTGCCCGCCAACAATCAAATTCGCGGCAGCGAAACGCCGTCCGCAATATTCGTCCCGCATAATCCTGCTCATGCCGCATCTCCCGTACCTCGATAAATCGTTTGCAGATCTCTTTAATGTTCAAGTCTATGAGGTTTGCACGCTGTACGTCGAGCCAAATATCTATGCCGTAATGACGGTGCATCTCATACAATCGGCTGACAAAATCAGGCAATGTCGCGCTTTTACGGCTGTTATAATAACGCTGCGCTTCGGAGATAAACACTTTACTCCCCGGCGGAAGATATTGTGTCGGCATCAAATCGTTCGGCAAGCCCATATAATAGGGATTGACGTAATACGGTTCGAAAGTCTTTTCATAGCCCGTTTTGAACGATACTTTATAATTGGCAAAGATCGGCGGCTTTTCAGGGACAGCAAGCGGCACGGCGCGTTTCATGTTTTGCGCAGCGATCCTGCCACGCGTGTACGTCAACAACGCCCGCCCCTGCGTCTGATATAGATTTTTCAAAAAATATGTATTCAGCGATGTTTTGCCCGTTCCGGGCGCTCCGAAAATAATCGTAATCACCTTTTCCCGCTCCTTTGCCTTGTGACTTTTTTCCGCTACGCGCTGCGGATCACGCCCGCAGCGCGTTCGCGTTCTCACTCATCTTTTACGTCAAATCTCTCCGTTACGAAAACGGCAGCCAACCCAAATACGGATCTAACAGCGATGCAATCCATGCCGCCCACGTTCGGATAAAGAAAATATTTAATACGACCGCCACCGCAAGGATAATCAGCCATACCCACGTCGGAAGGTTACACAGTTTGCAAAGGATCAGCCGCAAAACAAGCAGCACGACCAATTCCCCGACCACAAGGATCACATACGCCCACCACGGGATATTTTCGTTTTCCAAATCTTCCGTCGGAGTCAATGACGGGTACACGTCCACGGGATCAGCCACCACGGGTATGATCGTTACAACGTCGTTTTTTACGAATCCGAGATAGATTATATCGAACGACAGATATACCGTATCGGTCGCCGCATAAAATTCGGGATACGACAGATGTCCCCCGCCGTCGTGATATTCCACCGTCGTTGCATTGTACTCCGAAAGCGAAAAGCGCAGCATATACGTTGTCTTGTTTTCCGCTCTTGCATCTTCCACATAGTTCCGCAGATCATCTACCTGCGTGCTGTCTATGAGCAGATCGTTCATGACCTCGGTATTGCTCGCATTCAGCCGTTCGGGCGTTACTTCCTCTATCGGTTTTACGTCCTCGGCGACGATCCATTCTTCATCGCGTGAACCTGCGGGAAGAAACTGATTCCAAAACCTGTCCCAATCGCTTGTTTGGTCGATCGTTTTTAGATCTATCCACTGCGATTCGTCACGCGCGTCAAACACTTTCACGTTATATCCACTCGTATGCCCGTCATCGACCTCATCGGTAAACAGATTCGCATTGTAATTCCTGCCGCTGACCGTAAGCACATCGTCCCCCGCGCGGATCGGATAACTTTCCGCCCAATCCTGTACTTTGGCGCTCGGCACCGTCGCAGTTATGTCGTCGACCTCTATCAGCCAATCGTACCGCGCTATCGGATCCGTCAGCCGCCTTCTGTTCCAACCGAAACCTTGCTGTCCGCTGTCTGACGGCCCGATATACTGATAAAACGATACGGGCACCGATTCGTCATAATACTCCGTCCACGCATACCCGTCGGGATTGTCAACTTTCGGAAGCGTATACCCGAGATACGGCGTCAAGCCCGAGATGATCGTCTGATTGTCAGTTACGAGGATCGGCGTCGTCTTGTATTCGTACCATTCCGCTTTCACGATCTGCAACGCGCCGTAATCGGTTATATACCTGTCGGCTACGGCAAAATATACGCTCGAAAGCGTGTACCGCATCTCCCCGTCTATCCTGTCCGTCCTGTACCATGTACTTTGGATATCCAAGCCTATCGTGTCGAGTTTTTTGTACTGAATGTCGAGCGTGCTTTCCGCCTCGGGATCCGCTCCGCAGCCCGCCGAATAGCCCGTGCAATAGTAAGTGAAAGATATGCCTTCCTGATTGTCAACACCCGTAAAGCTGTCCGTTGCCTGATCGTCGCCCTGAAACAACAGCTGTATGCTTGCGATATCATACCGCCGCTGCCCGCTGTGCTTTGCGGCATATGATACGGCCGTGTCATACGCCGCGCGGCTGTCCGTCAGTTTGAACTTCAAAAAACGATTATTCGCCGTCGCGTCCAAAAACGTGATCTCGCAGTTATTGTAATCGCTCGGCTCGCCGTTTTCGTCGTATGCCGTTGCCATATTCACATGGAGCGCGCCCGACGTCAGCGACACGGGCTTTTCCGTCGGATTATATACATAGAAGTAAAGCCCGTAATAGTTATCGGCGATGAATACGCTGTCAGAGTAGGCATATTCCATAAAACCCACATCGTCCAACAGCCTGTGTCGCGCGCTTTCGTCTTTCGGATATGCCGACGTGTCTATATCCGCAAGGTCGCTTTCTATATCCGTATTGTCGTAGGCTATGTACTCCGCCGCGAACGCCGTCTGCGTGCCGCACATCATCGTTATGCTCAATACAAACAGCATGAACAGTACGCCGATTCGTTTCAACATTCCTTTTGTTTTCAGACGCATGGCTCACCTCTTAAAATATGATCGACGGCGGATCTATCTCAATTCCTGTTATAGGTACATTGAACGTAAATCTTAAACTGACCGCACTTTCTTCGGCCTTTACTTCAATCGTAAAATAGCTATATCCCGCTTGTATCTGCGACTGCAAAATAATCTCTTCACCAAATTTTGCTTCGATCGCTCCGATAATCGTTAAATCTTTGGGTATTGTGACAGTAAATTCGGAGGCATTTTTTTCTAATCCGAAAACATCGGTATAATCATTGTTTTGCTCGTCATTATCGTAAAATCGATGAAATTCCTCACCGACAAAGAATCCAAAATTGCTGGCTTCGTTTGATATTACTTTTGCCGAATAATTTACTTCTTTGCCCGTAATTGATTTTACGATAAATTTATTTTCGCCGCGAGATAAAGATATGTTCCCACCGTCTGAGTTTGCATAATATCTGTCGCCGCCATACTCTACATAATAAGTCACACCTTGATCACGCAACAAAAAATATCCCCCGATCAGTCCTGCCGCCACTATTAACAGGATAATCAATACCCATGCGATTACCTTCTTCCCAACAGACTTTTTCTTTTTTGGGGCGGCGCGTGTGCGCCGCCCGCTCTTCTTTTCCATTTTTTATCATTATCTCCTTTCATTCTTAAAATCGTTTACCCTCTCTCAAAACTGAAATCTCAGCATAAATGAAGGATTAAGTCTGTTTTGTTAAAACACAATATCCTCTTTATCCAAAGAGATATTTGTTACGGTAGCCGTATTCGTATAACCTGTTATACGAATAAAGCTGTGATTCGTATAATCGAAATATTTTCCCGTCACTGTAAGTTGAACATAACAGAATACGTTATTGCGCTCGTTTATTAACTGAAAGCGCTCGATAATCTCGGACGGCGACATATCTATCAAATAGTCACTACCATGTCGTGTATCAACATAACAATTGTAGGTTTCGAAAAAATCATAATTTAGAGTAAGTCCGTCGGTTGTTATGTCAGGCTTCCTTGTAAAAGAAGTGGAGAATGCAGGAAAAGACTCACTTGTCCCGGGATAGCCCGGAAGACTCGCTATGTTTTGCTCACTGATTTGAACAGAATATACAATCTCTTCTGCTAATGTATAAGCAGCCGATGAGTCATAGCTCACATTTGTAGCTCCGCCTTGACCTATTCCGTTTACATTTACTTCCCATTGCATATTCGTTGAGCCGCCAAGATTTACATTTACATCGCCAAATTTAAGATTAATATTTGTGATCTTTTGCGTATAATCTACCAAACAACTTGCTGTTATGGTTGGATTATCACGACTTGTTACGACTATTTTTATTTGCTCTCCAAACTCCTGCAAATTTGTTACATTCGCTGTCAGCGCACCGTCACTCGTAGGCGTAACCGTTACATAATCTGTAACTGTTTTTCCCGTAGCCCATTCGCTTTCGGGATTGACAAATTCAATTGACCAATCGACTGTTTTATCAGTAGCATCTTCCGGCTCAATCGTTGCCGTAAGGGTATATGCACTTTCTGCTAATTCCGATACGCCGTTCTCCGCATATTCCGCAACAGGAATTTTTACGCTCTTGACTGTAATCCCGTTCCCCATACTCTCGCCAATGACTGCGCCACCGAGTTCCTCTTCCGATTCTTTATCGGTCAAATCGTCCTCAGTTTCTTCTGCTTTGTTCGGGTTTTGGAATACTATATAATCCATTTGCCAAAGTATAAGCTCCGTTATTGCGGCGATCACAAGTACCGCGGCAAGAAATATGCTTAAAATTTTATAGCCGTTGGGGGCGGCTCTGCCGCCCCGTCCGTTTCTGTTCATGATTTACCTCCCGATTAAAAGATGATATTGCCGCCGTCGATCTCGATGCCGATGACCGCATTACCTACGTCGCCCGCCGTGAACGTGATATAATAAGTATCCGTTACGTCGTCCGTATAGGTGCTTGTCGTCGTTACCGTCACAACCAATGCGCCTTCTACTTCATCTGCGTCAAGCATCTTCGCAAGTCTGTAAAGATTGCTTTCCGTTGCAAACGTTTCTCCGAAAAGCTGCGCGAAAAATTCTTCATTCGGAACGATCCCCGCCGTCGCGTCATAACTTCCCGACGTTGCGGAAGGATCGATCTCCTGCGCGGCTGCCAAAAGTTCTGCACTCGGTGCGATCGTCACCGTCGCCGTGTATTCGTCCGCGATCGTGTAAACTTCCGTCGCGTTGTAAGTAAATTCCGCGGCTTTCTGCGCCGACGTGTCGAGATCGGTTTTCAGCGTTGCCCAATTACTTTCCGTGCCGCTCGTCCCGTTCAGCACGAGCGCCGCGTCGCCTTCCAATCCGCTTGCGATCGCATAGGTCACATAGGTGCTTTCCAACTTCTGCGCGCAGTCCACCGTGCAGGTCGCGCTGATCGCGGTATTGTCCTGCGAAGTTACCGTTATGATCATCTGCTCCGCAAACGCCGCCTTAAATGTGACTGTCGTCGTCAATGCCGTTGTATCCTCTACCGTCACATAATCGCTCGTCGATTTTCCGCTCGCCCATTCGTCCGAAGGATTTGCAAAGGCTATGCTCCACGTCACAAGCCCGTTCGTCGCGGGCGAATCGGGATCTGCCAATTCCAATACCGCTTGAATCTGTACCGTCGTTTCAGGCGTCGCGCCGCGCGCCGAAGGCGTGAACGTCATTGCGCGAGGCATTTTATAAACCTCTTCGCTGTTCATCTCGTCGCCGTTCTCATCTACTACCGTTCCTGCGTCTGCACTCTCCGCAGGCTTGCCGAAACTGATATAATCTTTCTGCCAAAGTACCACGCCCGCGATGATCCCCGCGATGAGTACCAGCGTCACAAGTACCGCCCATATGCGGATACCGTTGTTGCTCGTTTTCGTCATTCCTTTTTATTCTCCTTGATTTTTTTATTTTATATTCCCCGCGCGGAGTTCTCCCCCGCGCGGGTATTGTTCGCCGATAGGTACACTTTATCGGCGTCAGGGTGGTCTATTCCTTTGGCGGCTTTGCCGTATCCTCTCCCTCTTTACCATTTTCTCCGTTCCCTTGTGACTTTTTCCGCCCCCCGGGCAGCAGATCGGGGCTGCAAGTTCCGAAAAACTCACAACCCCGACTTTTACTTTTTATTTTCTTGCCGCTTCCGCTGCTTTGCTTGAACATATAAACGCGCACGCGCGTGTGACTTTTGGCGCGCTGCTTCGAGTCTGAAACACCGCTTTCTCACTTCCCGCCGCACTTTCGCTTTGTGATTTTGATTGCCGGATCTTCCGGGCCGCAGCGCGTTTTCTCACACCCTGCCCGTCTTTTTTCCGCTCGGATCCACGATGCGTGTGGTAAAGTTTTCTTGTAAAAAACGGTTGATCTCCGTCATCGACGAAAAATTCCCGCCTTCCGTCCGCCCCCCCACTTCGCACGCTATCATAAAATAATTGTTTGTACTCTTGCGCTTTATTGAAATAAACTTTGTCAATCGCTTTGCTTTGTGCGTGAATTGAACCCTGTACTCGCCCGCATAATACGACGGCGTGAGAGTCGCACTGTCTTTCCCTTCTTCCACATATTTGAGAAACAGCACCGAACCGTCAGGTAAATCTGCTCGTTGGTTATACTCCGCCCGGATCTGATAATCGATTTTATTGACGTTTATATTCGTGTCAGCCATTGTCCGTACCCCCGTTTTTCAACTTTGCCTGCCCTGCGTCCGTAAGTCTGACGTCAAGATAGTACCGCACCGTTTTGTCCTTGGGGTTTCGGGTATTGGGGTAAGCGTCTGAACAGCTCACGATGCGCAGCTCGTTCTTGTGCTCCGTCAACCACAATATTAGTTCTGCCGCTTCGTCGGGAAGTGCGTTTATCCGCACTTTCATGCGCCCACCTCCCCGAACTCACGCGCCATAAATGCGCGGATCTCTTTTTCTTGCGCCCGCGCGCAGTCGCATAACTCGCCATTTTCAAGCACACCGCTGTCATGGCAGCGCGCGCAGTCGTATTTGAGCAGCAGCACGTCATCGGGAATGCCGAGATCTTCGCGAATCTTTTTCAGCGCTTCTTCAAGCATGACGATCTGCCCGCCGATCGCGGCAGCCTTTTCAAATTCGCATTCTGCCTCCGCTTTGCCCGCAAGCATCTCTGCCCGCGCCTTTCTCGCCTTGATCTCTTGATACCCCTTGTGCTTGTCGAGCATATACCGCGCACGGCGGTTTTCTGCGATCCGCTCCGCGTTTTTCGCTTGATAGTACTGTATTACGTCCTCCGCCGTCAGTGGATACTCTGCCCTGATCCCGTCCGACAGCACCGTTTCCGCATGAAAATTGATCAAATACCGCAGCCGCGACGCGCTCTGTTCTATCTCGTGCGCGGGCTTACCCGTTTCCTCTATCCGCATGGTATAAAATTCCGTGCGACCGTGCAGACGGCAGCCCGTTACCGTGTAACGTACTTTCCGCCACGTCATTACCCTTTTCCCGTATTCGTCCACGGGACGCGCGGGAAAGGCAAATATCCAACTCGCACCGATCCCGTATGTAAACTGTTTCATTTTTGTGTACCTTCCTTTTTATTTTTTACGAGCAATATGCCCGCGCTGTTTCATATACGCATACATACGGCACGTCGCTGTATGCCAATGCGCCCGATAAAAATGCGAGTACTCGGTCAAGCTGCCCATGATCGCCCCGCGCTTTGGGGAGATCTTTCTCTACCATTTTCATCGCTTCCGTCAGGCTCGCCGCCTGTTTCTTCGTCATCGCGGCGCTTTCTGCCCCGCTATCTCTTCAAGTCTTTTTATCTTGCGCCGATGTTCAGCTGCTTCGCGTTCCTGCTCCATGGCCCGAACTGCCGCCTCAAATTCCGCATTGACTTTCGCAGCGCTCCGCTGCGGCGTTCCCTGCGGACGCGCATTCCCGATCACACCCCTCTCCGCTGCGTTCATTGCACGACCGCCTCCTTCTTGCATTCTTCCAAGGTGTCGATCAGGCAGCTTATCTCATCTACCGCATCGTCCAGCATATCGATTATGTCTGCCTTGCGTCTTCCCTCGGCGCTTTTCCTTTCCGCTTCCGTCATGGCGATGTACTCGTCATTTTCAGAAAACAGTACCGCTCGCACATAGCCTCGCGCTTTGCGAAATTCACGCCGCGCTGCGTCAAGCTGTTCCTTTCTTTCCTTTTCCATTGTCTTCCCCCTATTCGGATTATATTGCTTTGGTGCACCTTCAGGGACTCGAACCCGGGACCCACTGATTAAGAGTCAGTTGCTCTACCAACTGAGCTAAAGGTGCATATTGGTGATCCATCCGCGATTCGAACGCGGGACACCGTGATTAAAAGTCACGTGCTCTGCCAACTGAGCTAATGGACCGCATATTAAACGGTTTGGCTGGGGTGGCAAGATTCGAACTTACGAAATGCCGGAATCAAAATCCGGTGCCTTACCGCTTGGCTACACCCCAATAAAAATTTTATGGGGCGGGCGACGGGAATCGAACCCACGACCTCCAGGGCCACAATCTGGCGCTCTAACCAACTGAGCTACACCCGCCATAAAATTTGGCGCGCCTGAAGAGATTCGAACTCCTGACACATGGCTTAGAAGGCCATTGCTCTATCCTACTGAGCTACAGGCGCAGATACACGCTCTCTTCTCTGTGCTTTTGGAGCGGGTGATGGGAATCGGACCCACGCAGCCAGCTTGGAAGGCTGGAATTCTACCATTGAACTACACCCGCATTCACAACGCTAA
>OLJF01002072.1_pt1 | contig 10619 bp, 8 predicted proteins | sample 1609751 | NCBI WGS metagenome assembly OLJF01 (sample SAMEA4350171, study PRJEB24818) | metagenome | biome: human; feature: gut; material: faeces | place: Denmark | collected 2013-09
ATTGGGATGATCCAGACGGGAAATGTCTTCCTGCGTCATGGACAGATACCTCTTTGCTGTCACTGACGATATTCCAAATGCATCTGCTGCGCCTTTTAGCCGCGGTTTCTTTTGTTTCGCCCAATACTCCTGTATGTTCCGGATCAATTGCTGTTTTTTTTTCGCATCTCTTCGTGATGCTGGTATTGTGCTGAGTTTAAATTGTGTTTCTTATTATCATAAAACAACTCGTTACCATCCGGATCTCTCGGAGAAGTATTATCATAGTGCAGACTGTCAAGTATGGCATTATCTGGTGTCTTTTCTTTCAATATCTTATCTGGTGCGCTCTCAGACACTTTTCCATTTTGAATGTATAATTTAGCGGGCATTTCTTCTTTGAAAATGTCTTTCATATATTCAAGAAGGTTTTGCAATAAATGAAACCGGTCAGCTACTTGCATACAATCCGGCAGTATTTCGTTGATAGCAGAAGCATATGCACTTGCCCGGTCTCTGGCAACAAGGCGCACTTTATTATGTGATTTCAACCATTCTTTTAGAGGTTCGCCATCACGTCCGTCCAGTAATGCGATCAGATGGTGATCCCTTAAATCGTAAATGGCAGTAGCATATGTCTGCCCTTTTCGGATTGCCACATCATCAACTCCAATTTCTTCCACATCCGGATTATCTATGAATTCGATCCTGTCATACAGACGTTGTATCGTGTCATTACTGATCTGGACACCGAGTAGCGACAAAACTTTGCTTGCCCCCTCATTACTCAGAAACATTGAAACGGCGAGAACCAATGTATTTAATGCATCTGTGCGCACCTGAGAAGCTTTCGCAAACGGGAGATCTTCCATAAAGACTTTGCATTCGCACTCAGGATTCTCACAATCATATTTATATACGTTTGCATGTAAGAAAGTCTGTTTACATCGGATAGGGGTATCCTGAAATTTTCTCCTGTAAGTAGCATGAAGCTTGTGACTCATTTTTCCGCAAACGGGGCAGCAACAGCCATGTTCTCTTGATTTGATATAGATATGTAAGCTATCCTCATTTTCAACATGGTCATAAACGTAGTGATTTTCATCTAACAGAAAAGAATAATCTTGTGTCGGGAAATACTTCAATCTTTTCATCTTCTTTCATCTTTTGATAACTTTATTATATCATAAATACCCAAATACGAGAAGTGATGTAGTAAAAGAAAAAGCAGATACTTTCATATCTACTTTTTCTTGAAATACCCAAAACTCAGAAAGAACCAGGATGCAGTCCCGGCGGCGTTTTTTATGGTGCTATATGTCTGAAAGAAGCTGCCGATCATCACGAGTGACCACTTCAGCGCAAAAATGTACTTTGACATACTCTTACAGGTGATACAAAAGACCGCACCCCGCATGAAATGTGGCGGAGCGCGGTCTTTTATAATAGCCTAGAAGAATGTCCGTATAAAGTTGTTCTTGCAGAACCGGTACTGCCTCGTCGGCCGTCCCTTGCCTTCCTGCTTCTGGGATTCGATCTCTTCTATTAAATTGGAGTCCAGAAGCTGCTGTAAAATACGGTTGCAGCTGCGGCTCGTGATGTTGAGCCACTGGGACAGGGAGGTGGCTGTCATGATCGTGTCTTTATCCATCTGGAAGAGGCCGACGATCTTTAAGAGATTGCTCTCATTGATCCCGTTGCTCTGGGAGTAGTCCAGAGCCTTCGTGTTGGAATAGCTGTAATTTAAGGATCTCGTAAGAGAGAGCGGGCCGGTGAGGGCATTGTCCTCGCCGGAGATGACAAAACCGTCATTCTTTCCGTATTTGACAGCCTCCTGCAGGGCAAGATCTGCCTGATAATGACTCTCACCGAGAGATTTTCCGAATCCGGCGCCGAGACGGAATTCCAGATCGCCTTTCTGATCCAGAAAAGCGATGAGATCCTGGATACGGCTGAAGCTGCTCTTGTAGAGATCACTGTCGAGATCCAGCTCAAACCGGTTGGAGACTGCGTGAAGTGAGAAATCGTACGCGTACTCTTTTCGGAAATCAAGAAGATATTTGTGAAGGGTGATCTCCAGATATTCCCGGTCCTGTGAGGAGATATTATCCGGATAGACAAGCTTTATGAGGATCACGAGCTTGTTGAGCTGGTTCTTCTGCTTTAAGCGGATAGAATTTATTGCGTGCCGGATGGAATCGCGGACCATCTCCTCCGTGGGGAGAAAGTGGATATAGGGGATCTGAAGCTTGTTGAGGACCTCCAGCTGGTTTGTGGTCCGCGTGAACATCATGTCGATCTTTTTACTTTCCCAGAGCTCCACAGCCCGCTCTTTTAAGGTTTCATAGTTATAGACAGGATTTTCAAAGCAGTAAGGCATATGTTCCGGATCCAGATATTTCTTTAAATTCATAAAATCATTTACCGGAGTCAGAAAATCAATATAGAGTCTGTTTAGCGGAACATCCGGGTAATGGATCACAAAATTTAACAGGATGGACAGCAGAGTCTTTTCAGTATAGGAGATAAAGGTACATGGGACCTTCAGATCATCCACATGGGTCAGAATATAGGAGTAACCAAGTTCCCCGGAGAAAAACAGCACATCGGAGATGTCCTTACACTGTTCGTATATGTCTTTAATTTCTTCCAGATTTTCGTAAACGTACCTGTGAAATACACATCCAAAGTCGTTGTGTTCGATCGCTTTATCGATGACAGCCATTGATTTTAAAGGACTTATGATACTGATGCTGATCATGGCCGAACCTCCCTTTTTTTATATAAGGACATGCTATTAATGACAGGCATGTCGATAAATCAGCTTTTATAAGAATCGTACCACAGATTGTTGACAAAGTCAAAAGGGTATGTTAGAATAAAGACAAATAAAGGACGTAAGCAAAATGAGTCCCAAATAAATCAAGAGATTTGTAAGATTTGTATTGAGGGAAATGCGAAAGCTTCCAAATCGCGAGATACAGCGAGAAATCCTGTATACATAGTGAAAAACAACGTATTATATATGGTATTTAAACTGTATATACAAAAGATACAAAAGTTTTCTCGGAGATCCAATTAAGGACTTGATTTGGGATTCACGAGCCGATAAAAGTCTTTTATTAGTGCAAAATGGCACTGGGGTTTAAGAACCAACATTTAAGGAGGTATTTGCGAGATGAGCAAGTATGTTGAGAGGGTAATTGAGGACGTAAAGACTAAATATGCTAACGAGCCGGAGTTCTGCCAGACTGTAGAAGAAGTATTATCTTCCTTAGGTCCGGTTGTAGATGCACATCCGGAGTATGAGAAGGTTGCCCTTCTTGAGAGAATGGTAATCCCGGAGAGAGTTATCGAGTTCCGTGTTCCGTGGGAGGATGACAACGGAAACATTCATGTAAATACAGGTTACCGTGTACAGTTCAACGGAGCAATTGGACCGTACAAGGGAGGTTTAAGATTCGCACCGAGCGTAAACCTTTCCATCATGAAATTCTTAGGTTTCGAGCAGACATTCAAAGACAGCTTAACAACACTTCCGATCGGCGGCGCTAAGGGTGGTTCCGACTTCGATCCGAACGGCAAGAGCGACAGAGAAGTTATGAGATTCTGTCAGGCATTCATGACAGAGTTATATCGTCACATCGGTCCGGATGTCGATGTTCCGGCTGGTGACCTTGGTGTTGGCGGACGTGAGATCGGTTATCTGTTCGGTCAGTACAGAAAACTCAGAGGCGCTTACGAGAACGGCGTATTAACAGGTAAGGCTCGTTCCTTCGGTGGTTCCTTAATTCGTCCGGAAGCTACAGGTTTCGGTGCTGTTTACTACCTTGAGTCTGTTATGAAACATGAGCATGACACATTAGAGGGTAAGACAGTTGCAGTTGCTGGTTTCGGTAACGTAGCTTGGGGCGTTGTACAGAAATTATCTGAGTTAGGTGCTAAGCCTGTTACACTTTCTGGCCCGGATGGATACATCTACGATCCGGACGGAATTACAACAAAAGAGAAATTCGACTTCATGCTTGAGATGAGAGCTTCTGGACGTAACAAAGTTCAGGACTACGCTGATAAGTTCGGCTGCAAGTTCGTAGCTGGAGACAAGCCGTGGGGCGAGAAAGTTGATATCATCATGCCGTGTGCTACACAGAACGATGTAGACCTTACACAGGCTAAGAGAATCGTTGCTAACAACATCAAGTACTACATCGAAGTTGCTAACATGCCGACAACAAACGAAGCTCTTAGATTCTTAATGGATCAGAAGAACATGGTTGTTGCTCCGTCTAAGGCTGTTAACGCTGGTGGTGTTCTTGTATCCGCTCTCGAGATGAGCCAGAACAGCGAGAGAATCTCCTGGACAGCTAAGGAAGTTGATGATAAGCTTCATCAGATCATGACAGAGATCCATGATGGTTCTGCTGAGTGCGCTGAGAAGTACGGCCTTGGTTACAACCTGGTTGCAGGTGCTAACATGGTTGGTTTCCAGAAGGTTGCAGATGCTATGATGGCTCAGGGTATCGCTTGGTAGTTTGAAGCGAGTCTCAAATATGACAGCTTCCGATTTGCGAAAACTGCATAAAGAGCATTAGGTTCTGAATATTGGGGATGCTGTCGGGGAGTGTGTCCGACGGCATCCCTTTTAAGTTGTTGGCGTCTGCGAGAGGGCGTTGACGGCATGACGGCTATTAAGAAAATAAAACATATTCGCGAAAATGCTTTACAAAATTAGTTTGGTTTTGTAAAATATAATGAGAGCAGGGTAATTCCTGTTCACTGAGGGTTTGGGGAATAATTTCATTTCTTGAAAGGAGAATTTTATTATGAATTGCCTTATCATTGATAAAGTATGGGGTGGTATCGCTGAGGAACTCAGCAAATGCATGAACGTTAAAACAGCTGACAATCTTCCGTCCAGCAAAGAGCAGCTTATCGCTGAGATCGGTGATGTTGATGTCCTGATCATGCGTGTAGACCCGAAGATCGACAAAGAGATCCTCGACGCAGCTAAGAATTTAAAGGTTATCGGCGTTTGCTCCGTTGGTTTAAACCATATCGATATGGAATATGCGAAATCCAAAGGAATTCAGGTATTCAACGCACCGGGCTTAAACGCAAACGCAGTAGCAGAGTTAACAATTTCCAAGATGTTAGACATCTCCCGTGGAACCTTTACAGCAAACTACGATGTAAAATATAACCATGAGTGGGATAAGTACAAATTCGAAGGCCGTGAGTTAAGAGGAAAGACTCTTGGTATCATGGGATTCGGCCGTATCGGTCAGCGTGTAGGCGAGCTTGGCCGTGCATTCAAGATGAACATCGTTGCTTACGATCCGTTCCTTCCGGACGACGTATTTAAGCAGCAGTGCGCAACAAAGGCTTCTATCGATGAGCTGATCAAGGTTGCTGATTTCATCTCTATTCATGTACCGCTGACACCGGAGACAAAGAATCTCTTCAATAAGAAATCCATCGCTGAGATGAAAGACGGCGCTGTTGTTCTTAACATGAGCCGTGGCGGTATCGTAAACGAGGCTGATATGTATGAAGCTCTGAAAGAGGGCAGAATCGGCGGCTACGCAGCAGACGTTATGGAGAACGAGCTTGCAGGCAGCGGCTTAACAGGTAATGATACATTCGCAAGCCCGCTGTTCGAGTGCGATAACTTCATCGTATCCCCGCACATCGGTGCTCAGTCTGTAGATGCTTCTAAGGACATCGGTGTTCATATCGTTGCTAAAGTTAAAGAGGCTCTTGGTTTATAATTCAGAGAACTCAGAAGAACCCGGAGACGGACTGTCACCGGGTTCTTTTCATTAAGACTTCAAAAATAAGGAGGACATAAAAATGGGCACAATTACGGAGTCAGCAAAGGCTTTCATGCCGAAATTATCTGAAATCAGAAGAGATTTTCACATGCACCCGGAGGTTTCCCAGCATGAGGAAAGAACCGGAAAGAAGGTAGCAGAGTATCTGAAGGAGATGGGATGCGACGAAGTATATGAAAATGTCGGCGGATACGGTGTAGTCGGAGTTATCAAGGGAAAGAAACCGGGTAAAGTCGTTGCTCTCCGTGCAGATATGGATGCATTACAGATTCAGGAGATGAATGAGGTTCCTTATAAGTCCCAGAATGACGGTGTTATGCATGCCTGCGGACATGACAACCACATGACGGGTCTTCTTGGTGCTGCAATGCTTCTCTGTGAGAGAAGAGAAGAGATCGCCGGAACAGTGAAACTGATCTTCCAGCCTGCGGAGGAGATGTCTCCGGTTGGCGGATCAAGAGGAATGCTCCATTCCGGATATATGGATGATGTGGAAGCTGTATTCGGTCTTCATGTATGGCCGGATCTTCCGCACGGCAAGATCGGGGTGAAGGCAGGTCCGTTAATGGCTGCAACAGACCACTTTACGATCAATATCCATGGTAAAACTGCCCATGGCGCAAAACCGAATCAGGGTATTGACGCTGTTGTTCTCGGTTCTCAGTTCGTTATGGCTGCACAGACCATCGTCAGCAGAAAAGTTGATCCGCTTGACAATGCTGTTGTGACATTCGGTATTTTTAACGCAGGAACAAGATACAACATTATCGCAGGTGACTGTACACTGGACGGAACCGTTCGTACATTAAATGAGGACACCCGCGCGATGATCGAGGATTCTATGAGAAAGACTCTCGATGGTCTTTGCTTACAGTCCGGCGCAACTGCTGATATCAACTATGGCCACGGCTATCCGGCACTTGTAAATCATGAGGAGGACGCTGAACTGATCCGCAATACAGCAATCAAGCTCTTCGGCAAAGATGATGTTGTGGATGTAAAACTCCCGGCTATGCCGGCGGAGGACTTCTCCTTCTATCTGAAAGAGAAGAAAGGCGCGTTTGTATGGCTCGGTACCGCTAAACAGGATCAGGATCCGGTATGGCCGTTACATAACAGCCGTTTTGATGTGGACGAGGATATCCTCTGGAGAGGTTCTTCTCTGTTAGCGCAGACTGCGATTGATTATTTAAATAAATAATAAGTGATTTCAGGGCGGCGGTTGGAGTGAAACTCTGGCAGGCTGCCCTGTTTTGACTATGTGGTCAGCAGTTGAAAATACATGGTGAAACCACGATAACGAAAGGGGTCTGTTTGGAGGATTCCTTACAGTAGGAGGAAACGATATGACAGCAGGAAACGCGATTCTCATTGTCGCGATCGTGACTGGGCTGGGTCTGATCGGAGCTCTCTTTTTTGTGATGTTTAAGATCCGGCAGATTTCGCGGGAATTTTTCGGAACCTCGAGTCTGATCGAAGGGCTGAAACGTCAGGAAGCGCTGGAGGACGATACACCGAAGTCGGTGTCCGGAATGACGAGGGTGGAGCTTCCGCGGATCGAGAAGGATTTCCCGGAGTTTCACTGGCCGGAGTGGAAGCAGAGGTGTGAGAATCAGTTAAAGGGCTATCTGGAGGCGCTGGAGCACCGGAATCTCTCTTACCTTGGAAAGGTGTCTGTGTCCTTAAAGGATCAGGTGCGGCTGAAGATCGAGGAGATGGAAGAGAAGGAAATCCGGGAAGAATTTGACGCGATCCATGTCCATCAGACGGAGATCTCCAGATACGACAAAGCTCCGGGAAAATGCCGGATCCGGATCCAGTCCTCAGTGGAGTATCAGCATACTTTGAAGACCCCGGATAAAAAGAAAAATGTGGAGCGGGAGAAGGAACAGCATCGTTTTAATCTGGAGCTGGTCTATATTCAGGATATCACAAAGATCCGGGACGGAGAGACCGCCATCAGCGTCAACTGTCCGAATTGCGGCGCTCCGGTTACTGACTTGGGAGAACGCGTCTGCCCATACTGCGGAGGCGCTGTGGAGCCGGTGAATGTGAGAGTGTGGGAGCTGCACCGAATCGAGGAAGTGTAAATCGAAATGATATGGAAAAGACTCTGGAATTCTGATATGTTTGATCAGAAGATTCCAGAGTCTTTTTGTTATCCAAATAGATTAATTCGCTTTTGCAGTCTCGCGCTTTTTGATCTCCGGTAAGATCAGACCGAGGGCTGTGAGCACTACCGGTGTGATTACATTTAATGCTGTGGAAGCGATATCGCCTTCAACATACATTCCGAGGAGACAGCAAGCTGCGGTTACGAAGAAGCACCAGCCGCCTGCAACAAGGGCAACTGTCTGGTTCTTTGTAAATTTGTACTCCGGGTTGAACTTGTTGAGGGATTTTCTGAGAGCAATGTATGCTGCGAATACCCACAAGTAACGAAGCGGCATGGTTACAGAGTTCAGTTTGTTTAACTGAGTCAGAACGGATGCAGCACCCGGTACGAAGGACTGGATCAGGATGATGCTGCCGGATAAGCAGATAACCATCTTGATACCGTTGATGTATGCGCCATGCTCATTCTTCTTTAAGAGGCCGGACGGAACGAACTGTCTTGCGTCCTCGTTGTCAAGAAGTATACGAAGCGGAGCGTCGATACTTAATACAAGTGTGGAGAACTGACCGATGGCGTTGCATGCTGCGTAGATAACGAGCAGGAGGTTGCCAACATGGTAGTACTCACCGAGCTTCTGGAAGGACCAGTAAGCGCCGTTGGAAACGTAGGACTTGAAGCTGTCTGTGCTCTCGTTGATGACAGCCGGATCAAACATCATGCCCATCGCGATACTTCCGAGGATCGCGCAGACCATAACCATAACGGCTAACATGATCATACCCTTCGGGAATCCCTTGGACGGATCTTTTACCTTATTTACATAAGGGGAGATCTTCTCGCATCCGCCGACTGCGAATACAAGGATGGAGAGGGATGTGAAGTAGTTCACGTTGAACTGCGGGATCAGACCTTTTACTGTGTAATCAGCAGATACGAAACCGCCGTTCGGGTTGATGACCGGTGCTGCGAACATCATTAAGATGAACAGGATGGACATTACGAACATACTGGAACCAGCGATCGTCGCTAATTTCTTTAACGGGTTTAAGCCGCGGCTTGCAACCCAGCAGAAGAACAGGAAGACAGCGAGTGTTGCCATCTGTACAGCGATCGTCGGGAATGTGTCGTAAGTGGAGCCATTCTGGAATACCATCCAGCTTAATGCCTTTAATCCGCCGCTGCCTTTACTTGCAATGTAAGTGACATGGCAAGCCCAGTAAGTCCAGCCTGCGTAATAAGCGCATTTCGGGCCGATTGTTTCATGGATCCAGGAGCTGACGCCGCCGCCGGACTGTTTGAAGGCGGAGCCGAGCTCACCTACCATCAGGGCATAAGGCACGAAATAGAGAGCGAACATCAGAATCCAGCTGAAGATTACCTGTACTCCGTTGAAGTAAACGAAGCCATTCAGAACGTTTCCGAATCCCCAAACTGTGGAAAACGCCATAAAGGCTAAGGTATACCAGGTAATTTTCTTGGAATTTTCCATTGTGTAACCTTCCTTTTCTTTTTTGTATTTGTGCAACGAAAAGCATTATAGCACAGTTCTTGTTAAATTCCAAACGAATTTGTTAAAATTTTATATACTTGAATATTATGCACAAAAAACAAAAAATTATTCTATGATTTATATGGATTCTGCGGACTGGTTTTTTCTTTTGTAATTACTATTCCCTTTGGTTATATCTAGTATATTTATACATTATATCTTTTTTATAAATATTATTAAATTTATATAAATTTCCAACATTTTTTCATTATTTTACCATAAAAACAACGATTTTCTCATGTTCTTCACCAGATTTATTGACTTTATCTCTTTACAGGATTATAGTATGTACTTATAAATACTAACAAGGAGAGAATAATTATGAACACACTTGTAATCGTCCTCATCTCCGCGATCTGCCTGGCCTCCGCCTATGTGCTGTATGGCCGCTTTCTTGCAAAGAAATGGGGCATCGACCCGAAAGCCAAAACACCGGCAGTCGTTCACGCAGACGGACAGGACTACGTCCCCACAGACGGCTGGACCGTTTTCAGCCATCAGTTTTCCTCCATCGCCGGAGCCGGCCCTGTGACCGGAGCCATCCAGGCTGCCGTTTTCGGATGGGTCCCCGTTCTTTTATGGATCCTTATCGGCGGCGTCTTCTTTGGAGCTGTTACAGACTTCGGCGCTCTTTATGTGAGCGTAAAAAATGATGGCAAGTCCATGGGACTTCTGATCGAAAAATACATCGGCAGGCTGGGCCGGAAGCTGTTCCTGGTATTCTGCTGGCTCTTCACCTGGCTGGTGATCGCGGCCTTTGCCGACATGGTGGCCGGGACCTTCAACGCCTACCAGACCGTGGACGGCGTTACCAGCCTGTCCGCAGCGGCAGAGACCAACGGCGCGGCCGGGACCATTTCCTTATTATTTATCGCCTTCGCCATGCTGTTCGGCGTATTGCAGACACGCCTCCATTTTACCGGCTGGAAGGAGACGGTCCTGGGCCTTGCCTGCACCGTGGCTGCCCTGGCTCTTGGAATGATGGCCCCCATCACCGCCGGAAAAGAGGCCTGGACCTACATTACCTTTATTTATATCTTTTTTGCAGCAGTCCTTCCCATGTGGCTTTTAAAACAGCACCGTGTCATACTGACCCCCTATATGTTCATCGGCCTGATCGCCGGCGCTGTGCTGGTACTTTTTG
>OLJF01002075.1_pt1 | contig 10606 bp, 10 predicted proteins | sample 1609751 | NCBI WGS metagenome assembly OLJF01 (sample SAMEA4350171, study PRJEB24818) | metagenome | biome: human; feature: gut; material: faeces | place: Denmark | collected 2013-09
ATTTAAAGCAAGAAGGATTGTTCAATCAAAGTGAGGTTGCATTGGTGGACAGCGGATGGGTTGGCTCCATGCAGAGATCTCTTCGTCAGTTGCTTCAATCTGCGGGCTTTCAAGGAAAGCTGACAGGATTTTATTTCGGCATGTACACCAAACCAAAGGAACCAGAAGACGGAACATATCTTACGTGGCTTTTTAATCAACATGGAAGAACGCGGGACAAGGTGTTGTTTTGCAACAATTTGTTTGAATGCCTGCTTTCTGCACCACATGGAATGACAACTGGCTATGCCATATGTAATGGCAAGTATGTGCCATTGCTGATACCAACTCCACAGGGAAATGAATTGGAACATATTAATACGCAAATTAACAATATCATGGCCTATACAGCACACAAACTGCAGAGAATTGCCTTTGCAGAATTTGCCGAAGGGGTATTTAAGGAAGATACCCGCCAACGTATTTGCCGTTATATGGCGCATCCAACGAAAGAAGAAGCAGATTTTTATGGTAACTTTGGCACAGCGCATCGAGGAGCTGCGGACCACCAGGGGTTTGAGCCGGCCTGCCCTGGCCGCCGCCCTGGGCCTGCCCCGCACGGCCATCGAGAAGTTCGAGACGGGCCGCCAGACCCCCACCCAGGACCAGCAGAGCAAGCTGGCGTCCTATTTCGGCGTGTCCCTCTTCTATCTTCGGGGAGAGACCAACGACACCACCCAGATGTCCGACTGGATGGACGGGGCGTTTCTGGACGAGCCCGCCCCGGTTCCGGCCCCCAGGCGGGCGGCAGTGAAGCCGGCGGTGGCGGCGTCCTCCGGCGGGGAGGGCGGCACCATGTTCGACGCGTTCCTCACCAGCAAGAAATTCCAGGAGGCACTGCGCACCGCGGTGCTGGATACTCTCCGCACGCCGGAGGGCCAGGAGCTCCTGACCAAGGCCATCCGGAAAGAGCTGGCGAATCGGCAGAAGTGATGTGCGGCGGCGAAAGGGGCGGGGGATCGTGATCTCCCATCCTGTGTGTGCTCCGGGTGTATGGGGGAGGCGAAATGCGGCCGGAGAGAAAATCCGCGGAACGCTTGCCAACATCCGCTGCGCATAATACCATACAGAAATCAGGAGGGAACTGACGGATACAGACTGGGGGGCAGGCTCAGATGAAGAATGTTCTGTATATAATCAAAGTGGTGGCACTGGCCTGTGCGGCCGGAGTGATTATGACGATCCTGGGGGCTTTTCCGCCTCTGTCGTTCCTGTATAACTGGCTTGTGGGCCACGGCCTGCAAAATGTATGGGTTGGACTGATGGCCGGTGTCATCGCCATCTGCGTGTCCCTGTACAATATGCACCACGCGAAAAAGAAACGGAAGTGAGCGATTTGCGCTCAGTCCGGCTGAGAGGCTTGGATGCTCTGACCAATCAAAAGAGCCGCGGGAGTTTGATCCCGCGGCTCTTCTTGCGCGTTTACAGGCTCTTGATGAACTTCTCGATCCGGTCCAATCCCTCTTTCAGGTCCGCGTCGGAGTAGCAGTAGCTCAGGCGCATGAACCCCTCGGTGCCCAAGTTGATGCCGTGGCTGACGCCCACCAGCCCTTCCTTCAGCATCCGGGTGCAGAAGGTGTTGGAGTCCATGCCGAACTTCCGGATGTCCACAAACATGTAGAAGGCGCCCTCCGGCTTCTCCACGTCCAGGCCCATGTCCACCAGGCGCTGGTAGACGTAGTCCCGGCGCCTGCGGAAGATCTCCACCACATCGCTGGTGTCCGTCTCCAGGGCCGTGACGCAAGCCCGCTGGACAAAGGAGGGCACGGAGGTGACACAGTACTGGTGGAACACCTGGATCCGGTCCATCAGCTTGGCGTCCGCCATGCAGTAGCCCAGGCGCCAGCCGGTCATGGCATAAGGCTTGGAGAAGCTCTGGACCACAATGATCCGGTCCCGCATGTCCTGGTACTCAGCAAAGCTGTGGTAGTCCTCACAGTAGGTCAGAGTGCGGTATACATCGTCGCACAGGACAAAGATGGGCTTGTCCCGGAGGATGGCGTGGACGGCGTCCAGGGTCTCCTTGGTGTAGACGCAGCCGGTGGGATTGTTGGGGGAGGTCAGGATGATGGCCTTGGTCCTGTCGGTGATGGCGGCCTTCAGTTCCTCCGGCACGATCTGGAAGTGGTTGTGCTCTGTGGGCAGGGAGACGGGCACACCGCCCTGCAGCTGGACCAGCGCCTCATACAGGCCGAAGGCAGGGGTGGGGATGATGACCTCGTCCCCTGGGTTCAGGATGGTGGAGAAGGAGGCGAACAGCGCCTCCGTGGCGCCCACCGTCAGGATGATCTCACTGGGGGCGTAGTGGAGGCCATGGGCCTCGGCCTCGAATTTGGAGATGGCCTCCAGCGCGTAGGGATAGCCGTTGCCGGGGGGATAGTGGGTATCGTTGGCGTCCAGAGCGGCCTTGGCGGCCTCCTTGATGACGTCGGGGGTGTTCAGATCCGGCTCGCCGATGGTCAGGGCGCAGGCGCCGGGGGTATCCCGCACCAGATAGGTGAACTGCCGGATGCCGGACAGCTCCACGCCCATAACGGCATTGTTCAGAGTCAGGTCCATGGATTTTCACGCTCCTTTTTGTTCATGAAATTCAGTATATCCGGATAAAAAAGGGATGTCAACGGCAGTTTCCACAAAAAGGGAGGCACCGAAAAGAAAGCGGCCCCGCCGCAATCTGCGGCGGGGCCTGCTGGGAGACTGCATTTTCAGGTGGGCTGATTGGAAGAGGCAGCATCTTCTGCCGGCTGGCCCGTTTCGGCGGGGGCATCAGCTGGCGCCTCCTCCGGGGTGAAGGTCACGGGGGTCTCTCCGGCCCGGGCGACGGAGGTGCCGGAGAGAATGCCGCCGCCCTCCCCTGCGGTGTAGGCGATAGTCACCTGATCCCCGGCATTCAGGATCACCGCCAGGGGGTTCTCCGCGGCGTTGACGGCGTAGAAGGTGTCCTGTCCCTCCAGCCGCAGGAAGTAGTAGGAATTGCCGTCCAGCACAGCGGTGCGGATCTCAGCGATGGCGCCGCTGATCTCCTCCTGGTCAGAGGGAACAGCCTCTGCATCCCCGTCGGAGATGAGGCCGCTGTCGGCCAGTGCCCGGCGGTAATTGGCCTCGCACTCTGCTACGGTGCTGCCGGTCTCTACAATGTTGTACTGCTGGACGTTCACCATGGCGTACATCTTCACCAGACCGTCTTCACCCTTGAGGGACATGAAGTAGGTGGGCTGGTCGGCGATGTTCAGCAGCAACGGGAAGGTGGCCACGTAACGCATCTGCTGGACCTGACTCATGGCGCTGGCCTGCGCGGACGCCTCTGTGGCGCCGGCGACAGAATAGAAGTGCGTCTCCTTGGTCCGCTGGTTGGAGAGGATGAATCCGATGTTGGACTGGTCGGATGTCACAGAGGTGACACCGGTATACATATACACGTCATCCCCGATGGCAATATAATTGTAGCCTTCTGTGGTGTGCGTCACATCCCGCTGGCCGAAAATGGAGTTGATAAAGCCGTTGTGGTACATTCCGTAATAATCGTACTGCTCCATAATCAGATTCGCGTCATAGACGTGGTCCACCCAGTTGGGGACCTCCTCATAATACTGGCTCTCCCCGGTAACGGCGTTCACCAGAACGGCCCCCTGGATGTCCGTGCCGCCGAAGAGGCCGATGGTCTTCACCATGCGGGGGCAGACCCAGTAGGGCTCGCCCTCTTCATTGATCTCAAACACCGGATCGGCAAACATATATGTGGGATAGTGGAACCGCAGGTGGCGGGGCAGATACCGCCCGAAATGCTCGGCGGTGGTATATTTCATCCCCTCGTCCAGGCGGACCACTTCCGCCTCCTGGGTCACCATGTCGATAATCAGATAAGCGGGCAGGCCCGCGGAGCGGTTGGTGAACCACTTGACCAGATCTCCATAGGCCAGGGAAGTCACGCGCACCGGGCGACCCTGGTAGTTGATCTGGGTGTAGGAGGGCAGGATCTCAAACTGGGAGACCATATCCGCCAGTTCGCCCAGTTTGCGGCTGCCCAGGCGCGCGGCGGAGTCTTCGTCCAGCATGGGGATCTGATTGTAGGAGATCTCCTCCACCTCGGAAGCAAAATCACCATCTTTGATGGAAAGCAGCTTGCTGTAGCTTCCGGCCCGGATTACCACCCAAGAGGTAAGGCCGCCGATGATGATGGCGGCGATCAGAGCCACCAGGACCAGGAAGGGGATGGTGCACTGCTTTTTCACAAAGCCGAAGTACCCCTTCACGCCCTCCCCCTGAAAGCCGGAGGTGAGCACGGCGCACACGCAGTACACCGCGCACAGCAGGAACACGAAGACATAGAACTCCTCCGCGTGGAAGTTCAGGGCGGGCAGCTCGAAGTAAAAGTACCCCAGGCCGAACAGCAGCGTCACGCCCAGATTGATGAGCGTCCGCGTGAAGGCGTTGCCAATGGCCTTGCGGGGCTTCCGCTCCCGCTTGGGACGCTGGGGCTGGGAGGCGTCCCCGCCGCTGAAACCGCCGAAAGCACTGGGGTCAAAGCCTCCGAAGTCAAATGAAAATGGCATAAAAACCCAATTCCTCCTTTTTCAGATGGGCCGAATTGAAACCCATGATACAGGAAAAGTGTGAACAAATCAAGGTTTCCCGTCAGAACACCATTCCGATTCCGAAAAGATTATGGTAAAATCAAAACAACATGTAAGCTCTGTGCGGAAACTGCGTGTAGAGAAGTGGAGAGGAGGGACGGCATTGGAGGATGCCCGGATCGTGGAGCTGTACTGGGAGCGGGACGAGGCGGCCATTGCGGAGAGCAGCGCCAAGTACGGCGGCTACTGCTACCAGATCGCCTTCCGCATCCTGGCCCTGCGGGAGGACGCGGAGGAGTGCGTGGGAGACACCTGGCTGCGGGCCTGGGAGGCCATGCCGCCCAGCCGCCCCGGCAGGCTGGATACGTTCCTGGGGAAGATCACCCGGAACCTGTCCCTGGACCGCTGGCGGGCCCTGCGGGCCCAGAAGCGGTGGCAGGGACAGGCGGAACTGGCGCTGACGGAGCTGGGGGACTGCCTGCCCGCCTCCGGCGGCGTGGAACAGGAGGTGGAGGCCGCCGCCCTGGCGGAGAGCCTGAACCGCTTTTTGGAATCCCTGCCCCAGGAGAAACGGGTGCTGTTTGTCCGGCGGTACTGGTATCTCTGCTCCGTGGAGGAGCTGGCCGCCTGGAGCGGCAGGCGGCGGGGGACGGTCTCCGCGGCGCTGTTCCGCCTGCGGCAGGACCTGCGGGAACACTTGGAGAGGGAGGGATTCACCCTATGACAAGGGAACAGCTGCTGGATGCTGTGGGAGATATCCGGGATGCGTTCATCCGGGAGGCCGCGCCGCCGCCCGCCTCGTACCGCAAGCAGCGGGAATTCCCCTGGACCGGCGCGGTGGCGGCCTGCCTGGCGCTGATGATCGTGGGCTCCACATTCTTCCTGTCACAGATGAACATGGGGGACGGAGCCACTGGAAGCGGCGGCGCCTCTGCCGCCACGGAGGACACGGCGGAGGTCGGTGAGTCCGGCGGAACGGTGAACGGTGCAGCAGACGGCACAGACGATTCTGAGCCGGAGACAGCGGCGATCACTGTCACGGTGGATGGCACGGTGTATGTGCAGGCAGGCGGCGTGGGCCGCCATCCGGAGGCGTGCCCGGAGGGATTCTCCTACGCTGGAGAGGCGGAGCTGCCGGACACCGGGGAGCTTTGTCCCTACTATGCCGACCCGGAGCGGCCGGGGCAGATCTATGTCTATCAGAGCTGCTGGGATGAGGGGACCGGAACCACCTATATGGCCTATGTCCGCTACGAGGCGGAGACAACAAACTGACCGCGGGCGGAAAGAGAAAGCAGGGCCGCCGGAGGGGCTCCCCTCCGGCGGCCTTTTGCGTATGATTTTGCCTGTCCTCACGGCAGCATCAGCAGCTTTTTCAAAAATTCCACGCCCCTGGGCAGAACGGCCCCGTCATCAAAGGTGAAGTCCGGGGCGTGAAGCTGGGGGGTATCCCCGATGCCCAGGAAGAAGAACAGCCCCGGCACATACTGCTGGTAGAAGGAGAAGTCCTCCGCCGCCAGCACCGGCTTTTCCATGAGGGTCGGCGCGTTATCGCCCAGCTGGGCGGCGATCTTCTGATAGAGCTCTTCGTGGTTCCACACGGCGGGGTAACCCTCGCTGAGGTGGACGTCCAGGCTGCAGCCGGTCTCCGCTGCCACGGACCGGCCGATGTCCTTCAGCTGCTGACGGCAGAAACGGAAGGTGTCCTCCCGGTAGGTGCGCAGGCTCCCCTCCAGCACGGTGCGGCCGCTGATGGCGTTCCGGACTGTGCCGGAGACCATCTTGCCGAACCGCAGCACCCGGGGCTGGTCCGGGGGCAGCTGTTCCATCATGTCATAGGCCCGCTGGAGGTAGGAGATGCCCGCCGTCAGGGCGTCCAGCCCCTCGTCCGCCCGGGACATGTGGACGCTGCGGCCTTCTACGGTGACGGTGACCTCGTTGGACCGTGCCATCAGCGGGCCGGGGCGGGAGGCGATGGTCCCTGCCTCCAGGCCGGGCCACAGGTGCAGGCCGAAGATCCGGCGGACCCGGTAGCGCTCCAGCACGCCGCTCTCACACAGCTTTCCGGCGCCGCCGGTGGTCTCCTCCGACGGCTGGAAGAGGAAGAGCACGTTCCGGGGCAGCTCGGCCAGATGCTCCGCCGCATACTCCGCCAGGGTCAGGACCATGGCGGTGTGGGCATCGTGGCCGCAGGCATGCATCCGCCCGGGATGGACAGAGGCGTAGGGCAGGTCCGTGGCCTCCGTCACCGGAAGCGCGTCCAGCTCCGCCCGAAATGCCACGGCATCGCTCTTCCCTGCGTCGAACCAGGCGCAGACGCTGCCGGTGATGGGAGAGAACACCCGGCAGGGCAGCGGGGCCAAAATGCGCTGGACCAGCTGAACCGTCTCCGGCAGCTGGTTATCCAGCTCCGGGATGCGGTGCAGGGCACGGCGGTAATCGACGGCGGACATGGACAGGACCTCCCCTTCTGAGATGATATTAATAATCATATCATACCACAGACACGGCCGGGTGACCAGAGGAACCGGGATTTTTCGTCCCTTTTGACAAGGAAACGGGACTGCCAGACGCGCTTTTTTCCGTTTTTTCCCTTGCCAAAAGGGAGAATGTAATGGTATGATACCAGAAAATGAGATAGAGGCGCGGATGCGACGAGACCATGGGAGCCGACGGGCGAGGATCGTGGGGGAGGCAAGTCCGCCGAACTCCCTGGTCAGGTATGGGCAGGGGGTGGGTCCGTGGGGAATACCCACGGGACTGTCCGCGGAATTTTCCGCGGGGGCGCTATCCGCTTACAGGGAACTCCGCTTTTTGCATGGGTGCAGAGGTGTGAAAGAGCTGTCGGTAGGGGCGTGTCTCTACCGACTTTTTTGTTGCTTCAACCAACGGACAAAAAGAAAGACGGAGGACACTCACATGAAATTTGAACATCTGCAAGGTTCCATTGTCGCCATGGTCACCCCGTTCCGCCAGGACGGCAGCGTCAACTTCGATATGCTGACAGAGCTGCTGGAGCGGCAGATCGCCGCCGGTACCGACGGCATCCTGACCCTGGGCACCACCGGCGAATACTCCACGATGAGCCATGAGGAGGATGCCGCTGTGGTGGAGCACACCATCCGGGTGGTGGACGGCCGGGTGCCGGTGATGGTGGGCAGCGGCTCCAACTGCACTGTCACCCAGATCGAGAAGAGCCGGCTGTACCAGTCCATGGGGGCGGATGCCCTGCTGCTGATCTCCCCCTACTACAACAAGGCTAACGCGGAGGGGATGTACCGCCACTTCGCCGAGACGGCGGACGCGGTGGACATTCCCTGCATCCTCTATAATGTGCCGGGCCGTACAGGCTGCTCCATCCCGGTTTCCGTGGTGGAACGGCTGGCCCGGCACCCCAACATCGCCGGCATCAAAGAAGCCAGCGGCGATATGTCCTACGCCATGAAGATCGCTCGCTGCGTGGGACCGGATTTCGCCCTGTACTCCGGCAACGACGACATCACTGTGCCCATCCTCAGCATCGGCGGCAGCGGCGTCATCTCCGTCTACGCCAACGTGATGCCCGCCATGTGCCGCCAGATCGTGGCGGACTGGCTGGACGGGAACCATGCCCGGGCCCTGGAGAACCACCTGCGGTACCTGCAGTTGATGAACGACCTGTTCCTGGAGGTGAACCCCATCCCGGTGAAGGCCGCCATGAATATGATGGGGCTGGACGTGGGTCCCATGCGGCTGCCCCTGTGCGAGATGGGGAAGGCCAACGCCGCCACACTCCGCCGGACGCTGGAGGAGGCGGGACTGCTGTGAGGATCATTTTGATCGGCCGGGGCAAAATGGGGACGCTGATCCGGGAGACCGCTGCGGCCGCCGGGGATGAGATTGAGGCCGTCTTCGGCCGGGACGATCTGGGCCAGATGGGCAGACTGGGGCGTGTAGCGGACGTGGTGATGGATTTTTCCCGCCCGGAGGCTCTGCCGGAGGTCGCCTCCTATGTCCGCCGGACGGGGACGCCACTCCTCTCTGGAACCACCGGGTATACGGAGGCGGAGAAGGGGAGTCTCTTTGCCCTGGGCTCTGCGGCTCCGGTGCTGTGGAGCGCCAACTACTCCCTGGGGGTGGCGGTGCTGGCCCGGGCCCTGCAGGTCATCGCCCCGGTGCTGGGGCCGGATTTTGACATCGAGATCACCGAGACCCACCACAGCCAGAAGGCGGACGCCCCCAGCGGCACCGCAAAGCTGCTGCTGGAAGCTGTCGATCCTCAGCACCGCCTGCGGCCGGTGTATGGCCGGGAGGGGAACTGCGGCCGCCGGGAGAAGGATGAGGTAGGCATCCACGCACTCCGGGGCGGCACCGTGGCCGGGACCCACACGGTCCATTTCTTTGGGCCGGATGAGGAACTGGAGCTGACTCACCGGGCTGCCAGCCGCCAGATCTTTGTGAACGGGGCCCTGCACATCGCCCGGCTGCTGCCTGGGCGGCCGAAAGGGGTCTATGACCTGCAAAAAATCTTGTTTGGAGCGTGATGGCTTTGAATGCACAGGAAATCATCAACTATATCGCAGATTCCCCCAAGAAGACCCCAGTAAAGATTTACGTCAACCTGTCGGCTCCGGTGGACTTCGGATCCGCTGAAGTGTTCGGTGAGGGAAAGAGCCGCATCGTCTTTGGGGACTGGGCCGAGCTGGCGCCCATCCTGGAGGACAACCGGGAGAAGATCACCGACTGCGTGGTGGAGAACGACCGCCGGAACTCCGGCGTGCCCCTGCTGGACCTGAAAGATCTCAAGGCCCGGATCGAACCCGGGGCCATCATTCGGGAGAAGGTGGAGATCGGCGAGGGTGCCGTCATCATGATGGGGGCCATCCTCAATATCGGTGCTGTGGTGGGCAAACGCACCATGATCGACATGGGGGCTGTCCTGGGCGGACGGGCCACGGTGGGAGATGACTGCCACATCGGCGCCGGAGCCGTGCTGGCCGGGGTGGTGGAGCCCGCCTCCGCCACCCCGGTAGTGGTGGAGGACGGCGTCCTGGTGGGCGCCAACGCCGTGGTGATCGAGGGGGTGCGGATCGGCGCCGGGGCTGTGGTGGCCGCGGGCGCTGTTGTGACGGAGAACGTCCCTCCCAACGCGGTGGTGGCCGGAACCCCCGCCAGGATCATCAAGATGAAGGACGCCCGGACGGAGGGAAAGACCGCCCTGGTGGACGCCTTGCGGAGCCTGTGAACTGGAGAAGAAGCGGCCCTGCGGCGTTGTGCCGCAGGGTCCCTTTTATCAGAACGTCAAAATTTAAGACAAAAATTTGGCGGCAATCGTTTGCGGTTTCGATTGCCTGGGGCGGCGCCTTGTGATATTGTAATAGCAACAATCGAACAGGGGGGCTGGACATGCTGGTATTGGACTTCATCAACGTGGGCAACGGCGACTCCATCCTGGTCCGGGAGATGGAGGGGGAACGGCTGCGTTTTTCCATGCTGGTGGACTGCGGCCACGACAGCCTGGAGCGGGACGACCACCCGCCGGTGGAGGACCCCCGCTCCTGCCGGATCTTTGACGGTGATTTCCTGCGAAGTCAAGGTGTGGCGCATCTGGATATCCTGCTGGTCACCCACTTCCACCGGGACCACCTCTCCGGCTTCCAGAAGCTGCTGGAGAGCCGGGAGGGGTACTTCTCCCGGGTGTTCCTGCCCCGGGCGCCGGTGGACAGCCACGGCGTCCCCCTGCTGCTGGAGTACGCCCTGTTCGCCTACCTGTTCGCCCAGCCCCAAAGCGACGCCTTCCAGGTGAACACCTGGTGCGTGAAGGCTTTCCGCACCTTGGAGCAGCGCCTGGGCCAAGACAGGATTTTCACCTTGGGCGCCGGGGACAGCTTCCACTTTGACGGGGTGGAGTACCAGGTGCTGTGGCCCCGGGTGGAGAACTACCCCTTCGAGCCGGAGCTGGCTGCGGCGGTGGAGGCGCTCAACGTGCTGTTCGCGTCCCCCTTCCAGCCCGG
>OLJF01002076.1_pt1 | contig 10603 bp, 11 predicted proteins | sample 1609751 | NCBI WGS metagenome assembly OLJF01 (sample SAMEA4350171, study PRJEB24818) | metagenome | biome: human; feature: gut; material: faeces | place: Denmark | collected 2013-09
TCAAAGCTGCAAATGGGAATGCCGTCACCGCGCAGGGCGTTGATCTCCCGGCGCAGCTCAGAACCACGCATTTGGAAGCTGCACTCCAACTCCCGGCTGGTGACGGCATTTGCTTCACCCTTGTGGTAAAGCGCAAGATATTCCGCAAGGGCTTCGTTGATTGCCACAGTTCCTCCTTTCCGGAGCCGTTATCCCGGAATAGGAGACAAAAAGAGCGCAAAAAAGAAGGGGCCGCTTTTCCCCGTCCGGGAATACGGCCCCTTGCTGTGATATTTTTTATCCATTCCGTTCATTCAGAACGGACAGCGTTCTATATGCTCCTGTGAAACATACCGCATCTCCCATATACTTTAAGAACGGATACCGTTCTAAAGGAGACTACTGTATGGACCAGATAGCGTTGGGAAAACGAATCAAAGCAGCCCGTGAAAAAGCCTGCATGACACAGGAAGAGCTCGCCGCCGCTGTAGATTACAGCGTTGATCACATGAGTGTAGTAGAGCGAGGCGTGAAGGCTCCAAAACTGGAGAAGTTGGTCGCCATCGCCAATGCACTCAATATTGGAACAGATGAACTCCTTCAAGATGACTTGAACACGGCAACAATGCTTCATGCCACGGAAATCTCCGAACGACTTAAGATGCTTTCTCCAGAAGGACAGCGTAAGGTAATGAATGTACTGGATGCCCTGATTGCAGAGTTGAAATGATAAGCGGCACAGAGGTTTGCACTTTTTGCAAGCCTCTATTTTTCGACAGAGTTCGACGTTTTCTCTCAAAGCTCCTATGCTATTATAGTTCTAAAAGAACGGTTTCCGTTCAAAAAACAGCAAGGAGTGATTCTATGAAGAGAAAGAACATCTGCGCCGAAGCAGCACTGCGAGAAGTGGCTCGCAAAAACCATACTACCGTGGAAGAAGTGCGGAAAGAGATTCGGCTGGCGATGATAGCGGCGATGTGTAATCCAGACCCTGCCATACAGAAAAGATGGAACGCGATTCCTCATGCTGGCGACACACTCACGCCGGAGGATTTCATTACATATGTTGCAAGTCAGTGTCGTTAAAAACGGCATTACGCATTTCCATAGTGGCTCGATTAGGTCCTTTGCTTATTCCATCGTCATTGCTTGTTCTTGAGTTTCCTGCACCGGAGTCTGCATCGGCTGATAGTCCTCCCGATGCAGCAGGCCGTAGGAGGTAAGTGCAGCATTGTCATCCTTGATGATCTCGTTCCCGTAGGTGAAGAGATTTACATGAGGCAGGAGCAGTTCCGCCGAGTGGGCATCCATTGTGAAGTTCAGTTCATCAATGGCCGCCTCCTGCGGCGAACTGATCTCCGGCGTGAGGATGTAATCCCCGATATGCTCGGCAAGGCCCGCAGCAGTAGCCAGATCCGTTACCTCGAAATGCTCCAGCAGGGCTTTCAGCTTCGGGATCTGTTTTTCGCGGGAAGGCATAGCCTCCACTGACTCCGCAAAATCGTTGAAGGCATCCAGCTCCATTGGCAAGTCAGCAAACTCTGCCGCCTGTGGGATGACCCCGTCATAGTCGAGAACCATAGCACCCTCCCAGCCGTCCGCTCCGAGCTGCTTCTGCACTTCCCTCAATGCTTCAGCAGACGCAGGCAATTCCAGCGTGACGGTGCGGTCATCTTCGAGGTCGGGATGAAGGCCAAGAGTGAGCCGGAAGAGATATTCCGGCTTTTCGGGAAGCTCCTTGGCGCAGGGTGGTGCGGTGACCAGTTCGCTGTGCTGCACCACATAGCCGTTCCGCGTGAATGTGCCGGTTTCGCCGGTACGCAGGGCTTTGCCGATTTTGCCAAAGTCCAGCATCTCGAACACATCGTCGGATAGACCGTCCAGTTCCTCCATGAAGCCGTTTTCCGCATAGAAGCGGCCCAGTTCTGCGTCACTGGTCGCGCCGACCACATGGCAGCAATCTGCCCCCGCGCTGACCGCCAGAGTTCTCAGGTCCTGCATGGTAAGAATACTGCCGTTGGATTCTACCTTTCTCTGAATTTCCAGACGGAGCAGGCCGTCAAACGCTTCCTGCTCCGTTTCATCCAGCACAGCCAGATGACCGGCAAGATCGTTCAGTTCATTGAGGCTGGCGTCCAGTTCCATCAAGTGAGGAGCGAGATACTCGAAGCCATAGTAATCGTCAATTTCCAGATACAGCTCCTCGTTCTCCTGAAGCTGCACCTTGTCCATTGCATCGTGCAATTCCAACGGGGAAGCGGGCAGTTCCAGCCTTGCGTGGGCCTCACTATTGGGTGCGTCCAGCTTTGCCAGATAGATGCCAAATATCTTTTTACCCAAGGGTCATCCCCCCCATTTCCTGTTTCTGTTCATAGCAGGCGGGGTCTGCGCCGGGGACGCCCCAGCCGAACATGGAACCCGTTTTCATGGCTTTCTCCTGCGCGGGGGTAACGCCAAGCCGTTCGTTGTTGTAGTCCGCTATCTCACGGTTATGCGCGGGATCGTTCGTGGACCAGTCGCTGGGATAGTAGCCGCTCTCGCCGCGCTTGATGCAAATGAGCTCACCGGTGCCGGGGAGGGTGGAGAAGCACAACTCCGGCAGTCCATCCGCCAGCTTGGGGGAGAAAAGCTCCTGTTCCGTTTGGATGCTCCACTCGTCCGAGTTCCAAAGGTGGACATACAATTCACCGCCGTCATCCACGGAAATCTCACGCTGCTCAAAGCCCTCGCCCCAGCCGTCCGAAGCCTGTCCGGTGAGGTATTCCTTTAAGGCTTCCAGCTCTGTGTCCGATAATTCCCCGGCGACACGGCATTCCGCCACGCCCCAGAGCTGCCGGTCACGCTTCTCCACGGTGAAGACGGCGGAGCGTACCTTGCGGTCAACGCTGTCGGCTTCATCATACCAATGCATGAGACCGCGTTCCGTTTCCTCCGGCATCCGGTTTTCCACCAGTGCCGCCGTGATCTGATCCTGATAGCCGCGCAGCTCACGGCCCTCCAGCAATGTGCTGCTGTCATCGAGATCGCCGTACTCGTTTCGCTCGTAGAGATCGGCGGTCAGGGGCATATACAGCTTGAGGCTGGTCAGCTTGGGCGGCAGCACGGTGAAGCTGTCCTCGCCGGGAATGAGTGCCAGCGACCTGCCGTTATCCCATTTCATGTGGAGCTGCCCCGCATCGTCCACGAAGTCCACTTCACCTTCCGTACCGGGAGCGATGGGCGCGTAGGGATCGTCCATCGAATTGAGCCGGATGCGGGTGCCGGGGGGATACTGCTCCTTGATAAAATTCACCATTTTTCTGTCCATCATCGTTTCCTCCATGTTTTGCTCTCTGTCGTAAAACTCCAGCTCGTAGATCACGCCGCGATCTTGCTTTCGGGTATCCTTCACCTTGACCGTCGTACCATCAAAGATGTAATTGCCGGCTTTCCCAAAATCGGTGTAGAAGCCCTTGCCGTGGTTGCAGGTGGAGAAGGGATGCTCCGGCTGATCCTTGATCTTGGAATAGAAGCCCACCGTCTGCACCGTGGTCACCACACGGGTCAGCCCCACCATATCCGCGTGATTGGCGTGGCTGACGGTCTTAAGCTCCACACCGGGTCGTATGAACCGCTTCAGCTCGGCAAGGCTTTTGAAAGCGACCGGCTCTCGCTGCTTTTTTGAAGCGTCCATTACATTCCCCCGAAGGTCATGCCCTGCTCGGGCCGAGGCTCGTGCTCCTCCTGCCGGCAAGGGGCTTCCTCGCCGTAGAAGTCGAAGATCATGTCATCCACCTGCTTGCGGACACTGGGATCGTCGGTCAGCACCTCGTAACGGAAGCCTGTGGTGGGGCGATACGGCAATTCCTCCCGCACGCACTCGAGAAAGGCTTCGGCATCGGTAAACTCCTGTGCATCGCCATTGGCATAGGTGACACGGCCCGCCAGCGGCTTGTCCCGCGCCATGTTCTGCCGCTGGACATCCAGATCATAGGCTGTCAGATACCCGTTATAGTCACCAGGAGACGGATTGCAGCGCAGGCAGTAGCGGTAATGCTCCGTTTCCACGATGTAGCCGTAGTTTTGTGTCCAGCCGCCGCTGATTTTGCCGCCGTGTTCATAGCAGAAGCGCTCCATAGCGAAGCGGTTTTTCAGCACACTCTCCCGCAGCGTGTCCACGACCTCCTGCAGTTCCAGCTTGAACGTGGGGCTGTTCAGCTCCTCCGGGCCACGGGGCCACCATGTATGCCAGAACTCGTTGCCGCTGCGCCCGAAGTCCATCCGGACATGGCCAACGGTACCCAGCCGCTTATCTTCTTCGGGGTGCGGGGTATAAAATAAGCCCGCCTCCTCCGGGCGGGCAGGACGGATATGAAATTTCATGTTCTCTGCGGGATAGGGGAGCTGATGTGCTTCGCAGAACTCACGGAGCGTCATGTTGCCTTCATCGAGAAAACCGAGCTCATCCCGCACATCCAGCCGCCCGGACTTAGGCATCGCCAGCTTTTCCGGCATCAGCACCGAGCCTGCGTGGTTGACCACAACATTTTCTTCCATGTAGCACAGCTCACCGGGATCGTCGTCAGAGCCGCGCATGTCATAGCAGTACCAGCCCTCCGGCACGGTATCACGGGCAATACGCCCGTTGGTGAACAGCGCGGGCTTATCAAATACTTCAATGTGTTGGAATTCCTCTGTTCTTGCGTTTACAGCCATTTGGTGTTCCTTCCTTTCTTTTTTGGTAACGGCAAACATACTACACATCTGCCGCAAAGTCTACCGAAACATTTGCTGCCCCTGCGTCTGCTCCGGGAAGGGCGGGTCCAAGCGGCGCAGCAGGCCGAACTCTGTTTTTGTCACACAGTCGTTTTCCATGCAGTCCTGACCGTATTTCTCAAAATCCATGTAGCCGTCCAACTCATAGATGGCTTCATCGTCCAGCCCCAGCGTTTCCTGCAATCGCTGCTGACCGTAACCGTAGGCGCCCTCCGTGATGCGCTGATAGTTGTCCAGATTTCGCAGGAGTTCACAGGCTCCGCGTAGCGTATCCGGCCGCTCGGCCTCCAGCACGGCGGCGTAGGTCAGGAGCATCCCGTCCTGTTGCCAGATGTCCTCCAAGGCTTCCGCAAAATCGTTGTAATCCTCCACGGCGGGACAATCCGTATCACGGATCAGCTCACCGATGTAAGGCACCTTGAAGCGAATATCGCAGAGCATGGCATCCGCGAAAACATCGATATCAAGATAAGCCTTCACCGCATCGAGGTACTCCTCATCAGCGGGGAGGACGAGGGTGTAGTCCGGCTTTCCATTGACGCGCAGCGTCATGCGGAGCATTTCATCCCTGCTCTCATCCCGCCAAGGCTCTGCCGGCGAAAGATAGCTGCGGTCGATCCCCATATCCGGCGTCAGCAAACTGCGGGCGTTGGGGACAAAGGCACTGTACCGGGCATAGTTGTAGCCTTGCGGGTCAATAAGGAATCCGTCCGTTCCCTCTGCGTCGAGGATGAGCAGGCAGTGTCTGGCGTCATCATCGTGTCGGATGGCATTTTTGTTCTCTGCGATGAAATCATAGTCAGCCAGCAGTGCGCGGCTGAACTGCCGGAACCGCGGGCTTGGCAGCTCGATGACCTTATCCACGGCGCAGGGGTCTGCCTCGCACCCGGTCTGCTTACACTTTAGTTCTGCTTGAATGATCATCGTGAAAGCCCTCCCATCTCCATGTGGCTGCTCTGGCTTCCGTTCATCACTTCCTCCATGCTGGTATAGCCCTTATAGGCGATGTACCCCCGGTCAGTGAACATCCCGTCCTCCTCATTCATGCGCTCCGTGCCGTACTTCTCATAGTCGTAAAAAGCGTCGAGATTTTCGTCATAGTCGAAATGACCGGACTGACGGATCATGTACCTGCCGTACTCGGCGGGAGAGTGTGCACCGGGGGCGAAGTCAAACAGGTCAAGGCTTTCCGCAAGGTTTTTGATCTGTGCTGCGGACTTTGGCTCTGCCAGCATGACCACAGCGCCCAGCTTTTCCATATCCGCATTTGACAACCCATCCGTTGCCTCTGCCAGTTCGTTGAGGTCGGAGAGGGTTTCGTACTCCATATCCAACAGGACATCCACCTCGTTGGGGAGCTGGCTGTCCTCCAGCCGCAGGCGGACATCGGCGGGATCTGTGATGCCCCCGCGAAGGAGGGCGCGGTCGATCTCCTCCTGCACCATAGGGAGGAACAACCATGTGATGTGCTCGGTGTCCTCTGGCTCACTTTTGGAGGTCACCGCAACGGTGATGGCATTCGGCTCGTAGTAATAGCAGGGGAAGAACCGGCCGTCGTAGACCTGCTCTAATTTCATACCGTTGTCGTAGATTACGCCGTAGGGCGTCACCGTGCCGCTGCCGCTTTCGATGAGCCGCCGCGCGGTTTCCTCGCCATCCAGCGCATCCAGTTCCTCTGTTTTGGCGCTGCCGCCGTGCAGGTTCATGTAGTGGTCACGGCCAACAGCGGCGAGGTCGGAAAAGTCGGTGATGACCGTAGCCTGCTGGCAGCAGAAGGTCAGGTTGATGATATCCTTTAACTCAAACAGCTCCAGCTTGTGGGCCATGGCCTGAAACTGCGCGGCCTCGCCGGTATCGAAGCTTTCCAGCCGTTTGGCGAGGTAGTTCAGCTCCTCCACATTGACCGTGAGCATCTCCGTTCGTTTCAGGACGGTGTAGAAGCTGTCAATCTTCGTCACCTTGCAGTCCGCCTTGACCGCGTCGCCGATCTCCAATGCCCCCAACAGCTCCATGCAGTGTGCGTACTGGTCATGCGGAATAGGGAACGGGATGGTCGCCACGCCGTATTCCGGGTGGTTGGGATTACCGAGAACCGCTTGAATCATCATTTGTGTTTTCCTCCAATCCGTTGATTTTGTTCATTCTGGTCCGCAGGCAGGTCCCGTCCGCGCCCCAGCAAAGAAAGCCGTGGCGGGGGTAAGGGCAGCCGTCACATTCCGGGGAGCGGCTGCAAACAGGCGCCGGCAGCGGCTCCTGCTGAAAGCCGGGGAAGTGCGGAAGAATGAGTTTGAAGTGGATCGTGCCGTAAATTTCCATCATGTTTCCTCCTGTTAAAATAAAAAATGCCGGACATTTCTGTCCGGCCTGCGTGGATACTTATTTCATTGTCATGCCGCTCTGTTCCGGCGCGTCCCGCTGCCGCGGAGCATCCGCGGGCAGCAGTCCGCCGACCTGTTCCATGAGTTCTTTCAGCTCCTGATCTCGTCCGAAGGATAGAGTTTCGTCCTGTTCACGGACGAACGACAGTGCGTGGTAGATCTGCGCAAGCTGCTCCGGCTCAAAAAGGGCGTCTTTTGGAACAAGCCCGCCGCGCACGGTGAAGTCCCGCTTGGCGGCGTCATAGTCATCCTGAAAATAATGTCCGTGATGGACGCCCTCTCGGTCGAAGTCCCACTCCCAAGTCACAAACTGGACGCCCCGCTCGGTGGGGTGGCCCGCCAGCACCGCGTCACCGAAGTCCGCGAGGATACGGTAGTCGCCATCCAGTCCGCTGGCTTTGAGCCGCGGCGCGGTTTCCAGAATTGCCATGTATTCCGAAGTCATTTTGGCGATGTCGATTACGCTTTGCAGCGCATCCTGCGCACCGGGGACGTCGACACACTCCTGCCGGTACAACACGCTGCCCTTGCCGGATACGCGGCAGAGACGCCCTTTTTCCCAGCAGACGGGCAGGTGGTGATCCTCAATCGGCTCCACCGTGAAACCGTTCTGTCGCAGCCGGGTGGCGGTTTCTTCAAGGTAACGGAGCTGCGTGGTTTCATTCTGATTGTTCATTTTGGAGTCCTCCTCGTAAGCAAAAAAATAAGCCGGAGCATCCTGAAATGCTCCGGCCGGGTGATAGATTAAGTTGTGAAATGAAAAAGGGCGCCTATTTGATGGCTTCGACGAAACCAACAAACAGACGCCCGAAAGATCGTATAAAATTTTGAGGAAAGATCGCTCTATTTTGCGCCCGCAAAAAGGGCGCTTCTCAGGATTTTGCCTTTGAATCTGTGAAAAGGGGAGTTCAAATCTCCCCGGTTACCAAAATAACGCGAAAATATCTTTTTTTCTGAGCGCAGAATTTGAAATAAAAAAAGGCGGCAACCCTTTGGTATTCTAAGCGTTGCGCTTAAAATATCCGAATTGTTGCCACCTTATGGCGCGGAAGGAGGGATTTGAACCCTCGCGCCGGTTTTATCCAGCCTACTCCCTTAGCAGGGGAGCCCCTTCGGCCTCTTGGGTACTTCCGCAGGTCGATGGTGTTTTATGAAATTGGCGGAGAGAGTGGGATTCGAACCCACGGAGACTTGCGCCTCGCCGGTTTTCAAGACCGGTTCCTTAAACCACTCGGACATCTCTCCATCGGCAGAGGAGTTCTCCGGCTCTCAAACGCTTGATTAGTTTACCATAGATTGGGGCGGTTTGTCAACCGAAAACGGAGAATCTTTTTATAAAAATTTATCAGATGGAAAACGTTCACAATTTAAAGATGACTTTTCTGACAGGAACGGTTATAATAATGCCATCTGTCCGGCGGTTTTTGCCTCCGGCACACCTGAAGAATGACAGGAGGACCCATTTTGAAGAAACTGAACCAATGGATCGACCGGTTTGCGTACAGCCATCCCCGCTTCGGCATACCGAACCTGATGCTCTACATTGTTATCGCCAACGCAGTGACGTACATTTTGACGCTGTTCGCCGGGTCGGCGGCCCTGAGCTTTTTGAAATTTGACCTCTACCATGTGCTCCATGGCGAGGTGTGGCGGCTGGTGACCTTTGTGCTGCTGCCCTTTACCTATCGCCCCATATCGCTGTTTATCATGCTGTCCTTCTGCTACTTCGTGGGCGGGACGCTGGAGCGGGAGTGGGGCACCGCCAAGTTCACCCTGTACTATCTCAGCGGCATGCTGTTCAGCGTACTGTCCACGGTGATCCTCTCGCTGGCCACGGGGTATTACGGCTGGAGCCTGTCCGACGCCTATTACATCAACCTGACGATGTTCCTGGCCTTCGCAGTGATGTATCCCGACGCGCAGGTCTGGTTTTACGGGGTGATCCCTCTGAAGGCCAAGTGGCTGGCATGGGCGGACATCGCTTTGATGGCGTGGAACATCGCTCGGTCCGTGCGGTACGGTGCCTACGCCAGTGCTCTGGCCGCTGTGGTGGCAATTTTGAACTTTGTGATCTTCTTCTGGGAGGATATCAAGAGCATTTTGGGGATCCAGAGCCGTCAGCGGTCCAGACAGACCATTCAATTCAAGTCCGCCGTCCGGCAGCAGAAGAAGGCAGAGACGGAGCGGGGCTACCGCCACAAGTGCGAAGTCTGCGGCCGCACGGACGCCGACCACCCGGAACTGGAGTTCCGGTACTGCTCCAAGTGTCAGGGCTATCACTGCTTCTGTTCGGACCACATTTTCAACCACCAGCACTTCACAAAATAAAGCACACCCGGCGTGGATCATCCGCGCCGGGTGTTTTTCACGCTTACCGCTCCAAGACGGCAGCGTACAGCTCGTTTTTGGAAAGGCCGGTGTGCTCCGCCACCTCCTTGGCGGCGTCCTTCAGCCGCATCCCCTGCTCCTTCAGAGTGAGGACCTGCGCCACGCCGTCTTCCAGTGTCACCACGGCGCCGGTTTTGGGAGCGGCTCCGGCCACCACAAGGACGTATTCGCCCTTGGGGGCGTTCTCCTCGTAATAGGCCACGGCCTCGGCCAGGGTGAAACGCAGGACCTCCTCGTGGAGCTTGGTCAGTTCCCGGCACAGGGAGATCCGGCGGTCCGGGCCGAAGGCCTCCATCAGGTCATTCAGTGTGGTGCGGAGCTTGTGAGGGGCCTCGTGGAAGATCATGGTCCGGGTCTCGTCCTTTAAGGAATTCAGGTGCTCCCGGCGGCTTTTTTTGTTGACAGTGAGGAATCCTTCAAAGGTGAAGCGTCCTGTGGGCAGACCGCTGACAGCCAAGGCGTTGACGGCGGCGCAGCAGCCGGGAATGGCCCGGACCTCCACGCCGTTTTCCGCGCACAGCCGCACCAGATCCTCGCCGGGATCACTGATGGCAGGGGTCCCGGCGTCGGTGACCAGGGCACAGTCCTCGTCCATCCCACGGCCTACAATAAGGGAGCATGTCATGTGCATCTCCCGCATCCCAGGACCACCCTTGGGCCCCTCGTACCGGATGACCAGCACGTCCCCCTTTTGGATCTTGTCGTTGGACACCGCCCAGCTGGCCTCCTCCATGGAGGTGAAGACCCGGGCCTGCCCCTCAAAGTAGTGCATGCTGGGCTTGACCCCCGCCTGTTTCACCACTGCGCCCTTGGGGGCCAGATTGCCGTGAAGAATAGCCAGGCCGCCCTCTGGCTTCTTGGGGTGGTCCAGGGAGAAGATGACATCGTTTTCCACCAGCTCAACCCCGGCGAGATTTTCGCCCACCGTCTTTCCACTGACCGTCATCTGCTCCAGGTCCAGCTTACGCTCCAGGGCCTTCATCACCGCAGGGACCCCGCCCTGCTCCTCCAGTACACTGAGGGGGTACTGCCCGGAGGGCTTGATATTGCAGAGATAGAGTTGTCTGCTCTTTCCATTCAATCATTGCTCGGTGTAAGAATAC
>OLJF01002093.1_pt1 | contig 10538 bp, 9 predicted proteins | sample 1609751 | NCBI WGS metagenome assembly OLJF01 (sample SAMEA4350171, study PRJEB24818) | metagenome | biome: human; feature: gut; material: faeces | place: Denmark | collected 2013-09
CTGAAGGCTGGTCTGGGCTGAGCTCAGGTCAGAGTCTATGGAGGATGCGTCGATCCGGTAGAGGACCTGACCTTTTTCCACAACATCGCCTTCCTCAAAGTTCGCCTCGATGACTTCGCCTTCCACCAGGGATGTCACCTCGTAGGTGTCCTTCGGTGACAGGGAGCTGGACGCCGTGAGCTCTGAACTGATGTCCGTCCGCTTCACTGTCGCCGTTGACACAGACTGGTCACCCTGACTTTTCTGGCTCGAGGTCTTTTTCTTATAGAGGAAAAATCCGCCAAGCAGCGCTGCCAGAACCACTATAAACACGATCACGATCCTTCCGCTTTTTCCTTTCCGTTTTTTCCGTTTCTTCTCTGCAGCCACCTTTTCCTTCTCCATACTCGTTCCTTTCCTGTCTATTGAAATCTTCCGCTTCTCTTAACTATGTTCCAAACCTGAATTGTTACAGTACACGGGCACTCCATGCCCGCGCACTGTAACAGGATTTTGCCCATGAAAAGTAACCCTGAATTTTCTCTATTCGTATTTCCTCTGCGGTATCTCTATTTTATGTATTGTACGTATATTCGTAACTAATCAATAATCTCCAACAACATCTACAACCGTATAAGTCGCATTCTCGTCGCTTCCGCTCTTCTCCCACACAATGGCAACCTTGTCATCCACCTCAAACTCTCCGTAGACGGAGAACAGGTACTGGAGCTCCGATCCGCTGATCTGAAACTCATCGCCCTCTCCGCCGTTGTCCTGGTAATCGGTGTTCAAGACTACCTTCACCGGAGTAAACGGGTCGTTGGAATCGTAGTAGATTGCCTTGATGCGTCCCTCTGTGGCACCTTTGTTCTCGCCTCCGTTGGAGTAGGCGAAGATCATCTTTGTCTCCTCGTGGTAGTAGATCACGGTGGCATAATCGTTGATCTCGCTCTCATCGGACACCTCGCCATTTAAGAACATCGTGGCGTCCTTCAGGGAGAATGGAACGAGACTCTTTAAGTTCCGGCTGTCATTGTCTAAGATCTTCGGTCCCTTTAAGCTGTTGTCCAGGATCGAGGAGGTATTGATCTCGCCGTCGGAATTGTAGGTCAGGTCAAATACCTTGCTGCCGTACTGGTTTCCTTCTTTTGTCTTCGCCTTCATCAGGTTATAGAACAGGTTGATGCAGTCTTCCCTCGTGAGGACCTCGTCAAGATCACGATAGATCCCAGAATCCAGGGACAGGGACTTGAACTTCGCAAGGCGGCTCTCCTGAAGACTTCCGGAGAAATCCTCGTTTGTGTATCCTAAGACTCCCAGGACTGCCTTGATGGCATCCCGCATCGTAACTCCCTCGTCCGGCTTAAAGTTTCCGCCGAGATAACCGGACATCCAGGAGTTCGTCGCCGCCGTGCGGATCGCCGCAGAATACTGGGATTTTGAGGAGACATCCACGAATACAGATACGGTTCCCGCCGCGTTTGCCGCCTCCTTGTAGTCCGATGCCTTTACGAGGAGTTCCGCAAACTCACCTCTCGTCACATTCGCCTGGTAATTACTCGTCGTTATAATTCCAAGCAGGCTCACCGCTTTCTTCCTCATTTCAAATGTGGTGCTGGCCGCGTAAGCGTTCACCGTCATTCCGGCCCCCACCGCACAGACCGTCAGACTGACCGCTATTATCTTTCCTCTTCTCATTTCCATTCTCCTTTCATCCGCCTTGACCACCAGATCATCAGCCCCCTGCAGGTCATCTCTTTCCAGATCCATTGCCTGATTTCCATTGACTGCTGCGTACACTCGTCATCACGGGGATCTTTGTACTTTTAAAGTACATGTACTCCTGGTTCCTTGCATTTTTCTTACTGTTTATTACGTTTCTGCAATAAACTTTATCAGAAACTTGTGATTCCTCTGTGTTTGACCTGTGTTCAAACTGTGAAGGATGTCACACAAAACAGGGCATATCTGCGGCAAAATTGTGGCATGAAACAAAAAGACCCAGAACAGATACCACTTTCGGTACCCACTCTAGGTCTTCTTCCTATTCTCACACCCCCGGCAGCCGCCCGATCACATCGATCCCGGCGAATACCAGAAGTCCGTTTTTTATGATAAAATTTAAGATCACGATCCCCGCCGCTGCGTAAGCGATCCGGTCATCCAACTCCGGTCGGAATCTCCTGTTTCCCGTGGCAAAATACAGGATCCAGGAAGCCGCGGCCCACACAGCTACCGATGCCATATACGGCACCACCGGATGGTACAGAAAGCTTAGTACCGGATGCCCTGAAAGGAGTGCCCGGACGGCTCTCGTTCCCCCGCATCCCGGACAGTAAAGCCCGGTCATCATCTGAAACAGGCATGGCATCTGGAACCATGTCGGGATCATAATCTGGCTGCGATCTTCTGGCGCAGTCCACCGACCTTTGCCGCTGCCGCGTCGAACTCTTCCCCTGTCATCTCACCGGTCAGAACCGCGAACTCATCTGTTCCTTTCAGTGTCACAAATTTCACCTCACCGAAAGCTGCCGCAACGGCCTCTTTCTTTGCTCTCTCAGAACCCTCAAACCGTGCAAAGTACTTTCTGGAAAGCTCAGCCGCCGGATGTACCTCAAGCTTCTCGCTGCTCCAGCCGATCTTCTCCGGCTCATCGCCGAAGCGGACTGCGGAGATCATATCCCCGACAACGGCGCTGGCTGTCGGCAGTTTTCCTGCTCCGCTTCCATAGAACATGGACGCGCCCAGCATATTTCCCACAACGAGGATTCCGTTGAACACATCTGTCACCGCATACAGCGGGTCTTTCGCGTCCACGAGGACCGGCGCGACCTCCAGATAGATCTTTCCATCTTTATTCACGCTGGTTCCGAAGAGCTTGATCGCCGCACCCATATGTGCCGCGTAGCTGGAATCCATGGAAGTGATTTTTGTGATTCCCTGGGTCGGGATCTCCTCGTAGTTTACTTCTTTTCCTGTTGCGACCGCAGTCAGGATCGCGATCTTTCTACAGGTGTCATATCCTTCAATATCTGCCTCCGGGTTGCACTCCGCGTAGCCCAATTCCTGGGCGCGCTTTAACGCCTCCTCGAAGCTCCATCCCTCTTCATTCATCTTTGTGAGGATGTAGTTTGTCGTTCCGTTTAAGATACCGGAGATTTCTAAAATTTCCTCGCCGCCGAGGCTCTCCACAAGCGGGCGGATGATCGGAATACCGCCGCCGACACTCGCCTCAAACAAGAAGCTGATGTTCTTTTCCGCGGCGATCCGGATCAGCTCTGTCCCATGGGCCGCAACCAGTGCCTTATTGGAAGTCACCACATGCTTTCCCGCGAGCAGGCAGCGCTTTACAAACTCGTAGGCCGGTTTTGTTCCGCCCATGGTCTCCACAACGATCCCGATCTCCGGGTCATTTACGATCTGTTCCACATCATGGATCACAAGCTTCTCCACAGGACTTCCCGGAAACTCCCTGAGATCCAGGATATATTTTACTTCGATCGGCTCTCCAGCCTTTTTCTCTACGCTTTTGCAGTTCTTGTCAAGAACCTCATACACGCCGGAGCCGATGGTTCCGTATCCCATAATTGCCGCTTTCATCCGTCTATTTCTCCACTCCTAAAATTTTTACGTTCTGTACGCCCTTTAAGTGCTCGATCTCCTCAACCATACCGGCAACATTTCCCGTATCCGAGAGAACTTCCACGCTGAGCGTTACCGTCGCGGATCCGTTTACCGGGATCGTCTGGTGGATCGTAAGGATATTCGCACGGTAATCCGCAACGATGTGGAGCAGGTCAGACAGAAGCCCCGGCTCGTCCATCATCTGGGTCACAAGTGTCACTGTCTTTCCTCTCGTGTTGTCGGAAAACGGAAGAATATCATCCTTATATTTATAGAAGGAACTGCGGCTTAAACCGACCTGTTCCGCCGCCTCCTGCACCGTCATGTTTTTGTCCGTCTCGAGGAGACGTTTCACCTCAACGACTTTCTGAAGGACTTCCGGCAGCGCTTTGTCACGAACCACATAATACTTGTTTTTTTTCTCCATATATCAGACCTCACAAGCTAAAAATTTCTTTTTTATTACCGAAATCATACGTTTCGTCCATTGCTCTGGCACGTTACCATATGTGCGTCCCAGAAAAACATGTGTACGCAAGAATCTTAGCATATTTTGGATGCTTATGCAAGCAGATGTTCGCTGTCTGACAAAATCCACAGTTATTGCGTTACTGTACACGCATGCGTGTACAGTAACGTGATTTTGCCGATGCTTCGCATTCCAAATCGGCAAAATCTGCTACCAGAAGTGTATCGTACGGAATTTTCAGTTCAGAAAATTCCTACCCGTGTACAGTAACTATGCAGTTACTGTTCCTCCTTGCGCAAACAGTAACTGATTTTGCCGATGCTTTCCAGATTGGCATAATCCACTGCCACCACTGTATTGTACGGAATTTTCAGTTCAGAAAATTCCTGCCTGTGTCCAGTAACTATCTGCTGCCTGCACCATTTTTCTCAGCTTCTGGAAAATCCCAGTGTCTTCTCCAGATCCTTCTTAAACGTCAGCACATCTGTGGAAAGCTCCGCGATCCGGGCATCAGTCATGCGGCTTACAGGGGCGGAGATGCTGAGGGCATAGACCGGTTCCTTGTGGTAGTCCGGGATGCTGACCGCAATACAGCGTACACCTTCCTCGTTCTCCTCATCATCCATCGCATATCCGGCTTCCCGCACCCCGCGGATCCGATCCATGAGATCTGACAGACTCGTCACTGTATACGGAGTCAGGGAGGTGATCTCAGAACTGTTCCAGATATCTTCGATCTCAGGATCCGGCAATTCCGCAAGCAGCGCTTTGCCGACACCGGAGCAGTATAACGGGATCCGGCTCCCAACTCTCGACACCATGCGGATCGAGCTGACTGTGGACTCCACTTTATCGATATACACGGCCTCCGTTCCCTCTCTGCGGACCAGATGTACCGTCTCTCCCGTCTGCTCTGAGAGTTTCTTCAGAGACGGATGAATCAGGGACGCCATATTCGTCTGTTCCAGGATCTTACTTCCGATTTCCAGAAATTTTAAGGACAGCGCATATTTTAAGGATTCCTCATCCTGACGGATATAGCCCATGTACTGGAGCGATGTCACGAGGCGGTGCGTCGTGCTCTTATGAAATCCAAGCTCAGCGCTCAGATCCATGATCCCCATAGGACCATTTTCCGCCAGACGCTCGATCACCTGGAACAGGCGCTCCGCAACCTGGATCGGATTTTTTCCTGTTTCTTCCATTCTGCTTGTTCTCCTATCTAACCCGGCAGATCATTCCTGCCAGCCGGGTATTCGCGCAGATATAACTGCAGTTTCCTGCGCAATTTCTTAATTTATGCCTGTTTGGCAAATCTGCGGATTGCCGTGCAGTCCACTGCCGATCATATAAACCGTGTCTTCTTCGTCATTTCCACGAACTCTCTGTTCGTCCTTGTGCGGGCAAACATATCCAGGATCTTCTCCACAGATTCTTCTGCCTTCATGGAGTTTGTCGCCTTGCGGACGATATCCACAGCTTCCGCTTCCTCGCTCGTAAGCAGGAGGTCGTCGCGTCTTGTGCCGGACTTTAAGATATCGATGGCCGGGAAGATCCTCTTCTCGGAAAGTTTTCTGTCGAGTACAAGTTCCATGTTGCCGGTACCCTTAAATTCCTCGTAGATCACGTCATCCATACGGCTTCCGGTATCGACGAGGGCTGTTGCGAGGATCGTTAAGCTTCCGCCCTCTCTCATGTTTCTCGCTGCACCGAAAAATCGCTTCGGCATGTGGAGAGCCGCCGGATCAAGACCGCCGGAAAGTGTGCGTCCGCTAGGCGGAACAACGAGGTTGTAGGCTCTCGCCAGTCTCGTAATACTATCCAGAAGGATCATCACGTCGCGTCCATGCTCTACAAGACGTCGCGCGCGCTCGATCACCATCTCAGAAACGCGTTTGTGGCGCTCCGGGAGCTCGTCGAAGGTGGAATAGATGACTTCCACGTTCGGTCCCACAACGGATTCCTTGATATCTGTGACTTCCTCCGGACGCTCGTCGATCAGAAGGATGATCATATGCATGTCCGGATAGTTTGTCGTCACGGCTTTTGCCACCTGTTTTAACAGGGTCGTCTTACCTGCCTTCGGCGGGGACACGATAAGACCGCGCTGTCCTTTACCGATGGGGGCGAGAAGATCCATGACTCTCATGGCCGTCGTATTTTTTCCGCCTCTGACTTCCAGATTCAATCTCTGGTTCGGGAAGATCGGGGTCAGGTCCTCAAAGTTCGGGCGGCGTTCCACGACACTTGTCGGGTAGCCGTTGATCGTCTTCACATAGAGGAGTGCCGCAAATTTCTCTGTTGCGGATTTCACTCTGCGGCTTCCGCGGATGATATCACCGGTCTTCATATTGAAGCGGCGGATCTGGGACGGAGCTACATAGACATCGTTGTCACCCGGGAGGAAGTTCTCGCAGCGGATAAATCCGAAGCCATCCGGCATAACTTCCAGGATTCCGTTTGCCTCGATACCGCTGTCAAGATCCTGGAGGTCGTTCTTCGGGTCCGCAGTGTAGCTCTGAGTTCCCTGGTTTCTTGTCTGGTAACCTGCCTGGTAGGTTCTTGTGCTCTCCTGGATGCCCTGGGCGTCCTGGACACTGTTCTGGCTCTGGCGGTCCTGATAGGAAGTGCCCTGTGTCTGTGCATCCTGGCCTGCGGACTGGCTGTTCTGGCTGTTCTGTCTGTCCTGATAACTGCCGCTCTGACGGTCCTGGTAATTATTCTGGCGTTCTCTGTAGTTGTTCTGGCGGCTCTGGTATCCGCCCTGGCGGTCATTTCTCATCTGGCGCTCGCCGCGGTCCTGACGATCAGATCTCTCATAGCGTTCGGTTCTCTCCTGACGTCCTGTATGTTCCTGACGGTCTGCACGCTCTGATGCCGCAGACGCCCTCTCCGGTGCCGCACTTTCCGTTCTCGCGCTTCCAAAACCGTTTCCAGAAGCTGCTGCTTCTACAGCTGTCCCCTGTGCCGGCACTGCTGTACTTTCTCTATTTTCACTATTTCCCGCCGCTGCCTTTTTGCTGTCGGCGCCCTCCGCTGTCTCGCAGAGACGGTCAATTAATTCTGCTTTTCGTAAGCCGCTGATATTCTTGATTCCCTGGCTCTTTGCCAGCTCTTTTAACTGAGTCAGCGGTAATGCGCTAATTTTTCACGCATAATGGATACTCCTTCATTCTTATTCCGGTTTTATCGTCTCGTTGGGAATCATAAAAGATTGTAACAGCCTCTCCGTCCCCGGACCGGCTGCCTTTGAACCATTAGATTTGAAACTCTTCTCCGATGGGATCACCGCAATTACGCAGTATCGGAGGATCAGTATATCTCATTATAACGCACACATTATAAAAAAGAAAGAGGGAATTTTACAGATTTGGAATACGAAGCATCTGCACAGTTCCCTCTTTCTTTATTGTCTGCAGCATCTACAGCTTAATTGTCTTACCGCGTATACAGCGCTCAGGCAGCTCAGCGAATTATTTCACAAAATTCCTTATTCTGTCTCCCCGGCTTCTCTCTTGATAAACTCCATATGCTCCCGGATCTTCTTCTCATACCCGTTCTCCGACGGCTCATAGAACCGCATTCCCTCCATTCCGTCCGGCAGGTACTGCTGGGTGACATAGTGGTTCGGGTAGTCGTGGGCATACTTGTAGCCGAGACCATGTCCAAGCTTTTCAGCGCCCTTGTAGTGCCTGTCCTGAAGATGGGCAGGTACCGGCATGGTCCGCGTATCCGCCACGGTCTTCATCGCTTTTGCGATCCCCATGTATGCCGCGTTGCTCTTCGGCGCGGTGGCGACATAAGCTGCCGCCTGGGAGAGGATGATCTGGCTCTCCGGCATGCCGATCCGCTCAACGGCTTGGGCCGCGCTCACCGCCACCACCAGGGCGTTCGGGTCCGCGTTCCCCACGTCCTCCGACGCACAGATCATGATCCGTCGGGCAATAAATTTCACGTCCTCGCCGGCATACAGCATCCGCGCCAGGTAGTAGACCGCAGCGTCCGGGTCAGAACCGCGCATGCTCTTAATGAACGCGGAGATCGTATCGTAGTGGTTGTCCCCGTCATGGTCATAGCGCACCACCCGTTTCTGGATACATTCCGCCGCCACATCGATCGTGATATGGATCTTTCCGTCATCGGATTTATCTGTCGTCAGGATTCCCAGCTCCACTGCGTTCAACGCCGCTCTCGCGTCGCCGTTCGCCACATCCGCCAGGAAATCCGCCGCCTCGTCGGTAATATCGGCGCTGTAGGTTCCCATTCCTTTTTCCGTATCATAAACCGCCCGCATCACAAGTTCCCGGATATCCTGCTTTTCCAGCGGTTTTAACTCAAAGATCCTGGATCTTGACAGCAGGGCGTTGTTCACCTCAAAGTACGGATTCTCCGTTGTCGCGCCGATCAGGGTGATCGTTCCATCCTCCACAAACGGAAGCAGATAGTCCTGCTGGGACTTATTAAAGCGATGGATCTCGTCCACGAAGAGGATCGTCTTCTGCCCGTACATACCGATGGAATCCTTGGCGTTCTTTACGATCTCTTCCATATCTTTTTCCCGGCTACAGTCGCATTGATCTGCTCGAACCGGGCACTTGTCGTGTTTGCGATCACTTTCGCCAGAGTCGTCTTTCCCGTTCCCGGCGGACCGTAAAAGATCACGGATCCAAGCTTATCCGCCTTGATCGCGCGGTAGAGGAGCTTGTCCTTCCCGATAATATGTTTCTGCCCGACCACCTCGTCCAGAGTCGTCGGACGCATCCTGGATGCTAACGGCGACTCCTTTTCCATCGTGTTCGCTCTCATATAGTCAAATAAATCCATGGCTGCTGCCTTTCTGCGTTTTGCAGCGCTCCGTTTCCGCATGAAATATCACCATCTGCGCGCTGCATCCATTACCGCTCTTTTTGCAGGTCTTAATCGACCATCAGTTCGTCTACTGTAACAAAAGTATACCCTTTCGCTGTCAGGTTGTCAATGATCCGGAACGCCGCTTCCACAGAGGTTTTGAACTCGTCATGCATCAGGATAATGTCCCCGTCCTCCGTATCTTTCACCACTTTTGCGGTGACTTTCTCCGTATTTTTCAACCGCCAGTCGATGGAGTCCACATCCCAGAATACGGGGATCATGTCCACGGCCTCCTCCAGCTTCGCATTCCAGTTCCCATAGGGCGGACGGACATACTCCGGCAGGGTCCCGGTTACTGCCCGGATCTTCTCCCGTGCGGCCCAGAGTTCTTTTGCTGCGTCGGAAAGCTTCTCTTTTGTGAGATCCTTGTGGGTCATACAGTGAACACCGATGAGATGTCCGTCCTTTGCCATCTGCTTTACGAGATCCTCATTTCCGTCGATGCATTCGCCCACGAGGAAAAAGGTCACGCGGATTCCGCGTTCCCTGAGGCCGTCTAAGAGCGGCTTTGTGTATTTGGGATTCGGGCCGTCATCAAAGGTGAGTGCCGTATACTTTTTTGCGATGTCTTCCTGCTGGCCGTACAGATCTGATACAGCCTTTTCCGATCGTCCGGCTCCGCTGTGATCATGTCCCGAAACCTCAGTGGTCATCCCTTCGCCCAGCACAGGGATTCTTCCCGTATCGACCGGTTTTCCCTCGTGCGTATCAAATATTTCCCCTCTTCCCTTCCACATCCGCACTGCCCCCCAAGCCAGGATCATATCCACGATCAGGATCACAATAAAAATAAAAACTTTCTGTTTGAATTTCATACGCTCCTCCAGCTGCATGTATTACCGATACGTAACTGTTCGGTACTCACAGTTACGCGCAAAAATCCATTCCAAATCGGCTGTGCCGATAGGATTTTTGCCTTCTATTCTAAGTTTTCTTACGGTCAGCGCAGTAAATGCGCAGACCTACTGAACAGTTACATCGATACAATATATGCGGCCGCCCCACACTTTACCGCTCTGTTTTCTCCCTCAAAAAAGACAAAGCCCCTGAAACAGCTGTATTGGGGATAAGCTGCTTCAGGGGCTCTGCCTGCTCAATATGTACCATAATATTTCCCTTTTCAGGGAAATCCACACCGGGAACATGAATTTTTTCGCCGTGGCGAGACAGCGGGCCTCCCGGCCTTCCATTTTCCTGGCAGGCATCCAATCTGCCAGAAAACCGGTCTCTATCACATCCACCACGATGTGATTCTGCAACGATCCGGCGTCTTCATAGCTGCATGATCTCGTAACTGTTCAGTACCGCTATCATTGCATGTTTTCTATAACAAGGAGTGAAATACATCTGTCTCAAGTGGGTGGACTCGGGATCCCTGTGAGTGGATCCCTGGTCCGGAAAAGGATGGGTATTTATAACTGAAAGTTTGTTTTCCTTCCTTTTTGTTTGGTGTCTTCATTATATGCCATACTATCTGTCTCTTATAATCATATGACGCTGCCGAAGAGGTATCTAATGTCATTACTGGTGGTCGTCCATTCTACACATTAAAAAA
>OLJF01002099.1_pt1 | contig 10501 bp, 10 predicted proteins | sample 1609751 | NCBI WGS metagenome assembly OLJF01 (sample SAMEA4350171, study PRJEB24818) | metagenome | biome: human; feature: gut; material: faeces | place: Denmark | collected 2013-09
TTCTGCACCTGTATCTACAGTTCCCGCATCTGCCGGTACCTTTGTATCTGCCGGTACAGTCTCACCATCCTGGGAAGAGCTTTGTGACTGCCCTACTGTTACCACTGTAGTGTTAGCATATTCACCGCTCTTAAACTCTTTATAATACTCATCCAGATTTCTTTCTTTTGCCCCATTATCTAAAAGCAAAAATTCGATCCTGCGGTTTTTTATCCTTCCTTCTTCTGTGGAATTATCTGCTATAGGGCGATATTCACCATAACTTATATCCACCAGCTTCTCCGGCTTTATTACATTCTGCTGCTGAAGATAAATACATACTTCTGCAGATCTCATCGCCGAAAGGATACGGTCTTTTCGTATAATCTGTGGATTGATCTGTGAATTATCTGTTACTTTCGCAGTGTGGGACATGATATTAACCTGTTCAATCCCACCTGCTGCAGGAGCTATGGCTTTTGCAAATGTATTGAGGACTGCCTGTCCTTCCCGTGTAAGCACGGAGCTGTCTGCACCGAAAAACACATTATTTGCAAAAGAAACATAAGTATAATCATCTCCCCTGATGACCGTAGCCTCCTTTACACCCGCCTGATTCAGGCTTTCAGCGATCGTAAGATACAGCTCATTTACATCTTCTGCCTGAAGAGCTTCCTGGGCAATCTCCTGGCCGATCTCCTGGCCTTTGCTATCCACCTCTGGGGTATCTGACATCTGGGAATTAATGGTAATATTTTCTGATCCCTGGTTCTGTATGCTTGGGATGCTTTTCACAAAAATAGTCCATTTCTGTGCGTCCAGGTTAGACATGGAATACAGCATGATAAAAAATGTAAGCAGCAATGTTACCATGTCTCCATAAGTATCCATCCAGTTGCCGCCGCTGTCTGTGGGGCGATTTTTCTTACTCATTTATCTTCCTGTTCCTTCCCCTGAAAATCTCCAGCTTCTGCTTTTGCAAGGATCTTCCGCTGCTGTGACTGTTTAATCGATGCAAGAAGATGTTCCCTCAGGTATTTTGGATTTTCTCCTGCCTGTATGGCAATGATCCCTTCAATGATAGTAGAACAATACAGTTCTTCCTCATCCTGACGGATCCTCAGTTTCTTTGCGATCGGATTAAAAATAACATTTGCAAGAATACAGCCGTAAAAGGTTGTGATCAATGCTACTGACATGTCACTGCCGATAGTAGATGAACCGCCTGCATCCATATTCATTCCCTTCAGCATGTTGATCAAACCGATCAGGGTACCTATCATACCAAAGGACGGTGCATAAGATGCAGCTTTTTCATAAAGACCTGCCGCCTGGTCGTGACGGATCATCATATTATCCAGTTCTCTTTCCAGAACCAGCCTTACTTTGTCCGGATCGTTTGCATCTACGATCATCAGGACACTCTGCTTAAAGAAAGTATCCTTGATCTCCGCCGCTTTATCCTCCAACGCCAGAAGGCCGCTCTGCCTTGCTATGGTTCCCAGATCTACAAGCTGTTCGATCAATTTGGGGATATTATAGCGGTTTCCCCTTATAAGTACTGCAAAATGCTTTGGGATATCCTTTAATATCCCTAATGGATAGCTGGACAAAGTTGCTGACAGAGCCCCACCAATTACAATGACCATACTGGGGATATCAATAAAGTTACCAATCTTGGCAAAACCGATTCCGTTTACAATTAAAGCAAAACCCAGGATTATACCTAGTAATGTTGTAGGATCCACCTGCTTTTCCTCCTAAATCTGCATCTCTTTTTTTATGCTGACACACCTTTGAAAGAACCCGGTCACCTGATCTTTGATGCTTTCTACACTGTCTTTTACCAGATAGTAATCTCCATTCATCATACGGATCTTTGTTTCCGGAATCTGTTCGATCAATTCAACCTGAAGCCAGTTCAGATATAAAATCTCTCCGTTAAGTCGTTCTACACAGATCATATTCCTTACCGCTTCATGTTGATCAGATCAGACAGGATCTCATCACTGACTGTGATGATCTTTGAATTGGCCTGAAAGCCTCTCTGTGTTGTGATCATATCAGAAAATTCCTTTGCAAGATCCACATTGGAAGCCTCCAGATATCCGGTCATTAAAGAAGAGGTGCTTCCTCCTGGGATCGTAGCGGAAGCATTACCACTGTTATCGCTTTCTGCTGCCCCATAGTAAAAAGAACCCTTTTTGCTTAAGCCCTCCGGATTCTGGAAGGTGGCAATGGCAACCTTACCGATGCTGACGGTTTTTCCATCCTTATCCGGATCCGTTGACTTTACTGTACCTGAAATCTCTCCCAGACTGTTGATCTTTACATTTGTCAGCTGCAGCGGATCATCACCAAAATCATTGCCTGTTACATCACTAGGAACCTTGATGGCTACAAGATCTCCATCAAATCTCGTTGGCTTATCTACCTCATCCGGACGGAAACCATAAACAAAATTTCCGTTGGCATCTGTAAGATATCCGTTTCCGTCAATTTTGAACTGACCAACTCTGGTATAATCAAAGTCCGTTTTCTTCATATCCGCTACTGTAACCGTTTCTGTGCTCTTTGGGAATGTAATAAAGAAGCCTTCTCTGTTTACACTTGCATTAAGACCACCTACATAGGTTGGTGTAGAGGCACTCATATCCGTACTGATGGAACCCATCATGGAACCATATCCATACTGGGCTGCATTTACACCACCGGCATTCTCGCTTCCCTTTGTGGAGGTGGTGGAAGTCTGGTACATCGCCTCTTTAAAGCTGTAGCTCTGGGACTTAAAACCAAATGTATTTACGTTTGCAATATTGTTGCCGATGACGTCCAGTTTGTTCTGATGCGCCCGAAGACCTGATACTGCTGAATCCATTGCTCTTAACATATTCTTTTGCTCCTTTTTACATTTCTTCTGTTTCTGTATCTTCAGATCCTGTGTCTTTCAGATCTGCATTTGCTAACTGTTCTGTGATCTTATCTGTTTTTTCAGATCCTCTGTCAGGATCTTTTTCACCTGCTTTTTCTGGAAGCTTTCCTACTCCCAGGACACTGGACATCTTATAGCTGGTATCATCACCTTCCAGACGTACCACCGGATCTCCCTGGGTAAAATCAACAGAAATTACCTTCCCATATTTCACGCCATTTGCTGCCCCGGTATCAGGATCCGTAACCGCCACTGTTACCTCCTGACCGATCAGGCTGCCTGCATATGTCTGAGTTGTAACAGCAGCTGATGTATTTAATGACTCTGTCATGGCAGTAAGTGACTGGACCATTGCCATATTTGTCATCTGGGACATCATTTCGCTGTTATCCATAGGGCTTGTCATATCCTGATTGGAAAGCTGTGCTGCTAACAGCTTGATAAAGCTGTTTACATCCATCGTGTTCTTGCTGTTGGATCCGGCACTGTAAACACCTGCCTGATACGGGTTTGCAGTGCTGCTGACTGTTATTTGATCTGCCATATCACTTTAATCCTCCTTCTAGGCCAGTCCCAGCCTTAGCTGTTGGGCAAAGCTGTCATCCTGCTTCTGGCGCTGCTCTTTTTGATCCTGCCTGCCGTTTCTGCCATGACCGGGATCCTGATCCATGTTTTGCCTGTTTTCAGTCTGTTCCGGTGTGTAAATAACAGTAGGAGTTCCTGTTTTTTCTTCCAGGATCTGTGCCAGATGCCCTGCTTCTTTGCTTAATATCTCCAGTGTTTTTGCACTGGTTGAAAAAATAGTGACCTCTGTTTTTCCTTTTTCATACTCCAGCCGGATAGTCAGCTTTCCAAGCCTTTCCGGCTCCAGGGAAAGCTCCAGCTTTCCTTTTTTTTCACTGATCTTTGTATCCAGGTAGTTTCCCAGATCCTCTGTCAATGTATCCTGGGCTGTTGGCAGCCGGTCTGCCGGTCCTGTATCAACAGCAGCTGGTTTTGCTGCTGTGCCAGCTGAACTTTCAACAGTTCCTGTATAACCGGGCGATGCCAGGGCTGTCATTTCCTTTCCGGAAATATGTTCCTTCTGGTCTGGTATTTCTTCTTCCCGGTTCATTTTGGCAGTTTGCTTTGACTGCCCGGCTTCTTCTGCCTCTCCTGATTTTTCTTTCTCTCCAGTCTGGTCCGATCTGTTCCGGAGCTTTAAGTCATCTGCATGGACAGCTGTTTCTGTGTGGGGGGATTCTGTGTGGGGGGATTCTGTCTGCTGTATGGTACTGACCGCTGCCGTCTGGTCCTCCATTCCTGTTTCCACCGTTGTCTGTACAGCCAGATCTTGTATTCCATTTATTTCATTGTTGTAAACAGCAGGCGTTTTACTATTTTCTGCTGTTATCTGTACAAAGGTCCTGTAACAGGCTTCAGAAGCATAGGCAGCTGCCAGTTCCTGCTCCTGCTCTTTTTCTCCATCCTGGCTGTTCTTTTCGTCCTGTATGTCCGTTACTTTTATTTCTGCTTTTATTTCAGCTGTTTTTTCGTTTTCTCCGGACTGCCTGCCATTAACCTGTTTTTCATTTCCCCTGTTTTTGGTTTCTTCTGGCTGTGTTTCTTTATTTTTTGTTTCCCCTGTTTCTGCTTTTTTTGTTTCGTCATCCTGGGCTGCTTTTTTCTTGTATTTTGTCAGCATCGATGCAAAATCTGACCCATTCTCCACTTTTTCTTCTGGGTTCGTACCTGACTTCACAGAATATCCTGTTTTTATCTGACCGGTATTTTCAATCCTGCTCAACCTAGATTACCTCCCTGTTTTGAGAATATCTGGCTGTTCTTGAAGCAAATTCTTCTATAAACAGCTCCTGTGCCTTTTTAGCAGCTTTTTCATACTCACTCTGCCGCCTGTCCTTTAACTTTTCATAACGGGACGTATCTATCTTTGCAGCGATCACCTGTACTTTTTTCTTTTCTTCTTGCTGCTGTAAAAGCTTTAACTGTTCCTGTTTTTTCCGGATCTGATCTTCCATTTCACTGATATACATACCATAAAGACAAATATCTTTTATCTGTACATCCTGTTTTTTCAAATCATCCATCTTATTCTGGGCAGATACCAGCTTGTTCTCCAGTTCCTGTATCTCTGCTTCTTTTTTCCGGATCTGTGCCAGAAGTGTACCATGTTCTGCCTTAATGCTGTCCAGAATCTGTTCCTTATAATGAAGTACATTTTCAAGACTGTATTTAAATCTCTTCATCTTAAGTATCATCTCCTATAACTGCTAACCCACGATTTTTTCCATTCTTCTTATGCTTTCCTCATAAGGGATATTTTCATTTGTTTCCTGTTCCAGAAATTTATTCATATCACCTATGCGGTCAACTGCTTCATCCAGAGCACTGTTTGCACCTTTTTTGTAAGCGCCAATGGAGATCAGGTCTGCATTTTTCTGATAAAGACTTAACATGTTCCTGAACCTTGAAGCTGCTTTCCTGTGTTCTTCCCCGGCTATATCATTCATAAGACGTGAAATACTTGCACTGATATCAATAGCCGGAAAATGGTTTGCATTAGCCAGCTGCCTGCTTAAAACAATATGACCATCCAAAATACCTCTGACTGTATCAGCCACCGGCTCATTGGTATCGTCTCCCTCCACCAGTACCGTATAAATCCCGGTAATGGAACCTTTTGCAAAATTCCCGCTTCTTTCCAGAAGCCTTGGAAATTCTGCATAAATAGAAGGTGTATAACCTCTGGCTATAGGCGGTTCTCCAATAGCAAGACCGATCTCCCTCTGTGCCATGGCATATCTGGTAAGAGAATCCATCATCAGCAGCACATCTGCTCCCTGATCCCTGAAATATTCAGCGATCGTTGTTGCAACCAGGGGACATTTCATACGCAGCATTGCCGGCTGGTCTGATGTGGCTACAATAAGGACAGAACGTTTCATGCCCTCTTCTCCCAGATCCTTTTTAACAAATTCCAGAACCTCCCTGCCTCGCTCTCCTACCAGGGCGATCACATTGATATCTGTTTTTACATTCCGGGCGATCATTCCCATCAATGTACTTTTTCCAACACCGGAGCCTGCAAAAATCCCCATTCTCTGACCTTTTCCAATGGTATTTAAACCATCAATGGCCTTAATCCCAAATTCCAGATGTTCCCTGATAGGAGGACGGTTAAGAGGGTTGATATAGGCACTGTCTACTGTATAAAGCTTCCCTGGGGGAAACTCTCCTTTTTCGTCAATGGGATGCCCCAGCGCGTTGATGATACGGCCTTTCAGGAAGTCTCCCACCGGTATCTGCAAACGGCATCCGGTATTGCGGACAAAACTTCCCGCTGTGATCCCGCTGATATTTTCATAGGTCATCAGCTGTATTTTGCCATTTTTGAATCCTACCACTTCCGCAGGAACCTGACAGTTCTCAGCTTCATTGTAGATCATAACAATATCACCAATACCGGATCTGCCTCCGGAAGCTTCCATTGACATTCCCACTACATTTTCAATTTTTCCAATGCGGTCTGCTGTTTCTGCCTGCTGTATTAACTTCAGGAGATTTTCATACATGGTTTTCACCTCTGTGTACTTTATGTATCCATAAAATCTTTATGTATTGGCGTTGTCTACAAGTCTGTGTATATTTTCAAGCTGGGTATCTACACTCATATCTATAATCCCGTCCGGCATTTCGATGATACAGCTTCCGCATTTTCCGTCCTCCATTACTATAAATTTGACGTTGTCAGAGAGCCGTGACAGTTTCTCTGCCAGATGTCCATCTGCCTGAACCATGGTCTCATAGTCTTCTTTTTCCATATAGATCTTGACCCAGTCCATTTTCTGCAGTTTTTCTGTTTCAGCTTCTATCATCCTGCTTATAACAGAACCGCTGGATCTCAGGCTGATATGGATCACTTTTTCAGCCACTGCCACAGCAATATCTTTTAATTCTTCCAGATATTCTCTGAGGCATTTTTCTTTTTCTTTGTTGATCTCTATTAAGGCTTTTTCCAGGCTTTCTTTAAAAAACCGCTGATTTTCACGATGTTTCGCCTCATTTTCCTTTTCTGCCCTAATCAGTCCCTCTTCATAGCCTTTTTGTCTGCCTTCTTCAAATCCTTTCATCTGGGCTTCCTCAGAGATCTGTTCTGCCTTTTCCTTTGCTTCCTGTTCAATGGCTGCCGCTTCTTTCCGGGCTTCTTCTAATATTTTTTCTTTTTCCCTGAGCCCCAGCTCTATTTGTTCCTGACTGCATTCCAGACCATTGTATGTATCATTGTCCGCATTTAAAGAAGCTTCCGTTTCTTTTTTATTCTGCTTTTCTGTTTCTGGTTTCTGTGCATCCGGTGCCGTAAATACCTGTAAGGGAAGCTTCCGGACTCTGGCTTTATTTTCAAAGCCTGTATCCTGATCAGACAACAATGTTATCGTCATCTCCTCCCTTATTGATTATTACTTCTCCTGCATCTTCCAGTTTACGGATCAGATTAACAATACGCTGCTGTGCCTCTTCCACTTCCTTCAGTCTTACATTGGTAGTGATCTCCAGATCGCTCTTGACTGTTTCTGCCATACGCTTGGACATATTTGCAAAGAATACGTTCTTCATATCCTCTGATGCAGTCTTTAATGCATATACAATATCCTTGGAATCGCAATCCCTGATAAAACGCTGTACAGATCTTGGATCCATATCGATGATATTCTCGAACATGAACATCTTGTCCCTGATGCTTTTTGACAGTTCCGGATTATCTTTATCCATTTCATCAAAGATCTGTTTCTCGTTTCCTCGGTCAACATGGTTCATCACATCTGCCACATAATCAATACCGCCCAGGTTCATATTATCCTCACTGGTAATGATCGTAGCGAATTTCCGCTTCATTTCCTCTTCCACAATAGCTATTGCCTCAGGAGATACACGGCTCATATTTGCCATGCCTTCCAGTACCGGTATCCTTTTTTCATTTGGAAGCTGTTCCAGTATCTGGGCCGCCTGCTGAGGATCCATATAAGCCATGATCAGAGCGATCACCTGAGGCCGCTCATGCTGGAGCAGGGCAAGAAGGGATTTGGGATCTCCCTTTGTAAAAAAGTTAAATGGCTTGGACTGGAGAGTCTTGGATACTTTTTCCAGAAGATTTCTGGCTGTGGTTTCTCCAAAAGCTTTTTCCAGTACACTTCTGGCATAATCCAGACCTCCATCTGTCATCATCTTGTGGGTAAGGCACATTTTATAAAACTCATCTAATGCATTCTCCACCTGGGCATTATTTGTTTTTCCAAGCTTTGCTACCTCATAAGTCAGGTCTTCGATTTCCTGTTCACTGAGATATTTATAAATCTGGGAAGCGCGGTCTGCTCCTAAAGACACAACTACCACTGCTGCTTTCGCCCGCGCATCCATTTTATCCAGTTCGGATCCCCCGGTAATATCTGTTATCTTACTTCCCTCTATTTCTGCCATCGTTTCCTCCACCAGTAAGCAGCCAATTCTGGATCAGTTTTGCTGCGATCTGCGGATTTTCATCCACAAAGGAACCGATCTCCTGTTTTAATTTCAGACTGTGCTGCATTTTCAGATTTAAAATTTCTTCATTTTTCTTAAGTTCATCGTCCTGTCCCTGAAGCGCCGACTGTTCCTCTTCAGTTAACAAGGATATATTCCCATCATTTTTAGTTTTATTGTCGGCGGCAATGGCATTTTGAGAATTTTCAGTAATCGCACCTCCATCCGGTATCTGTTCCAACAGTGCCTGTCTTTCTTCTTCTGACGCTTTCAAATGCTGCCTGCTGAGTATCAGCAAAGCAATCAGCAATACCAGAAGCAGCCCACCTGCCCCTATGGCGATCAAAAGAGGCAATGGAAGCTTTGCTTTCTGTGCCGGTGCTGTTACCGGCACCGCGTTTGTGTTTTTACTGGCTGCTGAAAGGGCTCTTATAACCGTGATCTTTGAAGGAGCGTCCTCCTGGGTAATACCTGCTGAATTAGCTACAAGACTGACCAGATCTGCGTCTGCAATAGATGTATCATCTGTATCAATAGTAACGCCTACTGTTGTATTTTCCAGAACACCAGGATCGATCTGACGCTGTTCTTTTGTGGAATTATACAGCCACTCTCTTATTGCGCTGTTGTTGGAATATGTATCTGAACCTGCCTGTGTGCCTGTCTGGCCCGTATAACGGGGTGTATCTGCATTAGCATCTGCGCCTGCTACGCCTCCATTTCCCGAAGACGTACTTCCCGTATTCTCCCCTGCTGTTTCTTCTTTTTCCAGCAGTCCTGTTTTATCATTCTGGTCAACCTTATCCGGAGTGGTATACTGGACTGTTTCCTGGATCAGCTTCTGCATATTCAGTGTGCCTTTTACAGAAACTGCAACTTTTCCCTGTCCATACATTAATTCCAGGACCCGGCGCACATTTCCTGCTATACTTTTTTCTACCTGACTGGTAAGCTCTGCTACATCTTTTCCTGTACCGGCAGTATTACCTGCCTCATCTTCACCGCCGACTTCCATCATGGTAGCAGCATCAAATACAGAAACATTGGTAAAATTCATTCCCTTTACAGCTCTTGCGATCAGGTTTTTGATAGCAGCTGCCTTTGTATCTGTCAGATCCTGTCCGGGATCCATTGTCACCACAACAGAGGCTGATGCATCTGTCTGCTGTGTATCATCCAGTGCATATTTCTGGGTTCCGCCTTCTGCTATGGTCACTTTTGCATCACGTACCCCTTCAAATAATCCGATCTGGGCACCAAGACGATCCTGAAGTTCATACAATGTATATTTTTCCTTATCCTTTTCAGTGCTCATGATTCCCGCATTATTACGGTACATATCATAAGTAAAGCCGCTTTTAGGATATCCTTTGCTTAGCAATTCAGCCCTGGTCTTATCTACTGTATCTGACATTACCTGGACAGAGCCGTTTTTGTCATTGTATCTGTAATCAACACCTTCATCCTGAAGAAGACTTACAACTGCCTGGGCATCATCCGAGCTCATTCCTGTAAACAAGGTACTGTATCCTTTTTTCGTGCCTATATTCAGGACCAGAAGTCCGGCTGCCGCCAGGATAATCGTCCCCGCTGCAATGACTGCGATCATTTTTTTTGTTTTCCCTGGCATCTTCTGCCATGCTTCTTTTAGATTCTGCACTGTTCCATTCATCCTTTGCATTTCCATATATAGCAAATATTAAAAATCTACTGTTCCATTCCATGGCCAGCAGTATTAAACACTCATCTTTAAAATTTCGTTATACGCTTCCATTGCTTTATTTCTAAGAGAGATCATAACTTCCAGGCTCAGTTCTGCTTTTGCCTGGGCGATTGGAAGACTGTGGGCATCTTCTAACTGCCCCGTTGCCAGAAGATACTGTTTCTGTTCTACATCCTTCTGTGTGTCGTAAACATTTTGCACTGTATCTTCAAGCACTGACTGGGGTTCTTTCTGAGTTTTGGGTATAGCGTATAAAACATTAGCTGGTATCAATTCGATACCAGCTTGTTTTACAACAAGGAAGAAAGTGAAAAATCCTGATTCTTAGGAAGGAAAGCCAATTTACATTT
>OLJF01002105.1_pt1 | contig 10460 bp, 9 predicted proteins | sample 1609751 | NCBI WGS metagenome assembly OLJF01 (sample SAMEA4350171, study PRJEB24818) | metagenome | biome: human; feature: gut; material: faeces | place: Denmark | collected 2013-09
CGAGGTGTACGCCAAGTATTTCACCTCCAAGCCCGCCCGCAGCTGCGTGGCCGTGAAAGACCTGCCCAAGGGCGTGCTCTGTGAGATCGAAGCCATCGCTGAGGCCTAAGCCGCCTTTTCAGCACAAAGAGGGGCCGTCTGCACTCCATTCCGGGTGCGGACGGCCCCTTTTGTCTGCCTTCGATTCCAGTTTTTCATGCTGGCTAACTTTCCCAGCCGAAGAAATTGACTTCGTTTTTTGCTTTTGTTACAATAGAATCGAACTGTTGTAAAAGATTTCCGGTCAAATTTGAAAGAGAGGTCCCTGCCCATGTCCAATTCCCGTGTTGAAAGCCACAGCCGCGCCGAATTGCGCAACAAGATCATCAGCGCAGCCACCCTGCTCGAGATCCTGTTGTCCGGCCTCGTCCTCATCGGCCTGCTGCTGTCGATGGTGCCGCTGCTGCAGTGGATGCCCGGCCTGCTGTTCGACGGCAACGACGTCGAGGTGAGCATCTTCTTACAGCGGGCGCTGGACATCGTCATCGGCATCGAGTTTATCAAGATGCTGGCCAAGCACAGCCCCGGTTCCAGCCTCGAAGTGCTGCTCTACGCCATCGCCCGCCACATGGTGGTGGGTCACGAGTCCGCCATGGAGAACCTGCTGAGCGTGAGCGCCATCGCCCTCATCTTCATCGTGCGGAGGTTCTTCTTCGTGCCGGCCTTCGGCGCTCATCTGCCCGACGGCCACCCCGCGCCCGACCTTTCCCCCAGCCAGAGCGGCATCCCGTCAGAGGAATTCGCCGCCCGGCTGCGCAAGCACCTGCATCATGACGACACCAACACGGAGCTTGAAGTCGCCATCGAAGACCCCAAGTACGAGGACAACACCGACACGCTGCTGGAAGCAGACCCGAAATGAGCCTGACAACGTAAAATGCCCCGCAGGACGCTCGTTGAGAGCTGCCTGCGGGGCATTTTTTATGCTTAGTTGCTCTTGTGCTTCTGGCCGAAACGGTACTCCTTGCCGTCCCGGATGCGCTGGATGTTGGAACGGTGCATCCAGATGACCATGCCGCCCATGATGGCAGCGCCGACGGTGCAGACCACCACGTCCTGAGTCGGCAGGCCGCGCATGAGGCTGTACACCAGCGTCAGCACCGGGTAGGCCGAGGCCATGGTGATGCTGCCCAGCGACACCATGCCGGTGGGGACCAGGCAGACGAGGAAGATGAGTGCCAGCACCGGCAGCAGCACCGGCTGGACTGCCAGAATGGCACCGGCAGCCACCAGCACGCCCTTGCCGCCCTTGAAGCCGAAGTAGATGGGCTTGGAGTGGCCCACCACGGCGAGGATGGCGGCGAGATAGACGCCCAGATAGGGCGAGACGGCAGCGTCGGCGGGCAGGTGACCGAACAGCCACCGGCCAAGGCAGACGGCCACGACGCCCTTGAGCACATCGCCCACCGCCGTGAGGGCAGCGGCCTTCTTGCCGAAGGTGCGCAGCATGTTGGTCATACCGGCAGCGCCCGAGCCGTGGGTGCGGACGTCGTCATGGTACAGATACTTGCTGACGAGGATGCCGGTGTCCACGCTGCCCAGCAGATAGGCTTCGGCAGCGACCGCCAGCACAATGAGAAATGCGGTCATAGAACCAGTCTCCCTTCCTTATACGTCCTTCGCGCCCACTTCGCCGGAGCCGCGCTCACGCACGACAAGGCGGATGGGGGTGTGCTCCAGACCAAAGTTCTCGCGGATCTGGTTGATGATATACCGCTGATAGCTGAAGTGGAACAGGTGCTTTGCGTTGACGAAGGCCACGAACGTCGGCGGACGGGTGGAAGCCTGGGTCAGGTAGAAGATCTTCAGGCGGCGGCCCTTGTCGCTGGGCGGCTGCATCCGAGCGGTGGCACGGGCCAGCATCTCATTCAGCACACCGGTGGGTACGCGGGCACCGTTCTGGCTGTCCACGTCGCGGATGAGCTGCATCAGCTTGTTGACGTTGTAGCCGGTCTGGGCCGAGATGAAGATGATAGGAGCGTAGCCCATGAAGCTGAAGCACTCGGCATAGCCCCGGCGCTGCAGTTCCATGGTGTTGGTCTCCTTGCCCTCCACGGCGTCCCACTTGTTGACGACGATGATGCAGGCCTTGCCCTGGTCGTGGGCGTAGCCGGCCACCTTGCTGTCCTGCTCGGTGAAGCCGACGGTGGCGTCCACGAGGATGAGGGCCACGCGGCTGCGCTCGACAGCGGCCAGTGCGCGGACGACCATGTAGCGCTCGAGGCCGTCGGTGATGTTGCTGCGCTTGCGCAGACCGGCGGTATCGGTGAAGATGAACTTGCCGTAAGCGTTGTCCACGGGGGTGTCGATGGCGTCGCGGGTGGTGCCGGCCTCGTTGGCCACGATCATGCGGTTCTCACCGAGGATGCGGTTGGTCAGGCTGGACTTGCCCACGTTGGGGCGGCCGATGATGGCGACGGGGATGCGGTCTTCCTCCACGACGGTCTCGCTGAAATCGAGGTGGGCGCAGACGGCGTCCAGCAGGTCGCCGGTGCCGTGGCCGTGGACGGACGAGATGGGCATGACTTCGTCGAAGCCGAGGTTATAGAACTCGTAGAGCTCCATGGGGGTCTCGCCCACGTTGTCGCATTCGTTGGCGGCGAGGATGATGGGCTTGTGGCTGCGGCGCAGCATATGGGCCACGTCCTCATCGGCGGCGGTCAGGCCGTTGCGCACGTCCACCACCATGATGATGCAGTCGGCGGTGTCGATGGCGATCTGGGCCTGCTCGCGCATGTGGGCCAGAATGCCCTCGGTGGCCTTGGGCTCAATGCCGCCGGTATCCACCAGCAGGAACTCGTGGCCGCTCCACTCGCAGTTGGCGAAGATGCGGTCGCGGGTGATGCCCGGGGTATCCTCCACGATGGCCAGACGCTGGCCGCAGAGCTTATTGAACAGGGTGGACTTGCCCACGTTGGGGCGGCCCACCACAGCAACGATCGGTTTGCTCATAGGGGGTTCCTCCTTTCACAAAAGGGGTAAAATTACGGTCTTCTCCGGCGGGCGATATGCAGGCCGCTGCGCAGCAGGGCCTTGGCCTCGTCGCCGCCGCTGGTGGGCAGGACTTCCACCTTCACGCCGAGCCGCTGGCCCAGCTGCTCGATGGTCATATCATCGAGGAAGGTGTCCTTCTCCTCCCGCAGCATCACGGCAGGCACGCCCAGCGTGCCGCTGGACAGCCGGCCCTCGCACTGAGCGATGATGTCGGTCGCCGTGACGAGGCCCGCCACGCCGACGTTGCCGCCGAAGAAGTTGTTTTTGATGGGATGCACTTTTACTTCTATCATGGGGTACTGGCGGTGGAGCTCGTCCATCATCTCGGTGATGAGGGGCGCGGCCATGGTGCCGGTGACGACATCCATCTTTTTGGTGCCGTAGATGCGGTGGGGCTTTTCCAGCTCGGCCAGAAATTCCTCCCGGAAGAGGCTCATCATGCCCACGCCGTTTTCCAGCTGGTCGTAGTCCTCATAGAACTCCGGCTCCGGGATGGGGCGGCCGGCCTTGAGGTACCACTCATCGCTGGGGTAGATGATGCGCTTGCCGTGGCGGCGCTTGCACTCGTCGCCGAACTCTTCCATGATGTCGATGACGGCGGCGCTGGTCTCAGCGTCGTAGGGCGTCTGCTTGAAGAGGTTCTGGCGGTAATCCGTCACGCCGCAGGGGACTGCCGCCACGCTCTGCACCATCGGGGTCAGCTCCAGCAGGTCGGTGAGGGTGCGGCGGAGCTCGTCGCCGTCGTTGATGCCCCGGCAGAGCACCAGCTGGCAGTTGACGGCGATGCCGCCCTCCACCAGGCGGGGCAGGTACTTCAGCACCTCGCCGCCCCGTTTATTCGCCAGCATCCGCACGCGGAGCTGGGGATTGGTGGTGTGGACCGAGATGTTGATGGGCGAGATGTGCATCTTGATGATGCGGTCGATCTCGTGGTCCTGCATGTTGGTCATGGTGATATAGTTGCCGAACAAAAAGGACAGGCGCTCGTCGTCGTCCTTGAAGTAGAGGCTCTCACGCATCCCCGGGGGCAGCTGGTCGATGAAGCAGAACATGCAGTGGTTGGAGCAGGAGTGCTTCTGGTCGCCCAGATAGGTGGAGAAGTCGCAGCCGAAGGGGCCGCGCTCTTCCCGCCGGACATCCCACTCCCGGATGCCGTCCGCCACCTTTGCTTTGAGGTGGAAGCTCTTGCTGTCGGTATAAAAATCATAGTCCAGCGTGTCGTTCAGCTCATTGCCGTCCACGCTCAGCAGCTCGTCGCCGCCGGCGAGGCCGAGGGCTTCCGCCTCGCTGCCCGCGTCCACGCGGTCGATCCTGATGGCCATGCTTTCACCTCACAATTTCGTTTTCAAGACAAAGCAAGAAGGGGAAGGCATTGCGCCCTCCCCTTCTGTACATAACACCAATGTGCCACCAATTCTGCGCAAATTAGCCCTTCTTGATGACTTCCTCGCCCTTGTAGTAACCGCAGTTGCCACATGCCTGGTGGGGGAGCTTCAGAGAGCCGCAGTTGCTGCACTTGACCAGTGCGGGGGCCTCCAGCTTCCAAACATTGCTGCGACGCTTGTCGCGGCGGGCCTTGGAAAGATGTCTCTTAGGTACTGCCATATTTTTGCACCTCCTTGATGGGTTTCTCAGTTCAGCAGTGATTTGAGTATCGCTAGCCTTGCGTCTGCGGGTTCGGCCTCAGCTTCTGCCGGAGGGCAGGTACATTCGGCCATCTTCTTCCCGCACCGGGGACACAAGCCCGGGCAGTCAGCGCTGCAAAGCAGCACCGTCGGTATCTGGAACATGAATTCCTGACAGAGCCATTCGTCCACATCCAGATGTCCTTTTTCGTTGAGGGGCAGGTCGAAATCCGGGTCGTCCAGATCGCGCTCCCTGACCGTCCACTCTGCTTGCACCGTCTCTTCCCGTTCGACGGGGTCGAGGCAGCGGGCGCACTCTCCGTGCACCAATGCGTTTGCCCGCAGCGTCATCCGGATCTCCTCGCCATCCGGCACCGCCTCAAAGCGGGCCGTCACAGGCTGCTCGATCCTTGCACCGGCAAAATCCTTTGCAGACAAATCACACTGAAACTCTGCGACGTAAGGCTTCGTGCCGGATACGATAAACTTTCTCAGGTCAAATTGCATAGTACACCTCATAAAAGGCTGCTTTGTTAGTATAGCGCCAACACAGCCCTTTGTCAACACCAAAACAGGCAGAAAACCGAAAAAATTTCAAATTCTCCGGTTTCCTGCCTGTCTGGGATGCTTCAAATCAGAAATTTCAGAGTTATTTTACAGGTACTTCTTCACATCGTGGGGCAGAGCAGCCTCATCAGCGCTGACAGTGACGGTGACCTTGACAGAGTCGCCGGCGGCGGCAGCGATCTCGTCCAGAACGACGCCCAGACGGTTGATGTCGTGATCCAGCACCTTCAGGATGCCGTCGATGTACAGGTCAGTGATGTCATAATTGCTTGCCAGCAGGCCGGCCACGAAGCCGTACAGCATCTCGCCGCCGGCGATCTTGTACTCGTCCAGGTCGATGAGACGGGCGGCGTTGGGGACCTCATAGGTCAGCTTCATGCCCTTCTCGACGACAACGACGTTGCCCTTGGAGGTCTTGACCGAATCATTGATCATGTCGATCATAGCCTTGGTCTTACCGGAGCCTTTGGTGCCAACAATCAGTTTAATCATAGTTCTGTCCTCCTGTATTTTCCACGCCTCACGGCGGGAGATCGTTTTTTGTTCCGCTTGCTCTTACTTCAGCTTTGCTTCCAGCTCGGCGGTCAGGTTCTCATAACCCGGCTTGCCCAGCAGAGCGAACATGTTCTTCTTATAGCTCTCGACGCCCGGCTGGTTGAAGGGGTTGACGCTCAGCAGGTAGCCGCTGCAGGCGCAGGCACGCCAGAAGAAATAGATGAGGTAGCCCACATTATAAGCGGACAGGTCGTCCACCTCGATGACCACCTCCGGCACGCCGCCGTCGGTGTGGGCGAGGATGGTGCCTTCCATGGCCTTGCGGTTGACCACGCTCATGTTCTGGTCAGCCAGGAAGTTCAGGCCGTCGAAATTGCCCTCCAGCTTGTCGATGAAGAGGTCCTGTGCGGGCTTCTTGACATCCACGATGGTCTCGAACATGGTGCGGGAGCCTTCCTGGATGAACTGACCCATGGAGTGCAGGTCGGTGGAGAAGATGCAGCTTGCGGGGAACAGACCCTTGTTGTCCTTGCCCTCGCTCTCACCGAACAGCTGCTTGTACCACTCGTTCATGAGGGTGAAGTTCGGCTCATAGCACTCGAGGATCTCGATGCTCTTGCCCTTGCGGTACAGGATGTTGCGGATGGCCGCATACTTGTAGGCGTCGTTGTCGGGGCTGAGCACGGAGAAGCGCTCCATCGCGTCGGCTGCGCCCTTCATGACGTCGTCGATGCTGATGCCGGCAGCAGCGATGGGCAGCAGGCCCACAGCGGAAAGGACGGAGTAGCGGCCGCCGACATCGTCGGGGACGACGAAGGTGGGCCAGCCCTGGGCGTCAGCCAGCTGCTTGAGGGTACCCTTGGCGCGGTCGGTGGTGGCATAGATGCGCTTGTTGGCTTCTTCCACGCCCATCTCGTCTTCCAGCAGCTTGCGCAGCACACGGAAAGCCAGAGAGGTCTCGGTGGTGGTGCCGGACTTGGAGATAACGTTGATGGAGAAGCGCTTGCCCTTGCACAGCGCGATGATGTCATTCAGATAGGTGGGGCTGATGCTGTTGCCGCAGAAGTAGATCTTCAGGCCGTTGTCCAGCTCGTTGTGGTACATACCCTTGACGGCTTCGATGACGGCGCGTGCGCCCAGATAGCTGCCGCCGATGCCGGCGACCACCAGAACATCGGAATCCTCACGGATCTTGGCAGCAGCTGCCTTGATGCGCTCGAACTCTTCCTTATCATAATCACGGGGCAGATACATCCAGCCCAGGAAGTCGCTGCCGGGGCCGTTCTTGGCTTCCAGCGTCTTGTGCGCGGCCTCTACCTGGGGGTAGATGGCCTTGTATTCCTCTTCGTTGATGAAACTGGAGAGGTGCTTTGTATTCAGAGCGAGACTCATTCTATCAAAACCTCCAAAACATTTTACGGGCTCTTTGCCCGGCGAGGGTTTTTCTTGGTATAAGTGTACCGTTCCCGCCGGGCAAAGTCAAGGCCAAAATCCTCGCTTTTCATACAATTTTAATAGTGTTGTTTTGTATGCTCTTACATCTTTTATACAAACGTCCAAGCCATTCTTTGCCCTCGCTGACCGTTTTTGACCGGTAGTGCGCAATTTTCGGTCATGCCGCGCCGGTGAGGCTCTGCCACAGCAGGCCGATGGCATCCCGGACAGTCATCCTCGGCGCATCGGCGGCAGCACGCACTTCGTACTCTTCCAGAAGTGCTTCTCCCTGATAGACCGCGGCTTTGCCCAGCGTCTGGCCCTGCTCCACCGGGGCTTCCAGCTCCTCGGGCAGGGTCAGCTCGGTATGCAGGGATGCCCCGCTCCCCTTCTCCACCAGCACCGTCTCCGGCAGGGCCGAATAATCCAGCGGGATGCTGCCCGCCGCGCTGCCTTTGACCGTGATCTGGAGCGGCTGTGCCTCGAGTTTTGGCAGCGGCGCGGCCTCATAGGCCCCGAAGCCGTAGTCCAGCAGAGTCGTGGCGGCGTCGAAGCGGTCGGCGCTGGACGGTGCGCCCAATATCACCGCGATGAGGGAAAGTCCGTTCCGGGTGGCGCTGGCCGAGATGCAGATGCCCGCGCCGCCGGTGGTGCCGGTCTTGAGGCCGGTGATCCCCTCATACCGGCGGAGAAGCTTATTCGTATTGACCAGCTGGGTCGCCCCGCCCCGGAGGGTATCCGTCCAGATGCCGGTGTAGTGCAGCACCTCGGGGCAGGTGTTCAGGATGGTGCGGCTCATGGCGGCCACGTCCCGGGCCGTGGAGAGATGGCCTTCGGCGTCCAGCCCGCAGGCGTTGCGGAAAGACGTCTGCTCCATCCCCAGCGAGGCGGCCCGGGCGTTCATCTGCTCCACGAAGGCCGACTCACTGCCGCCCACCAGCTCGGCCACGGCCACTGCCGCGTCGTTGGCAGAGGAAACGCAGATCGCCTTTATCATCTCGTCCAATGTAAAGTGCTCCCCCGGCTCCAGCCAGATCTGACTGCCGCCCATGTGGTAGGCGTGCTCACTCACCGGCACCGGCGTTTCCATGGTCAGCCGCCCGTCATGGACAGCCTCGAAAGCAAGCAGCAGGGTCATCACCTTGGTGATGGAGGCGATGGGGACCCGCTCGTCGGCGTTCTTCTCGTAGAGGACCCGTCCGCTCCCCTGCTCAATGAGGATGGCAGCGCGGCAGTTGAGGTCGAGCTGAGGCGCGGCGGCTGCAGTCGGCAGCAGAATTCCTTCTGCCGCTTCCTCGACGTCGGCGCTGACGGTCCTCTCTTCCGGGTGCATGACAGCCCGCAGGCCCACACCCTCTGCCGTTCCAAGGGCCAGTGCAAACAGCCAGAAACAGAGCACGGCTGCGCAGAGCACCGCAAAATTCTTTCGTTCCATCCCTTGTCCCTCCCCGCAATGTCTGTCTGATTGCATTCTATGCAAAAAAAGAGGCCGGAATGCTCTTTTCTCCCCGGGAAAAATCTGCTATAATAGGATGGTTTATTATAAGGTAATAACCTCTCCGTCTGCTTCGCAGCCAGCTTTCCCGACCGGGGAGCCAAATCGGAGAGGTTTCAGAAAGGACACCCCATGCGAGTTTGTTTTTATACCCTTGGCTGCAAGGTCAACTTAAATGAGACCGGTGCGCTGGAACAGATGTTCCGCTCCGCCGGTTTCACCATCGTGCCGGAGGGCGAAGAGGCCGACGTCTTTGTGGTGAACAGCTGCACCGTCACCAACTTCGGCGACCAGAAGAGCCGCAAGTGGCTCCGCCGGGCCAAGCGCGAGAACCCCGGCGCCGTCACCGTCCTCACCGGCTGCTACCCGCAGGCTTTCCCCGAGGAAGCGGCCCAGTTCATGGAGGCCGACCTAGTCTGCGGCAACGGCGACCGGAAAGCCATCCTCGATAATGTGCTCAAGCTGCTGGACGGCCACGAGCGCATCGTCGCCATCGCCCCCCACGCGAAGGGCGAGCGGTTCGAGGAACTGCCGGTGGAGCGGTTCGAGACCCACACCCGCGCCTTTATCAAAGTAGAGGACGGCTGCAACCGTCAGTGCGCCTACTGCGTCATCCCCCGCGCCCGCGGCCCGGTGCGCAGCCGCTCGGAAGAGAGCATCCTCGCCGAGCTGCGCCAGCTGGCCGCCTCCGGCTACCGCGAGGTCGTGCTCAGCGCCATTTCCCTGCCCAGCTACGGGCTGGACACCGGCACCAATCTGGTGGAGCTTGTGGAGAAATGTGCTCAGGTGGAGGGCATCGAGCGCATCCGTCTGGGCAGCCTGGACCCGGACATGCTCACCCCGGAGTTCATCACCCGGCTGGCCGCTGTGGACAAGCTGTGCCCCCAGTTCCATCTTTCTATGCAAAGCGGCTGTGACGCCACATTGAAAAGGATGAACCGCCATTACACGGCGGCGGAATATGAGTCTATTGTGAACAATATCCGCGGGGTATTCGATAATCCGTCGGTGACCACGGATATGATGGTAGGATTTGCTGGGGAAACTCCGGAGGATTTTGAGGAGTCCTTGAATTTCGCGCGGAAAATCGGGTTCGCCAAGGTCCATGTGTTCGCCTATTCCCGCCGGCCGGGTACCGCGGCGGACCGTATGCCCGGCCAGGTGCCCAACAAAGTGAAGGAGGAACGCAGCAGGCGGCTGATTGAGGCAACTAATGAAGCCCGGCGGCGCTTTTTGCTGACCCAGGTGGGAAGGACCGAGCCGGTGTTGTTTGAGTCAAAGCGCTTGGAGGATTATTATGAGGGGTATACCGCCAATTATACCCCTGTGCATGTCCAGAGCCCTATTCCGCTGTTTGGAAAGATTTTGCCGGTGAAAATTCTGGAGGCTGGAGAGGATTTCTGCTTCGGAAGCTTAATATGATTTTAACTAAAATTTAAGGAAACTTTTCCCGGCTTTTCTGTTGACTATTTCCGCTGTTCCTGAGAAAATATAACCGTAAGGGGTTTATAACGAGGAAAGAAGGGCGTGTATGGAAAAATATGCGAAGAGGTTTACCAAACAGGAAAAAAGCTGGATCCTGTATGATTGGGCCAATTCTGTGTACGCCACCAATATTATGGCGGCGATATTCCCCATTTATTTTGGAGCGGTATGCGAATCCGCCGGCGTGGACAATGTCCAGGTTTGGGGCTACGGCACCTCGGCAGCAACCCTGGTGGTAGCGGTAATGGGGCCGGTCCTAGGCGCCGTCGGGGACCATAAGGGTATGAAGAAAAAGCTGTTCACCGGCTTTTTGGCGGCAGGCGTTC
>OLJF01002110.1_pt1 | contig 10450 bp, 8 predicted proteins | sample 1609751 | NCBI WGS metagenome assembly OLJF01 (sample SAMEA4350171, study PRJEB24818) | metagenome | biome: human; feature: gut; material: faeces | place: Denmark | collected 2013-09
GCGAGAGCAGATAGCAGCAGCCCGGGCCGAACAGTGCCTCCATCGCGGCGCAGTAGCGCTTTATCAGCGCATCCGGTACAAAAGCCTGGATCGTTCCGGCAAAGCCGCCGCCCTGCATCCGCCATGCACCGCCGGTGCCTGAAAGGATGCTCTGGCTGATAGCCAGCGCCGCCGACAGCCCCTGATGCTTCGGCGAAGAAGCACAGTAGACATTCTGGCAGCACTCAAAGGACGAGTGGCCGCTCTTCTCCACCAGCCGGGCAAAGGCGGCAAAGTCTCCTGCCACAAGAGCATCTCTCTGGGCAAGGGTACGGGCATTCTCCTCAAAATAGTGGATGGCACGCAGCACGGCGCGGTCGCCGCATTGTTCCCGCAGACGGGGCAGCTCCTGCCAGAAGCGTTTCTCCTCCACCTCGCCCAGCACCCTGCCGCCCAGACAGGCCGCCACGGCCTCCATCTCGTTCCGGATGGCCGCGAACTCGCCGGTCAGCTCGCTGTGGCTGGCGCGGGTATCGGTGACGCAGAGGGTCATGCCCTCGGGCAGGACGCCGTCGGCATGTATCTTCTCAATTTTCGGTGCCGTCGGGTCGGCGAAATCCGCAAAGAGCACCCCGCCCACGGCGCTGGTCAGCTGGTCCAGCAGGCCGCTGGGCTTGCCGAAGTAGGTATTCTCCGCAAACTGGCAGATGCGGGCCAGCGCAGGGGCATCCAGGCCGCAGCCGTATTCCGTGTTGAGGATAATGGCCACGCCCATCTCAAAGGCTGCTGAGCTGGACAGTCCCGAGCCCCGCAGCACATCGCTGGCCGTGTAGGCATCGAAGCCGCCCACATTGCAGCCCTTTCCCCGGAAGCCCTCCGCGATGCCCCGGATGAGGCTGGCCGAGTGGGTGCTCTCCCCCTGCTGCGGCTCCGCTTCGGTCAAATCAATGACGTCCAGCTTGTTGAAGCCACGGGACTTGACCCGGATGAAGCCATCCTCGTTCCGGGATGCCACCGCCACAAGGTCCAGCGTGACCGCACCCGCAAGACCGTAACCGTGCTGGTGGTCGGTGTGGTTGCCGCCAAGCTCTGTGCGGCCCGGGGCCGAATAGACCTGCACCTGCCGCTCCGGCCCATAGTAAAGCTCAAACTGCTCAAGGGCCGCACCATAACGGCTGCGCTGGCGAACCAGGACCTCCTCGCTGCCGCCGTAGAGCGCGGCCAGCGCAGCGTCCCACCTCCCTGCTGCGATCTGTTCTCTGAGCTGCCTGCTGGTTGCCATCCAGAACCCCTCCCTGCACTCTCTGCAATGTTCGGTTTGTTACCGCTATTGTAATGCATCCGCTGCCATTTTGCAATTTCAACCCGCAAAAAAAGTAATTTTCGGTGTCCAGCCCAAAGAATAAGATGTACTTTTGTTGAATTTGCGGGGGCAGATGTGGTATACTCAGGCTATAGAGCCAACAGGCAGGAGGGAACCGCAATGGCAGACGTCTACAAGCAGTCGTTCAAGCAGAACTACACCAACAACATCGAGCTGTCCATCTTCAACTGCGGTCTGGAGCGCTGTGCTCCGGGGCAGACCTGGGGTCCCGGCATCCGGGACCACTACCTCATCCATCTGGTCGTCTCGGGCAAGGGCGTGTTCGAGGTCGGCGGACGCACCTACGAGGTCGTACCGGGCGATCTGTTCTTTGCCCGCCCCAGCCAGCTCATCCGCTATACTGCCGACGAGGCCCAGCCGTGGGAGTACAGCTGGGTCGGCTTCAACGGTGCCTGCGCCCACAAGCTTGCGGCGCAGCTGCCTTTCACCGACGCTGCCCCCGTCCACCACACCCAGGACCTGGAGGGGATGCGGGCGGCCCTGAGCAGCATCTACTCTTCCCGCGGCCTGCAGCCCCAGGACGAGGCCGCGATGGTGGGCTATCTCTACCTCTTCATCGCCGCCCTGATGCGGGAGACCAGCGAGAGCCGCCCCCACAGCACCTCTTCTTCCAGCCAGTATGTCCTGAACGCCATCAAGTACATCCAGTTCAACTACTCCCACGACATCTCCATCGACGATGTCGCCAAAAGCGTCGGCGTCTCCCGGAGCCATCTGTACCGGGTGTTCATGCTCAATGTGGGCAAAAGCCCCATCGACTATCTGACCGAATACCGGGTCAACGAAGCCTGCAAGCTGCTGCGCAGCGGCACACTGTCCATTGCCGAGGTGGCGGCATCGGTGGGCTTCCTCGACCAGTTCTATTTTTCGCGGGTGTTCAAGCGCGCCAAAGGTGTGCCGCCCAGCAAGTATATGACTTCGCAGGCTGACGCAGACGTCCAGCCCGCCCCTGACGAGACATAAGGAGAGATCATTCCATGCCCTTACAGAAAAACCAGCTTCTCACCCTCCGCATCGAGCGTCTTTCCAGCGACGGCAGCGGCGTTGCCCACTCGCCGGAGGGCGAGGCCGTCTTCGTCCCGGGTACTGCCCCCGGCGATGAGGCTCAGGTGCGTATCGTCAAGGACTGCGGCCGGTATGCCTTCGGCATCCTGGACAAACTGCTCACTCCTTCGCCTGACCGCATCCCGGTGGACTGTGCTGTCGCCGGCCCCTGCGGCGGGTGCAGCCTGCGGCACATGGACTACGCCGCCGAGCTGCGGTCCAAACAGGAGAGCGTCGCCGACGCCTTCCGCCGCATCGGCGGACTGGATGTGCCGGTGCTGGATGCCCTTCCCTCCCCTGAGGTGGACCGCTACCGCAACAAGGTACAGTTCCCGGTGGGCCGCGACAAAAACGGTGCGCCCTGCATCGGCTTTTACGCCGGCCGCACCCACCGCATCGTCCCCTGCCCCGATTGCAAATTACAGCCCGGCGTCCTGAACGACATCGGCAACGCGCTCTGCAGCTTCTTCGCCGCCCACGGCATCCAGCCCTACGACGAGGAGAGCGGCAAGGGCCTTGTTCGGCATATCTTCCTGCGCCGGGGTACACACAGCGGCCAGATCATGGTCTGCCTCGTCTGCACCCGCCCGAAGTTTCCCCACAGCGAGGAGCTCGTGGCCGCGCTGCGGGAGCAGTTCAGCGATATTGCGTCCGTCCTCATCAACGTCAACGCCAAGAAGACCAATGTCATCTTGGGTGAAGAGACCGTCTCGCTCTACGGCCCGGGCTACATCGAGGATACTCTTTGCGGTGTGCCGGTCCGACTCGGTCCCCTCTCCTTCTATCAGGTCAACACACTGGCCGCTGAGCGGCTCTACGGCATCGCTGCCGAGTATGCCCAGCTGGAACCCTCGGACGTTCTGCTCGACCTCTACTGCGGCATGGGTACCATCGGTCTCTCCATGGCCGACCGCTGCCGGGAGCTCATCGGCGTGGAGATCGTGCCGGAGGCTATTGACAGCGCCAAGGCCAACGCCGCCCGGATGGGCGACGCCGTCGCCGCCAAGAGCCGCTTCTTCTGCGCCGACGCCGGTCAGGCTGCGGCCCGCCTCGCCGCTGAGGGCCTGCGTCCTGATGTCATCATGCTCGACCCGCCCCGCAAGGGCTGCGACGAGACGACCCTTTCCGCCGTCGTCCAGATGTCCCCCCGCCGGGTGGTCTATGTCAGCTGCAACCCCTCCACCGCCGCAAGAGATGCCGCATGGCTCGAAGAGCATGGGTATCATGCGGAGAAGGTGCAGCCGGTGGACCTTTTTCCACGAACGAGGCATTGCGAATGTGTCATTGCGCTTTCCAAGGGTGAGATCGACTCCTGAAAGGGATGCACTGAAATACTTTAAGATGATTTAACCCCAAAGCACAGCTCGTTGGAGCATTATGTTCTCTGCGAGCCGGTGGTTTTCCCTCGCTCAAGCTACTCAATAACAAAAAACGGTCGGAGTTACTCGTCAGGCAACTCCGACCGTTTTTTCTCTTTTTATTCCTCTTCGTCCCTGGCCCAGTGATAGGCGCAGCGGACAGCCTTATTCCAGCCCTTGATGCGCTTGGTGCGTTCCTCTTCCGAGATGGCCGGGCAGAACACGCGGTCCACCGACCAGTTGCGGGTGATGTCCTCGGCGGACTGCCAGTAGCCTACGGCGAGGCCGGCCAGATAGGCCGCGCCCAGCGCCGTCGTTTCCACGCAGCGGGGGCGCTTAACTTCGAGGTCGCTGATGTCGGCCATGGTCTGCATGAGGTAGTTGTTGGCCGACGCGCCGCCGTCCACCCGGAGAGACTTCATGGCGATGCCGGAGTCCGCCGCCATGGCGCGGAGGACGTCGTTGACCTGATAGCAGATGCTGTCCAGCGTGGCGCGGATGATGTGGTACTTGTTGCAGCCCCGGGTGAGGCCCACGATGGTGCCGCGGGCGTACTGGTCCCAGTGGGGCGCGCCGAGGCCTGTGAAGGCCGGCACGACGTAACAGCCGTTTGTGTCCTTGACCTTCTGAGCCATATACTCGGAGTCGCGGGCCTCTTCCAGCAGGCGCAGCTCATCGCGGAGCCACTGGATGGCCGCACCGGCCACGAAAATAGAGCCTTCCAGCGCATAATTCACCTTGCCGTCGGGGCCGCAGGCGATGGTGGTGACAAGACCATTCTGAGAAGTGACCGGCGTCTCACCGGTGTTCATGAGCAAAAAGCCGCCGGTGCCGAAGGTGTTTTTCGCCTCGCCGGAGGCAAAGCAGGTCTGGCCGAAGAGGGCCGCCTGTTGGTCGCCTGCCGCACCGGCAATTTTTATCTCGCCGCCGAAGTGCATCGGGTCAGCGTACTCATAAAAGCCGCTGGACGGCACCGGCTTCGGGAGCATACATTTCGGGATGTTTAATTCCTGTAAGATCTCGTCATCCCACTGTAATGTGTTGATATTGAACAGCATGGTACGGGATGCGTTGGAATAGTCGGTCACATGGACTCTTCCCTTGGTCAGCTTCCAGATCAGCCATGTTTCCACGGTTCCGAATAACAGCTCACCTTTTTCTGCCCGTTCTCTGACGCCCTCCACATTGTCCAGGATCCATTTTAATTTGGTTCCAGAGAAATATGCGTCGATCACCAGTCCCGTTTTGGCACGGAAGGTGTCCACCAGACCCTTTTCCTTTAAGGTATCGCAGTATTCTGAGGTCCTGCGGCACTGCCATACGATGGCGTGGTAGACCGGCTCTCCCGTATTTTTATCCCATACGATTGTGGTCTCGCGCTGGTTGGTGATACCTATGCCCGCGATGTCCTCTGAGGATGCACCGATCTTGGACATTGCCTCCACGGCCACGCCCAGCTGGGTGGACCAGATCTCATTTGCATCGTGCTCGACCCATCCCGGCTTCGGGAAATACTGGGTAAATTCCTTCTGGGCCACACTGCAGATCTCGCCCTTTTCATTGAAAAGGATACACCGGTTGCTGGTGGTCCCCGCGTCAAATGCCATTACATACTTTGCCATAAAAATTCCTCCTTATATACCCTGGATACATACTCCCCGTATCTATCCGTTATCAATACCCTTTCCTGTATCCGCCTCCGGCGGACTCTTTCACCCCTATACGGACCAGACAGACTGGTTTGTGCTGGACACTGAGATCGCCCCGGCTGACAGAGCGGCCATCACGTCCTCCTTTTCCGAGATCAGCCCCCCGGCGATCACCGGAACCTTTACGAGCCTTGCCACCCGGCGGATCACCTTGGGCATCAGCCCCGGAAGGATCTCGATGCTGTCGGGCCTTGCAAGTCCCATCTGCTTTTCAATATTTTCAAAGGCCATGGAATCCAGGACGAACACCCGGAGGGTCGTATAGAGATCCAGCTCCCTGGCCCGCTTGATGAGGGCAGGCTTTGTGGAAATGATCCCGTCGGCCCTGGTATTCTTTTTAATAAAGTCCACGGCCACTTCCTTTCCGCTGAGACCGCTTACAAGATCCATATGGACCATGGCGACCTTTCCGTGGGCCTTTAGCTCCTCCACGATCCGGCAGATGCTGCAGACGTCTCCAAACAGGATAAATACGATCTTTATCTCTTCCCGTTCACAGCATTTCTTTACGCCGTCCATATCCTTTACGGCGGCGATCACTGGATTCGCATCCAGATAATCATAAAATTTCATTTCCATTGGATTCCCCCCGCTGTCTGCCGCTTCCGGCAGATGATAAAAAAAGAGCATAGCAACCAACCCGGTTTTCTTACCGTTTGCACTATGCTCTCATCTCTCAGCACCTTTTTAACTTAAATTCATCATATCATATCGCACAAAAAACATCAATACGTTTTTCGCATTTTGCACACATTTTACAATTCGTTCTTTTTTATGGACGTTTATAGGCATTTTCATTCATTGTCGTCCATTTTTTCTCTCCGTTTTTATACATTCTGCCCTAAACTCTTACGCGGATGCCCTGTTTTCCCTGCTCCGTCCCGACAGCCAGATAAAATAGGCCGCGTAGAGCAGAATCTGGACCGCCGAGGAGCAGGGCGTCGCCAGACCGATCTTAAAAAGCGTCACTCCGGCCATGCGGCTCATGAACCAGGACACAGGGATCCTCACACAGAAGGCTCCCACGATCCCCTGGACCATAACGAAAAAGGTCTTACCGCATCCATTGAAATATCCCACAAAGCAGAACAGGAACGACGTAAGGATACAGTCGATGGCGTATGCCTTTAGATAATCGGCAGCCGCAGCCACCACCTGCGGGTCCCTGGCAAAGATCCCCGCCATGGCATCTCCGTGAAAAAACGAAAAATAAAAGAGGGTCACCCCGGCCATAAGGGAGGTTCCGATCCCGTAAAGCAGGGCACGTTTCGCCCGCTCCGGCTTCCCCGCCCCCATATTCTGGGCCACAAAGGCTGACATGGACTGCATGTAGGCCGCAGGTTCCTTTTTCCAAGCGTAAAGGGAAGCTGCCTTTTTCGGATGACTGCCAGGGACAAAAGGACGCTGGCCGCCTGGGTTGCCACCGTGGCCAGGGCCGCTCCGGCTGCCCCCATATGAAAGCCGGCCACCAGGAAAAGGTCTCCTCCGATGTTAAAGACACAGGCGGCGGCCACAGTAAATAAAGGCATCCTGGAATCCCCTATGCCGCGGAAAATGCTGCCTAGGACATTGTAGGCGATGATGAACACGGCCCCGGCGGAGCAGATCCGGATATAATCCACGGTCTGGGAAAAGGCCTCATCCGGCGCATGCATAAGCCCTGCCAGAAAGCCTGCTCCGGCCGCTTTTCCCCGATCTTCTGGCCCACCAGGATCGTGATCCCCATGGCCAGTCCCGTGATCAGTGACGTTACCGTCTGCATGATCTGGCTGCCAGTGGAGACCGCCGATACGTCTGTGGGCGCTCCGAACTGCCCCACCACCATCAGATCCACCGCGCCGTACATGGCCTGGAGAAACAGAGCTGCCAGCACCGGCAGGGCAAACCTCAAAAGCCTGGAAAGGATCCTCCCCTCTGTAAAATCTGCTGTTTTTTCCATTGTAATCTCCATTCCGCCGCCTTTCAGTTGGCGGCACAAATAGTCATGAAAGTTTCGACTTCCTCCACGTTTTGCCCTATACTAAAAACGAGAAGCTATACTACAAAGCACGGGAGGAGGAGTCGTAAAAACTCTCTCGTTTTAGACAGCATTGTAATCAGTGTAAGTTTCACCTTTCAAGCACAAATAAGTGGCTCTACAAGACCGTACACTAAGAATTGTTTTAACTCTTGTTAAATGTGTGGTGGAACAGTCAATGGCTTCTCTCCATTTTTCAGAAAGGAGCTTTGCCTGTGAAAATTGTTTATCAAACCTGCTGTGGCGTCGATGTTCACAAGTCTTTTCTCGTCGCCACCATCATCAAAACCACTTCCGGAGTTCAGCCTTCTTACCAGAAGAAACGCTTCTCCACCTTCAATCATTCTATTCTTGAGTTTAAAAAATGGCTGTTGGACAATTCTTGCCAGGATGTCTGTATGGAATCTACCGGTAAATATTGGGTTCCTGTGTTTAACCTTTTAGAGGACGAGTTAAACGTCACCATCGCAAACCCCAAATGGGTAAAGGCTGTCAAAGGAAACAAGGATGATACCAAGGATTCCAAATGGATCGGGGATCTGTTCAGACTGGGGCTTGTGCCAGGAAGCTATATACCGTGCAAACCAATCCGGATTCTCAGAGAGTTTACAAGATACCGGTATAAGCTGACTTCCTGCAGAAGCAGTGAGAAGAATCGGTTTCAGAATGCTCTTACCGTCTGTAATATCGCATTAGATTCGGTTGTTTCCGATATTTTTGGGAAATCAGCCACCTCTGTGATCGATTACCTTCTCGAACAGTCCGACAATTCCATCAACCACGAAGAAATATCCTCCAGACTGCTTCGTTCGCTCAAGAAGAAGTCCAAGAGTGTCATGGAGTCTATCGAGGGGTATCAGATGACTGACGCCCAAAAATATCGCATGCGTCTTATACACGCACATATGGATTATATCACATCTACGATTTCAGATATAGACTCGATGATCGATTCGTTGGTCGAACCTTATGAAAATGCTGTCCAGTTACTTTGTACCATCCCAGGTGTGGATCGCAATAGTGCGATCACGATTATCTCTGAGATTGGTACGGATATGACACAGTTTTCCAATTCAAAACGTTTATGCTGTTGGGCTGGCCTGACTCCCGGTAATAATGAGTCAGCCGGTAAGAAGAAATCTGTTCGGATCACACGTGCCGGTGTCTACCTTAAACCTGCATTGGTACAAGCTGCCCATGCAGCCGTGCAATCCAACAAATCTCCTTATTACAAAGCCAAATATGAGCGTATTATGAAACGTCGTGGTAAGAAACGTGCCATCATTGCGGTCGCCCGGATGCTCCTCACGGCTGTCTACCATATGCTGTCTACGGGAGAAGCCTGGAATCCAACCGACCTTTATAAAATTGATATGCCTGAACCTCTGAAAAACAAGCAGAAGGAAAAGGCTGTCAAGCAGGCTATGAAACTTTTAATTGCCGAAGGACTTATAAAAGAGTCCCTGCTTACTTCTTAGCGTATCTCAACAAAATCAACTCTGTTTCAAATGGCTATTCTTCAATAGCTTGTTTCAGTGCGCCATTTTTTGGCTGGCCTCTACTTTCTTTCACACTATTTTCCTCCTCATTTCTTACTTATGTCTGTATCCTGTCAGCATGGTCATAATAAAGCAGAAAACCGCAGCCCATGCCCAGAATCGGTGCTGTTTCATATTCCTCACTCCCCGCTCACTGGTCTTTCTGTGCTCTGAACTCCCGTATTGTATCACCCGCACTTTTTATTAGTCAAATCTAACTCATGGTGTTGGGAAATTTTGTCATTTTCTGGATCCACATAACCATAGCCGCAGCGGAGGATCCCCATTTCTTCCAGCGTCCGCATGGTACGGTACACCGTGGACAGGCCCATGGACGGATCCCTTCTGGATGCCTCTATGTAAATTTCTTTACAGTTCACCCACTGTTTTTTCAGCATTTCCTCAAAAATGATCTGTCTCTGTTTTGTGATCCTCTTCCCTCTGGCTTTAAAGGCATGCTCAAGCTGTTCCCTGGTCCACATACGTTTCCTTCTTTCTGCCTCAGTTTATCGGTTAGTTTTTTCTAATCACCTTTTAAATGTTAGCACTGTCTAACCAAAATGTCAAGCTGCTTATTAAAAAAGCAGCGAAAGCATCATGCTCTCACTGCCCAACGCATTTTTGTGGATCTGGCTCTGGGATTTCTCTGACACTCCTCAGCCGATGGACGGATCACATCTCCGGATACCTCCTGGTAAAGCCCGTCCTTTTTTCCTTCCTTGAAATAATGCTTCACCAGCCTGTCCTCACCCGAATGAAAGGTCAGGATTGCCGCCCGTCCGCCTGGAGCCAGGATATCCGGCAGGCTCCCCAGGAACCGGTCCAGCACTTCAAATTCGCTGTTTACGTCGATTCTCAGCGCCTGGAAACAGCGTCTGCAGGATTTCGCCGCAGCCTCCTTCCTTTCCTGTTCGGGAAGAAAGCTCAATGCATCCTCAATGGTTTCCTTCATCTGGATCGTGGTTTTTATAAAGTCCTTCTTCCGGTTCCTTTTAAAAACAGCCGCTGCGATCTCCTCCGCGTAAGGTTCATCCGAATTTTCTCTGAACATCCCTGCCAGCTCTTCCTTCGTCACCTCCAGCAGGCGCTCTGCCGCCGAAACTCCCTTTTCCGGATCCAACCGTAGATCCAATGGTCCCTCTGCCTTATAGGTAAAGCCCCGCTCCGGATTATCGATCTGCATGGAGGAAACGCCCAGATCGGCCAGAATAAAATCAAACTTCCCCACTTCCCTGGAAAGCTCCAGGACATCGGCAAAATTCATTTTCCGGACTGTGAAAATATCCGCTCCATACCCCTTTTCCCTAATCCTGGTCTCAGTCTTTACGATCTCAATGGGATCCACGTCCAGACCATAAAGATGGCCGGAGGATGCTGGAAAAGCTGGAGGGCTCCGGCCATCTTTATGGTCTGGACGTGGA
>OLJF01002112.1_pt1 | contig 10446 bp, 9 predicted proteins | sample 1609751 | NCBI WGS metagenome assembly OLJF01 (sample SAMEA4350171, study PRJEB24818) | metagenome | biome: human; feature: gut; material: faeces | place: Denmark | collected 2013-09
GCTGACCCCGGTGCAGCAGATGATCGGCGCCTCCCGGGAGGTCACCCGGGGCGAGTTCGACTCGCCCGACCTGCCTGCGTCCCGTCAGCCGGAAATGGCCCAGCTGACCGAAGCTTTCAACCACATGAAGCATTCGATGGCGGAGCAGGTGACCACCCTGCGGGAGAAAAACGAGATGGAGCGGGAGCTCCACCGCCAGAAGACGGAAGCTCTGGAATTACAGAACCGGATGGAGCGCAGCCGTTTGCAGCAGCTGCGCAGCCAGATAGACCCCCATTTCCTTTTCAACACCCTGAACGTCATTTTACAGACCGCCGGACAGGAAAAAGCCTACCGCACTCAGGCCCTCATCACGGCTCTGTCGCACCTGCTGCGCTACAGCCTGATGAGCAACGACGAGCAGGTGCCGCTGGCCCGGGAAGTGCGCATCGTGGACGAGTATTACTCCATTTATCACGTCCGCTTCGGCGACCGTGTGAAGATGGTGTGGCGCATCTCCGACTCCCTCGATTTGACGGAGACGATGGTACCGTCCTTCATCTTGCAGCCCATTGTGGAGAATGCCTTCAAGCACGGCATCTCGCCCAAGGAAGAGGGCGGCGTGGTGCGCATCCGCATCAACCCGCTGCGGGATAAGGGACTGCTCTATATCAGCGTCTGCGACAACGGCGTGGGCATCCAGCCCGAACAGCTGGCCCAGCTGAAAGCCGCGCTGGCCCAGCCCGGGGAGCGCTGGGAGCATATCGGCGTCTATAACGTGGCCGCACGGCTGCGGCTTCTGGATAAACGGGGGCGGCTGGTCATCCGCTCTCACCCGGGCCGGGGAACGGCCATCAGTATGTACCTGCCCCTTGTAGAACTTTTGGAGGAGGATTTGGACGATGATACGCCTGTTGATCGCGGATGACGAAAAGCTGGAGCGGGAGGCGCTTGCAGAGCTGGTCCAGCGCCGTTTTGAGCGGGAAGTGGTCCTGGAGGTGGCGGAAAATGGCCGCAAAGCTGCCGACACGGCGGTGCTGTGGGGCGCGGACCTCATCCTGATGGATATTGAGATGCCGGGCATGAGCGGTCTCGACGCTGCCCGAGCCGTGCTGGCCCAGCGGCCTTCCTGCCGGGTCATCTTCGTCACGGCCTACAGCCTGTTCCAGTATGCCCATGAGGCGGTGCATCTGGGGGCCTGCGACTATCTGCTCAAGCCGGTGGACCCCGACGAGCTGGAAGCCTCGGTGCGCCGGGCTATGCGGCAGATCGAGACGGAGCGGAAGCTGGAAGAGCTGGCCGCCGCCCAGCCCCAGCCGGAGCAGACGGAGACCGAAGAAGAGGCGGAAGACGCCCCCGAGGAGGGCGAGAACAGCCAGACGGCCCTCGTCATGGCTCACGTCCGCCGCTACCTCGAGGATAACTATATGTTCGATCTGTCGCTGGACAGCGTGGGCGAGATCCTGCACATCAGCCCGGCCTATCTGTCGGCGCAGTTCAAGAAGTACCAGAAGATGAACTTCCTCGACTGCCTCACCGAGCTGCGCATCAACGCGGCAAAGGAATTGCTGGCCGACCCCTTCCGCTCCTCGGCGGAGGTGGCGTCGATGGTGGGCTACGAGGACGCCAGCTACTTCGCCCGGGCGTTCAAGAAACGCACCGGCATGACTCCCACCCAGTACCGCCGTCAAGCCGGCCAGAAGGCAAAGGCCGACCCGGAGGCCGGGCTGTGAGCGGGCGGATGATTTCCCGCCGCAGTGTGCTGGCGCTGGCCGTCTGTACGGCGCTGGGCGCTGTGGGCTGCAGCAAGACGGAAGAGTACACCGGCCCGGAGCTCATCCTGCGCTACGCCGAGAACCAGCCCGAGGACTATCCCACCACTCAGGCCGCTCTGGCCTTTGCCGACCTCGTGGCCGAGCGGACGGAGGGGAGGGTCAAAGTCGTGGTCTACAGCGGCGGGGAACTGGGGGCCGAGCAGAGCGTCATCGAGCAGATGCAGTACGGCGGCATCGACTTTGCCCGCGTCTCTCTGAGCCAGCTGGCCGAGTATCAGCCGGCCCTGAGCGTATTGCAGCTGCCTTTTCTCTATACCGACGCGCCCCAGATGTGGCGGGTGCTGGACGGTGAGATCGGCGATGAATTCCTCTCCGGCCTCGGCGCGATGGACCTCGTGGGCCTGTCATGGTTCGACGCCGGCGTCCGCAGCTTCTACACCCGCGAAAAGGTGGAGACGCTGGCGGACCTCGCGGGGCTGACGCTCCGGGTGCAGGAGTCGGACATGATGAGCGAGATGATACTGGACCTCGGCGCAAAGCCCGCGCAGGTGGTCTACAGCCGGGTCTATGCAGCCCTGCACAACGCCGAGATAGACGGCGCGGAAAACAACTGGCCCAGCTATGAGGCCATGGGCCACTACGAGGTGGCCCCCTATTTCTTAAAGGATGAGCATGCCCGCGTGCCGGAGCTGCAGCTGGCCAGCGAGGCCGCGATGGAAAAGCTGGCAGAGCTGGACGAACGCTTCCCGGACATCATCCGCACCTGCGGAAAGGAGAGTGCTCTGACCGAACGCCGCCTCTGGGCGGAGCGGGAGGCCAGCGCCGAGAAGCATATGCGGGAATGGGGCGTGGAGGTGACGATCCTCTCCGCCGCCGAGAAAGCCCGCTTCCGGGCGGCAGTCGAGCCTATGTACGCGGCTTTTGAGGAGCAGAGCCGCCTCATCCAGCGCATTCGCGAAGCCTGAAAAAGCGCAAGAGATATTACATTGTATTCATCTTGTTGGGCAGTGTGCTGAATAAACTGCGCTATGGCTTGTAGGAAATGCACAAAAGTGTTTCTCACATTTTTTTGAAAAACAGGACATTTTTCATAAGCTCTTGTTCTGACTAAAAATTTTTGCTAAAGTGTGTACAGTAAATGAACGGACGGTGTGCGACCCGTGCAGAGCGCACCGCCCTGAATGAGGAAAATCTAAGGAGGATTTTATCATGAAGAAGATTTCTCGTCGCAGCTTTCTGGCAGCAGCCGGTGTTTCCGCCGCTGCTCTGGCACTGACCGCCTGCGGTGGTTCCAGCAACAGCACTGCTGCTTCTACCGCTACCTCTGCTGCAGCTTCCACCGCTCCCGCCGGTGATGCCGCAGCTGCTGCTTCCGACCCGAAGGTGACTCTGGTCTACGCCGAGGTCAACCCGCTGGATACCATCGTCGGCCAGACCGGTTCTCACTTCAAGGAGAAGGTCGAGGAGCTGACCGGCGGCTCCGTCGTCGTCGATGTGCAGGCTTCCGGCGTTCTGGGCTCTGAGAACGACGTTCTGGACGCTATCCTCGGCGGCTCTACCTCCATCGACATCAGCCGTATCTCCGCTTTCGCACTGACCAGCTACGGCTGCAACAAGTCCAAGCTGCTGTCCATCCCCTTCACCTTCGAGAACCGCGCACACTTCTGGAACTTCGCCAACAGCGAGCTGGCACCTGAGTTCCTGAACGAGCCCCAGGAGCTGGGCCTGCCCGTTCGTGGTATCTTCTACGGCGAGGAGGGCTTCCGTCACTTCTTCACTGTTAAGCCCGTTTCCGGCATCGCTGATTTCAAGGGCCTGAAGCTGCGTGTGTCCAACGACCCCGTCATGAACGGCATGGTCGAGGGCCTGGGCGCTAACCCCACCGTCGTTTCCTTCGGCGAGCTGTACAGCGCACTGCAGACCGGCGTTGTCGATGGCGCTGAGCAGCCCATCGCAAACTACAAGTCCAACGCCTTCCCCGAGGTCGCTAACAACCTGATCCTCGACGGCCATACTTTGGGCGCTGTGCAGGCTGTCATCACCGACAACGCCTGGAACAAGCTGACCGAGAACCAGCAGGCTGCCGTCATGGAGGCTGCTGCGGATACGCAGGCCTTCAACGCTGACCTGTCCGAGACCGCTGAGAACAAGGTCCTCGACGAGCTGAAGTCTTCCGGCTGCAACGTCATCGATGTCCCCGATAAGGCTCCCTGGCAGGAGGCTTGCGCTAAGGTCATCAGCGAGAACACCTCGGATCAGGCTGAGCTGTATCAGCAGCTGCTGGATATGAAGGCCTGATAAAAGCGCCTTTATCCTGAAGTAGTACATAGCCCGGCGGGGGACTACGGGATACGCCCGCAGACCCGCCGGGCTTTTTATAAGAGTATGGAGGAGATCCTATGCCGAAAATCTTTACCACTCTGGATAAGATCAAGCCGGCGTACGACGTCACCTACAAAGTGGTCCTGTTTATCTGCAAGATTCTGCTGATCGTGGATATTCTCATCACCACCATGTCGGTCGTTGGTCGTTACGTCCCGTTCATCCCGGACCCCGCATGGTCTGAAGAAGTCGTTCTGACCTGCATGAGCTACATGGCCGTGCTGAGTGCTGCTCTGGCCATCCGCCGCGGCGCACACATCCGCATGACCGCATTTGACGTCTATCTGCCCAAGATCGCCGTCAAGGTGCTGGACATCCTCGCCGATCTGGCGGTCTGCATCCTCGGCCTCATCATGCTGGTTGTGGGCTGGAACTACGCCACCACCCTGGGCGGCCGCGGCTTCTATGTCTCGATGCCCTGGCTGAGCCGTTTCTGGATGTACTTCCCCGTGCCTCTGGCAGGTGTCGCCATGATCATCTTCGAAATCGAGGCACTGTACAACCACATCAAGAGCATTTTTGTAAAGGAGGAGAACTAATATGACAGTCCAGACACTGGCAATCGTTGTCCTTCTTGTCAGCTTCTTCGTCATGATCTTCCTGCGCTTCCCCATCGCATACGCCGTTGGTCTGTCCAGCGTGCTGTGCATGATGGTGCAGGGTCAGGCACTGACCGATGTCTGCCGTCTAATGGTCAAGGGCATCTCGTCTTTCAGCCTGATGGCCGTCCCGTTCTTCATCACCATGGGCGTCCTCATGGGCAGCGGCGGCATCTCCGAAAAGCTGATCGCTCTGGCTGATGCCTGCGTCGGCTGGATGCGCGGTGGCATGGCAATGGTCAACATCGTTGCTTCCTACTTCTTCGGCGGCATTTCCGGTTCTGCTTCTGCAGATACCGCTTCCATCGGCTCCATCATGATCCCCATGATGGTCGATCAGGGCTACGACGCCGACTTCTCCACCGCTGTCACCATCACCTCCTCCTGCGAGGGCCTGCTGGTTCCCCCGAGCCATAACATGGTCATCTACGCCACCACTGCCGGCGGCATCTCCGTGGGCAGCCTGTTCCTGGCTGGCTACCTGCCCGGCGCTCTGCTGGCCATCGTCCTGATGATCGGCTCCTACATTATCTCCGTCAAGGAGAATTACCCCAAGGGTTCTCCCTTCACCATCAAGGGCTTCATCAAGCAGCTGGGTACCTCCATCTGGGCTCTGGCCGCAGTCGTCATCGTCGTGTTCGGCGTTGTCGGCGGTGTGTTCACCGCTACCGAGTCCGCTGCTATCGCAGTTATCTACTCTCTGCTGGTCTCCGTCTTTGTCTACAAGGGCCTTGACTGGAAGGGCGTCTGGCACGCTCTGGATGAGTGCGTCAACACTCTGTCCATCGTCCTCATCCTGATCGCCACCTCTGCTGTGTTCGGCAACTGCCTGACCATGCTGCACGTGCCTGATCTGGCTGCGAACGCCATCACCAGCGTCACCAGCAACCCCTACATCATCGCACTGCTCATCGACCTCATCATCCTGGTGCTGGGCATGATCATGGATATGGCTCCCATCATCCTGATCGCTACCCCCATCCTGCTGCCCATCGCGACCTCCATCGGCATCGACCCCATCCAGTTCGGTATCATCATGGTCCTGAACTGCGGTATCGGCCTGCTGACTCCTCCTGTCGGCGCGGTTCTGTTCATCGGCTCTGCCGTTGCGAAGCGCCCCATGGAGAAGGTCGTCAAGGCTACTCTCCCGTTCTATCTGTGCATGTTCATCGCTCTGCTGCTGCTGACCTTCGTGCCTGACATCAGCCTCGCTATCCCGAAGCTGCTGGGCGGCTACGTCAGCCCCATCACCAACCCGCTTGGCCCGGTGTTCATTCACTGATCAGCTCATTCTCCTCCGGATGACAGAATAAACGGAAAGCCCCTGCCTGCAAAGGCGGGGGCTTTCCGGCGTTATAGAAGTGTCTGGAGTGCCGGAGCACTGCATTTCATGAGCTTTTTCAGGGTCAGCTCCTGCTGAGAGATTTGATACAGCAGCCGTGCGGCCAGCTCTTCGGGCGGGGCGGAAAGCCTGGGCAGGAATGCGTGTACTGCCCGGGTAAAGGCGTGGACGCCCTCTTCTGTCTCAAGCACCACCAGCTGTGTATGCCCCCGCAGCAGGGCAAACAGTCCGACCTGATACTCCCGGGTGTCCAGCAGAAGCTCCATCTCGTCGGCGGTGAGGAGGAGGATGTCCGCGAAGGGGAGAAACTGCATCACCGTGTCCCGCAGGGCCTTTTCGCCGGGCCAGAGAGCCGGGCGGAGAGAGGGAACAAAGCAGACCGGCACACCGGCGGTGCGGGCGGTGTCCAGCGCGGCAAGATGGGTGTAGCGGCAGGGGCTGTCCACGAGGCAGGCGCTGGAAAAGGCCAGCATTTCAGCATCTGCGGCCCAGTCAGCGCCCAGCTGTTCGGGTGCATAGAGCAGCTCCGAAGAACGGGTGCGGCAGCCTAGCTGTTCGCCGCCGCCGTCGAACAGCAGCGGCGTGGGGGCGCGGGAGGTGAAGCAGACCCGGCTGATGTCCACACCGGCAGTAGATAAAGCGTCTGCGATGCGGTGTCCGAAAGCATCCTCGCCAAGCTGCGTTAAAAGAGAGGCTCTGCCGCCCTGTGCGGCATAAGCCAGTGCCAGCAAGGCGGCGCTTCCACCCATGCGGGGAGAAAATGTCTTTGCCGACGCCAGCGGCGCGGTGCTGTTCAATTCCAGCCACGCTTCGCCCAGACAGTATAAAGTCTTGCCCGGCATGATGCACCCTCCCTTCTGCCTGTTTTCAAAAACAAACTACAGTATACACCCATCCGGGCGTTTGTGCAAATGGAGAGCTTGACAGCTTCGGTCGGATTGTGATAAACTGACGCAATATGGCAGTATATCTGAAATTTAAATGATAAAAATGTGACATTTGACGAGGAGAACATGAGCCTTACCAAACAGTATTTCAAATACGTCAGCCAGAACATCTTCGGCCTGCTGGGTACGTCCTGCTACATCCTGGCCGATACCTATTTCATCTCGCAGGCGGTAGGCACCAGCGGTGTGGCTCTGCTGAACCTCTGTCTGCCCATCTACAACTTCATCTTCGCCATCGGCTCCATGCTGGGCCTCGGCGCGGCCACCCGCTACGCCATCCTCCGGGCGCAGGGCGACGAGCGGTCGGAGCGCTATTTCTCCAACGCCCTGCTTTGGGCGCTGGTGTTCGCCCTGCCCTTCATGCTGGCGGGCATCTTCTGCCCCGAGGTGCTGCTGCGGTTCATGGGCGGCGACGCGGAGATCGTTGCACTCGGCGTGGGGTACGCCCGCATCTTCCTGCTGTTCACGCCCTTTTTCATGTGCAACTACATCGTCTCGGCTTTTGTCCGGAACGATGGCGATCCCTCACTGGCCATGGTGGCGACCCTCTGCGGCAGCCTCTTCAACGTGGTGTTCGATTACATCTTCATGTTCCCCATGGGCCTCGGCCTGCCCGGCGCGGCGCTGGCGACGGCAGTCTCGCCGGTGTTGAGCATTGCGATCTGCAGCCGCCACTTCTTCAAAAAGAGCAGCACCGTCCGCCTTGTGCGGCAGCTGCCCTCGCCGAAGCTGCTGGCCCAGAGCTGCCAGCTGGGCGTCTCGGGCTTCGTGGGAGAGATGTCCTCCGGCGTGACCACCACCGTCTTCAACCTGCTGCTCCTGCGTCTGGCGGGCAATGTGGCCGTGGCGGCTTACGGCGTCGTGGCGAACTACGCGCTGGTGGCGACGGCTATCTTCAACGGCGTGGCCCAGGGCGCACAGCCGCTGGTCAGCAAGTGCTACGGCAAAAACGATGCCGCCGGTGCCCGCAAGCTCCTGCTGCTGGGCAGCGGAACAGCGCTTGCGCTGGCGGCGGCATTGTATGCAGTTCTGTTCGGGTTCACCGGGCCGATCGTCGCGGTCTTCAACAGTGAGAACTCGGCCCTCATGGCGCAGTATGCCTTCAGCGGGATGCGCATCTACTTCCTCGGCTATTTCTTCGCGGGCTTCAATATCGTGGCCGCCGGCTATCTGGGCGCGGTGGACCGCCCCGCAGAGGCTTCTGCGACGTCGCTTTCCCGCGGCATCGTGGCCATCGTGGCCTGCTCTCTGGTGCTGAGCGCCCTCTTCGGGATGAACGGCGTCTGGGCCGCGTTCCCGGCCTCTGAGGCCATCACGGCCTGCCTGACCCTCTTCCTGCTGAAGCGGAAAAAACGAACTAAATAAACAATTCCTGTTCCAACCGCTGCTGCTCGGGCGAAAGCTCGGGCAGTGCGCTCCGACCGGCCATCGCCCGCCACTGCGTGGGAGATTGGCCGGTCGTTTTTTTGAAGACGCGGCAGAGGTAGTTGGCCCCTGAAAAGCCGCAGAGGCTGGCGATGACATCCAGCGTGTACTCCCGGTGGAGCAGCAGACGCATGGCGGCTTCTATGCGGACGCTGGTGAGATACCGCCCCGGCGAGACGCCCAGCGCTGCCGTAAAGGCCCGGACGAGGTGGCTCTTGGAGACGCCCAGCCGCTCGCTCAGCCCGTCGCCGAGCCCCATCGCAAGCACATACGCCGCGATGCATACAAGCGTAAAGCCCAGCGGATCCCGCCGGTAGATCAGCGTCAGCATCAGCCGATCACGCACGGCGCGTCGCTCAGCCGGACGCGCCCGTCCTGCACGGTAATCTGCCGTCCGCTGATGCGGTCGGTATAGCTGCCGTCCGCAAGGCCGACGGCGACGCGCACATCGTCCTTCCCGCCGCGCAGGTCAAACACGCCGCGCACGGCGAGCTTCACCCCGTCGTAGCGGCCGACCACGGCGCGCTCGTCCACGCTCTCGAGCTGAAAGCACGCGTCCTGCGGCAGGGTGCGCTTCATCTCGCGCAGCGGGGGCAGATATGGCTGCAGGCCGCGGCGCTTGTCACAGTAGGCATCGTCCGCGTCGAACAGGCCCACGGCCTTCTGCGGGGCGAACTCCTGCCCGCTGTAGAGCATGGTCATCCCCTTCTCGAAGTACAGCAGCGCCAGCCAGTTCTCCAGCTCGCGCCAGCTCTTCACGCGGGAGGCAAAGCGCGGCTGGTCGTGGTTTTCAAGGCACCGAAGCTTGATATACTCCGGCGGATACTCGCACTCCTGAAAGTTTACCATGTCCGTCCATGCGCGCAGCGAACCGCCGGAAAAGCACGCGTCGAAATGCGGCCAGATGTCGTAGTCATAGGTGATGTCAAACGCGCTGTAGAGCTCGGAATCGGCGGCGCAGTACGCCCCCATGCGGCGCAGGCCGAGAATATGCCCCGGAAAGACGCTCTCGGCCAGCCAGATGCAGCCGGGGTGTACCTTCTCCACCTGCTCGCGCGCCTCGCGCCAGAACGCAGCGGGCACGGAGCTCGCCACGTCGCAGCGGAAGCCGTCGACAATCTCCGCCCAGATCTTCAGCGTCTCGATCTGGTATTTCCACAGGTCGAGATTCCTGTAATCGAGGTCGACGATGTCCGACCACTCCGCCACGCGGCGGGTCGGGCGGCCCAACTCGTCGCGCAGGAAGAACTCCGGATGCCCCGCAGCGAGGATGGAGTCGGGTGAGGTGTGGTTATAGACGACGTCGATGATGCACTTCATGCCGCGCTCATGAATCTGCGCGACGAGATGCATGAGGTCGCCGAGCGTCCCGTATTCGGGGTTCACGCCGCGGTAGTCGCGGATGGCGTAGGGACTGCCGAGCGTCCCCTTGCGGCTGACCTCGCCGATGGGGTGGATCGGCAGGAGCCAGATGATATCCGTCCCCAGCGCGGCGATGCGGTCGAGATCCCGCTCCAGCGCCTGAAACGTCCCCTCCGGGGTGTGGTTGCGGACAAAAACACTGTACATCAGCTTGCCGCGCAGCTGGGTATCCGTTTGCTGTGCCATGAATGCTTTTCCTCCTTTTTATGCCGCGCTCACTGCAAAAGCGCGAGAAATTCCTCCTCCGTCAGCACGGGAATCTGCAGCTCCTGCGCCTTCTTCAGCTTGGAGCCCGCGTTCTCCCCCGCCACGACGCAGGTTGTCTTTTTCGAGACGGAGCCGGCGGCCTTGCCGCCGCGCTGCTCAATCATCTCCGCCGCCTCGTCGCGCGTGAAGCGCGTGAGCGCGCCGGTGAGGACGAACGTCTGCCCGGCGAAGCGGCTGTCGACCGGCTTCGTCCGGCTCTCCATATTGACGCCCGCGACCTTGAGCCGGGCGATGAGATCCTTCGACTGCGGGCTCTCCAGCCACTCGCGCAGATACCTCGCCGTGATGGGGCCGACGTCGTCGATGGC
>OLJF01002118.1_pt1 | contig 10424 bp, 7 predicted proteins | sample 1609751 | NCBI WGS metagenome assembly OLJF01 (sample SAMEA4350171, study PRJEB24818) | metagenome | biome: human; feature: gut; material: faeces | place: Denmark | collected 2013-09
CCGCAGACCTGCACGGTGCGCCGCTCGGTGCTGACGGCACGCACGGTCTTGACCGGCAGCGTGCCGAACAGCGTCAGCGTGACGTTGGCGCTTGTGTCAGGCGTCGTACTGTCCGCGGCCACGCTCCCCTGCCGCTTTTTTACGGTCAGGTAGGGCATCGAGGCAATTTCCAGCTCCACCGCCGGGCCGTCGGTGTAAAGTGTATCCGGCAGAGCCGCCGCCAGGCCCGCCAGTACCACGGCCACCAGCAGGGCCGCTGCCGCCAGCAGGGCCGCCGCATGCCGTAAAAATTTGTGTCGGTGCATATTCATCCCTCGCTTTGGGATTAGAATGTGCAGGCAGTCCGCGGATTATGTCACAAAAAGCCCCCTGCATCGCGGGGATGCAGGGGGCTTGGGTCAGGCGGTTTCTTCTTCCTTGCTGCCGTGCAGCAGGTCGGCCACCGGGCTGATGGCCATATAGGCGTTTGCGTCGACACCCTTGACCAGCGTCTTGAGCTTGACGGTCTGGAAGCGGTTGACCACAACGTACAGCACCGTCTTGGGCGTGTCCGAGTAGAAGCCGTGGGCGTCTATGATGGTCAGGCCCGTGCCGAATTCCTCCGACACGGCGCGGGCGATCTCGTCCGGGTGGGTCGTGATGATCATGGCTGCCTTGGCGCTGTCAAGACCGTCCACGATGAAGTCCACCGTCTTGGAGCCCGCCGCGTAGGTGACGATGGAGTAGAGCGGCAGTATCCAGCTGCCCATGACGATGCCGCAGATTATGTACAGCAGCACGTTGTAAACCAGCACAAATGTACCGACGGACAGCCCGAGCGGCTTTGCAAAGATGACGGCGACGACCTCAATGCCGTCCATCGCGCCGCCGTAGCGGATGGCCAGGCCGCTGCCAACGCCCGAGATGATGCCGCCGAACAGCGCACACAAAAACAAATCCGTGCCCGCCAGCGGCGAGGCAATGCTGACGTCGATGGGCAGCACATCGGTGATGAGCCAGGCCGCCACCGAGTAGACGCAGACCGTGAAGATGGCGTAAATTGAGAACACCGCCCCCTGCCGCTTGAAGCCGAACAGCAGCAGCGGGATGTTGAGCAGGATCAGGAAGAAGGACAGCGAAAGATAGTCCGGCGTCAGCTGGGAGAGCAGGATGGATGTGCCGGAGATGCCGCTGTCGTACAGCTGTACCGGCGCAATAAACAGCGTTACACCGATAGCATTGATGATGCCCGCGATCAGCAGCATCAAAAAATGGAAGGGCGAGAGCTTGGCTAGGATGTTCTTTTTCAAAGTCTACCTCCGTGGTCACAGGCTGGCAGGCGGTTTGCCTATAGTATACCGTACAGCAGGGACACACGTCCATAGATAAAACGTAAATTGTGCAAGCCTTCCTATGGCAACACCGCATAATTCCCGCCTTACGGCTTAAGCACCGCTCCGGCGGCTGCGGCACGGCATCTGCGTTGCCAAAATGCTCGATAATACACAAAGTATTATCTGCGCTTTTGGCTTAGCATCTGCCGCACCTCGCTCGCCGTATCGGCACTTAGAATTATGCGGTATTGCCCTAAAACATTGCAACACTCTTCCGGGTTGGCAATACACGGGGCAAATGACCGCGGGCGGGCAATGCTCGCCCCTGCGACGTAATTTTCTGTTATCCTTTCTTATTATATTTTTTATATTTTATTCTATCATTTCAATTTTTTACAATGCGAGGTAACACCCAATGAAACAAAATCGTGTGATTTCCGGCGCTGTGGCCGCCCTGGTGCTGGCCGCTCTGCTGGCTGGCTGCGGCTCCACCGCAACCGGCGCTTCTTCCGCTGACTCCACCCCCGCTGCCACCGAGGCTGCCGGCAGTGAAGCCACCGCCCCCACCGCAGAACCCCAGACCGAAGCTGCTCTGCCGGACGGCGTGTATACCGCCGAATTTGAAACCGACAGCAGTATGGTGCACGCCAACGAAGCCTGCGATGGCAAGGGCACCCTGACCGTCGCCGATGGCAAAATGACCTTCCATGTCAGCCTGGCATCGAAAAAGATCGTCAACCTGTACCTGGGCACTGCCGAGGACGCCCCCAGCCACGAGAGCGACTGGCTGCAACCCACCACCGATACTGTGACCTATTCCGACGGCACCAGCGATGAAGTGTACGGCTATGATATTCCGCTGGACGCTGTGGATACCGACTTCCAGCTGGCCATTTTGGGTACCAAGGGCACCTGGTACGACCATACCGTCAGCGTGCGCAATGCCGAGCCTAAGACCGAAGATGCCGCTGCCGAAACCGCCGCTGTGCCTGCTGATGGCAGCTACACCTGCGCTGTCACACTGGAGGGCGGCTCCGGGCGCGCCACGGTGGAAAGCCCTGCCGCCCTGACGGTTGCCGATGGCACCATGACCGCCGTGATTGTGTGGAGCAGCCCCAACTATGACTATATGCTGATTGATGGAGAAAAGTACCTGCCCACCAACACCGAAGGCAACTCCACCTTTGAAATCCCCGTTGCTGCGCTGGATACCGCCCTTGCCGTTACCGCCGATACCGTTGCCATGAGCACCCCGCACGAGATCGACTATACCCTGACCTTTGACAGCGCCACGCTGACCCCCGCAGAATAATGCAGACGAAACGTTTTGGGCTTTGTGCCGCACTTTCTGCCGCAGCGCTTTTGCTGTTGGCCGGCTGCGCGGGCAGCGGCAGCACGGCTGCCCCAACCCTTACCGTGGAAAGCAGCTACCCGCTGCAATACGCCAAACAGTTTACCGTGGATGAATGCACCGGCGGGTACGAGCTGATCACCATTGCGGACAGCCAATATCTGGTGGTGCCGCAGGGCGCTGCCGTTCCGGAGGATCTGCCCCAGGGCACCACCGTGCTGCAACAGCCCATTGAGAATATCTACCTGGTTTCCACCTCCGCTATGGACCCCATCATCAGCCTGGGCGCGCTGGACAGCATTGCACTTTCCGGCACCAAGGCGGATGGCTGGTACCTGCCCGAAGCCAAAGCCGCGATGCAGGCGGGGCAGATTGCCTATGCGGGCAAGTACAGCGCCCCGGACTATGAAACCATTCTGGCTTCCGGCTGCGGACTTGCCATTGAAAACACTATGATCTACCATACGCCGGAGGTCAAAGAGCAGCTGGAAAAGTTCGGCATCCCCGTTTTGGTGGAGCGTTCCAGCTATGAAACCGACCCTCTGGCCCGCATGGAATGGGTCAAGCTGTACGGCATTCTGCTGGGCAAACAGCAGGAGGCGGAACAGCTGTTTGAAACCCAGGTACAGCGCGTTGCCCCGCTGGAAAACCAGCAGCCCACCGGCAAAACGGTGGCGTTTTTCTCCATCACTTCCAACAACCTTGTCACGGTGCGCAAAGGCAGCGACTATGTGGCCCGCATGATCGAGATGGCGGGCGGCAGCTATGTGTTTGCTGATTTAACGGACAGCGGCAACAATCTGGCCACCATCAATCTTTCGCTGGAAGATTTTTACGCCGGTGCCAAGGACGCCGATGTGCTGCTCTACAACAGCACCATTGAGGGCAGCATTGCCAGCACCGAACAGCTGGTGGAAAAATGCCCGCTGCTGGCGCAGTTCAAGGCCGTGCAGAACGGCAATGTGTGGTGTACCGCGCAGAGCCTGTTCCAGCAAAGCATGGAGCTTCCGGATTTGATTCTGGATATGAACCGCGTGTTTACCGAGGGCACTCCCGCGGACAGTGAACTGACATTTTTAACGCATGTAAAATAATTTTATTGCAGAAAGGCAGCGCCATGCACACCAAGCGCCTGAAAATTACATATGTAGCCCTTGCGGCGGCGCTGCTGGGGCTGTTTGCGCTCAACCTGTTCTGGGGCAGCGTGGCAATTTCGCCGCGCGGCGTGGTGCAGGCGCTGCTGGGCCGCGGGCAGGATGAACTGGCCGCCAATATCCTATTGCAGCTGCGCCTGCCGCGCGCCGTTATGGTGGTGCTGCTGGGGGCGGCGCTCTCGGCAGCGGGCTACCTGCTGCAAACCTTTTTTGCCAACCCCATTGCGGGGCCGTTTGTCATGGGCATTTCCAGTGGGGCCAAGCTGGTGGTTGCGCTGACGATGGTGGTATTTTTGAACCACGGCCTGCTGACCAACTCGCTCACCCTGATTCTGGCCGCCTTTGCTGGATCCATGGCTGCCATGGCCTTTGTGCTCAGCGTGGCGCGCCGGGTACACCGCATGAGCATTCTGGTCATCTGCGGCGTGATGATCGGCTATATCTGCTCCGCCGTCACCGATATTGTAGTGGCCTTTGCACAGGATTCCAACATCGTCAACCTGCACAACTGGTCCATGGGCAGCTTTTCCGGCATGACCTGGGGCAATGTGGCCGCCGCTGCGCTGGTGGTGCTGCCCTGTTTGGCCGCGGCCTTTTTGCTGGCCAAGCCGATGGCCGCCTACCAGATGGGGGAGCAGTATGCCCAAAGCGTGGGTGTGGCTGTGCGGCCGTTCTGCGTGGCGCTGGTGCTGCTTTCCAGTTTGCTGGCCGCCTGCGTCACGGCGTTTGCAGGGCCCATTTCCTTTGTGGGTATTGCGGTGCCGCACCTGGTCAAGCAGGCGTTGGGAAGCGCCAAGCCGCTGCATGTGCTGCCGGGCTGTGCGCTGGGTGGGGCGGCGTTCTGCCTGCTGTGTGATCTGATCGCCCGCAGCCTGTTTGCCCCCACTGAGCTTTCCATCAGCTCCGTCACAGCGGTATTTGGTGCGCCGGTAGTCATCTGGCTGTTGGTGCGCCGCCAAAGCGGGGAGGGCCGGACATGAGCGAAGCATTTTACTGCCAAACGCAGGATCTTGCCATCGGGTACGGCAAAACGCCGCTATTACAAAACATTGGCATTGGCGTGCAGCGCGGGCAGATCTTAGCGTTGATTGGCCCCAACGGCGCGGGCAAATCCACCCTGCTCAAAACGCTGGCCGGGCAGCTGGCGGCGCAAAGCGGCGCTGTGCTGCTGCAGGGCCAAAACCTGACAACCTACACCCCCAATGCCCGCGCGCGCAAAATGGCCCTGATGCTGCCCCACACCCGCCACACCGAGCTGACCACCTGTTTTGATGTGGCCGCTGCCGGGCGCTACCCCTACACCGGGCGGCTGGGCATCCTGTCCGAGCAGGACAAACAGCAGGTGCGGGATGCTCTGCATCTGGTGCAGGCGGATGAGCTGGCCGACCGGGACTTTACCAAAATCAGTGATGGCCAGCGCCAGCGCGTTCTGCTGGCACGCGCCGTCTGCCAGCAGCCGGAAATTATCCTGCTAGACGAACCAACGTCATTTTTGGACATCAAAGGCAAAATTGAGCTGCTGACCATCCTGCGCCAGCTGGCACAGGAAAAACAGGTGGCCGTCATTGTCAGCCTGCACGAGCTGGAGCTGGCGCAAAAAATTGCGGATACCGTGGTGTGCGTATCGCCGCAGGGCGTTTCCGGCGTGATGACACCGAAAGACGCGTTTGCAGCCGAAAACATCCGCGCACTCTACCGCCTGACCAAAGAGCAGTATGAGGCACTGTACGGCCCCCAGCCGGAGCGTGAACCCGAACGGAGACCCGCCAAACAGGAGCCGCCCAGGTTTGAACATTACATCCGCAGCGGGCAAAAGCTGCTGCGCTGCGGCTACACCACCGGCACCTGCGCCGCCCTTGGCGCTGCAGGGGCCGCCCGCCTGCTGCTGACCGGTAAAGTGCCGGAATCCGTCGGCCTGCGTACCCCAAAAGGCATTGTGGTGGAAGTTGCGCCCATCTACTGCCGCAAAACAGCCGCCGGCGCCCAGTGCGCCATCCGCAAGGACGGCGGGGACGATGTGGACGTTACCACCGGCCTGCCGGTCATAGCCGACATCACCCTGCTGCCGGATGCCCCCGGCCAGGTCACGATTGACGGCGGCCCCGGTGTGGGCCGTGTGACGAAGCCCGGCCTGGACCAGCCGGTGGGGCAGGCGGCCATCAACCATGTGCCGCGCCGGATGATCACCGATGCCCTGCACGCGGAGGCCGAAGCAGCCGGGTATGACGGCGGCTTTGACGTAATGATCTCGATCGAGGGGGGCGAGGAAGCCGCCAAACGCACCTTTAACCCCCACATCGGGGTGGAAGGCGGGCTTTCCGTTCTGGGCACCAGCGGCATTGTGGAGCCCATGAGCCAGCAGGCCATCCTGGATACCGTGCAGCTGGAGATCCACCAGGCCGCCCTGCGGGAGCAAAGCCCCAAGCGGCTGATCCTGGCCCCCGGCAACTATGGGCTGGACTACCTGGCCCAAAACCTGCCGGAATACAGCAGCATCCCGGTGGTCAAGTGCTCCAACTTTATGGGGGATGCGCTGGATATGGCCGCTGCGGAGCAGTTTGCAGAGGTATTGCTGGTGGGGCACATCGGCAAGCTGGTCAAACTGGCGGGCGGCATTATGAACACCCATTCCCGCATGGCGGATTGCCGCACCGAACTGTTCTGCACCCATGCGGCGCTCTGCGGGGCCAGCCAGGCCACCTGCCGCGCCCTGATGGATGCCGCCACAACGGACGCCTGCCTGGACATTCTGGATGCCGAAAACCTGCGGGAGCCGGTGCTCGAAAGCCTATTGCAGGCCATCCAGCTGCATCTGGACCGCCGCGTGGCGGGGGCGTTCCGGGTGGGGGCTGTACTGTTTTCCAACCAGGCCGGGCCGCTGGGCCAGACTGAGACCGCCGCCCAGCTGCTGCAAAGCTGGCAGAAAAAGGAGCAATGAGGTATGGTACATTTTGTGGGCGCAGGCCCCGGCGCACCGGATCTGATCACCCGGCGCGGTGCGGCGCTGCTGCAAACGGCGGACTGCATTATTTATGCGGGCAGCCTGGTCAACCCGGCGTTGCTGGGGCTGGCCAAAGCCGGCTGCGCCATTTATAACAGTGCTGAAATGACATTGGAACAGGTGCTTGCCGTGATGCGCCAAATGGAAGCCGAACACAAAACCACTGTGCGGCTGCACACCGGGGACCCCTGTTTGTACGGGGCCATCCGGGAGCAGATGGACGCGCTGGACGCCGACGGCATTGCTTACGATGATACGCCCGGTGTTTCCAGCTTTTGCGGTGCCGCCGCCGCGCTGAACGCCGAGTACACGCTGCCCGCCGTCAGCCAGACGGTCATCATTACCCGCATGGAGGGCCGCACCCCCGTGCCGGAAAAGGAAAAGCTCGCCAGCCTGGCCAGCCACGGCGCTACCATGGTGATTTTTCTCTCCATCGGCTTAATTGATAAAGTGCAGGAAGCACTGCTGCAGGGGGCATACACCGCAAGCACCCCCGCCGCCGTGGTGTACAAGGCCACCTGGCCGGAGCAGAAAACCGTGCGCTGCACCGTTGGCACCCTGGCCCAAAGCACCAAGCAGGCGGGCATTACCAAAACGGCCTTGATCGTGGTGGGGGATTTCCTTGGCCGCTGCTATGCCCGCAGCAAACTGTACGACCCCGCCTTTACCACCGAATACCGCGAGGGGACCAAACCGTGAACTGTGCGTATCTTGCCTTTACGGCCAAGGGACTGGCGCTGGCGCAGCAGCTGGCCCAAACCTGCCCCGGCTCCGTCAGCCGCTGCGGGCTGGGCGGGGTGACGCTGGCCGGGTGGACGGCCCAGCAGTTTGCCGCGGCGGATGCCCTGGTGTTTGTGGGGGCGGCGGGCATTGCGGTGCGGGCCATTGCACCCCACTGCCAAAGCAAGGCCACCGACCCCGCCGTTGTGGTGCTGGATGAATGCGGCCGCTTTGCGGTGCCGCTGCTCTCCGGCCATCTGGGCGGCGCAAATGACCTGGCCTGCCGGCTGGCTGCCGCCTGTGGTGCGGTGCCGGTGATCACCACGGCGACCGATGCCAACGGCCTGTTTGCCGTGGATGAGTGGGCCAAAAAACAAAACTGCGCTGTGTGGGAAACCCCGCGCATTAAATTCGTCAGCGGGGCACTGCTGGCCGGCAAAACGGTGCGGTATGCTTCCCCCTGGGCCATTGTGGGCACCCCGCCCGCCGGTGTGGCGGAAGCCGAAGAACCGTCTGACGCTGATTTTGCCCTGACAATGACCCCGCAGGGGAACGCTTTGCATCTGATCCCCCGCATTGGCGTGCTGGGCGTTGGCTGCAAGCGCGGTACCACCGCCGCCCAGCTGGAAGCCGCGTTTGCAGCGTTCTGCGCCGATACAAATTTGGCCCCGGTCGGAATTACCGCCGCCGCCAGCATTGATCTGAAACAGAACGAACCCGGTCTGCTGGAGTTCTGCCGCAGCCACGGCTGGCCGGTCAGCTTTTATTCCGCCGCCCAGCTGCGCGCTGTGCCCGGAACTTTCAGCGCCTCCCGCTTTGTGCAGGGAGTGACGGGTGTGGATAACGTCTGCGAGCGCGCCGCCGTGCTGGCTTCCGGCGGCACGCTGCTGCTGCCCAAATATGCGCATACCGGCGTGACCTTTGCCGCTGCCGTGCGCCCCTTTGCCCCGGATTGGAGATGGAAAACCGATGAAGCGTAACCTTGTATCCGTTGTGGGCCTTGGCCCTGGCGATGCCCAGTTTTTGACCGCGCAGGCCCGCCATGCGTTGCAAGAGGCTGATGTGCTGTGCGGTTACACCGTTTACATCGACCTTGTGCGCCCCCTGTACCCGGAAAAAGAAACCTATGCCACCGGTATGACCAGAGAAATTGACCGCTGCCGCTGGGCGCTGCAAACGGCCCAGACCGGCAAAACGGTGGCGCTTGTCTGCTCCGGCGACGCCGGGGTGTACGGCATGGCCAGCCCGCTGCTGGAGCTGGCGGCGGAATACCCCGATGTGGAAGTGGAGGTCGTTCCCGGCCTGACCGCCGCATTAAGCGGTGCCGCCGTGCTGGGCGCACCGCTGGCCCATGATTTCTGCGTGATCTCCCTTTCGGACCGGCTGACTCCGTGGGAGATGATCGAAAAGCGGCTGGCCTGCGCCGCCATGGGGGATTTCTGCGTGGCGCTGTACAATCCCTCCTCCAAAGGGCGGCCGGATTACCTGCAAAAAGCGGTTCGCATCCTGTTGCAAAACGGCAAGGGGGCAAGTACCCTTTGCGGCGTGGTGCGCAGCATTGGCCGCACCGGCCAGCAGAGCAGCCAGATGACACTGGCCGAGCTGGAACACACCACCGTGGATATGTTCACCACGGTGTTCATCGGCAACAGCGCCACCCACCAGGTCAGCGGGCGGATGGTAACGCCGCGGGGGTACCACGGGGTATGAGGATCGTTGTGTTCAGCGGCACTACCGAAGGGCGGGATTTCTCCCGCGCCGCTGCCGCGTTGGGCATTGCCGTTACCGTCAGCGTAGCAACCGACCTGGGGGCCGAGGAACAGGGCCAGGCCCCCGGCATTACCGTACATTCCGGCCGCCTGCTGCCCGGCGCCATGGCGGAGCTTTTGCAGGGCGCAGCCCTTTGTGTGGATGCCACCCACCCTTACGCGGTGGAAGCCACCAAAAACATCCGCGCCGCCGCCAACGCAGCCGGGGTAGAGTACCACCGCCTGCTGCGCGCCGCCAGCACCTTGCCCGCGGGCAGTGTGGTGCTGGGCAGTGCCGCCCAGGCCGCGCAGTATTTAGCCGCAACGCAGGGCAATGTTCTGCTCACCACCGGCGCCAAGGAGCTTGCGGCCTTTGCCGGGCTGGATGCCGCCCGCCTGTACCCGCGGGTGCTGCCCACCGTGGCGGGCATTACGGCGTGCGAGGGCGCGGGCATCCCGCACCGCAACATCATTGCCATGCAGGGGCCCTTTACGCTGGAACTGAACCTTGCACTGATGCAGCAGTTCCACATCCGTTACCTTGTCACCAAGGACGGCGGCAGCGCGGGCGGCTTTGCCGAGAAAGCCCAGGCTGCCGCCCACCTCCCGCAGATTTTCCAGCCAGCCCGCCACGGTGACGGTTTGGCCCACGTTCTCCATGCGCAGCTCCCCGCAGGTGTGGGTGCGATACTTTGTCTGTGTCATAGTTCCTCTTTCCCTTTCTTACGTTTCTTATAAGCCGCCCTTCACACAGGGCTTGTCCTTATGGCCATACAAATTGTCACCTATTCAAAACAGGCGGATACCATCCCGTTAAAAGAAAATCCCGTCTTGCGAGAAATCCTCCGCCTCGGTGCTCACCGTGACGTAGTCGTTGATGAAGTCCTCGCCGCTGATGGAAATTTTCCTCTTCTCACCGGTCTTCATGTTTTTCATTTCAGCCTTGCCCTGTTGGAGCTCGTTATCCCCCAGCACCATGGTGAACTTGGCGCCGATTTTGTCGGCGTACTTCATCTGGGCTTTCAGGCCGCGGCCGCACAAATCCGTGTCGGCGGGAATGCCGCAGCGGTGCAGCTCATCCAGCAGCAGGAAGGCCTTTTTCTGGGCTTCCTCGCCCATGGTGGCAATGTACATCTC
>OLJF01002119.1_pt1 | contig 10420 bp, 10 predicted proteins | sample 1609751 | NCBI WGS metagenome assembly OLJF01 (sample SAMEA4350171, study PRJEB24818) | metagenome | biome: human; feature: gut; material: faeces | place: Denmark | collected 2013-09
GCACCACAGCACATCCCCCAGCACGGCCCACGGCGCGGGCGACGGAGCCATTTACCGAAAGAGCCGCGCCAGCAGACTGCCGCCGGACTGCTGGTTCTCGGCATACTGCAGGTATTCGATCTTTCCGGAAAGCTGCACCTGGCCGCTCTGGGTGGAAAGCTCGCCGATCTGCAGTTCCTGCCCGCCGACGGTCAGGTTGCCGAGCGGCGTTTCCAGCACAGCGGCGTTTTCGTCGCAGCTGATGACCCGGATGACGCCGGTCACAGCCAGATGGCGGCGGTCCTTCAGCGCCAGACCGTGGCTTTTCGGCTGGGGCTGGGCGGTGTCAGCCGCGCGGGGTGTGCGCGACTCCAATTTTGTTTCCGGCATGGCGGTTCCTCCCCTGCTTGTTTACAATGGTAATGTATGCAGGCGGAGGGGAAAGTAGAACTTGGGGCAGGGCGGCCAAAGCCCCTCAGGCCTCGCAGGCTCGGCCAGCTCCCCACTTCGTGGGGCGCCTTTCGCGCGGGCAAAGCCCGCGTAAGAAGCCGCCCCTTACAGGGGAGGTGGCCGAGCGAAGCGACGGCCAGAGGGGCTTTGGCCGTTTACCCCTCGATCACCTCAAACATCTCCCGCGCAACGTCCTTGCCCTTCTGCTCGACGTCGGAGAGAACGCGGATCTTGACGGGCCGGTTGCCGAAGGTGACCTCGATGATGTCGCCGATCTTGACCGTGTAGCTGGCCTTGGCGGGCTTGCCGTTGACCAGCACGCGCCCGGCGTCGGCGACCTCATTGGCGAGGGTGCGGCGCTTGATGACGCGGCTGACCTTTAAATATTTGTCCAGACGCATGATTTTTCCTTTCACTCATACAAAACCGCCCCGTCGCAGGCTGTGACGGGGCGGACCGGGTTCCGTTTTAAGTTACTGAACGGCGTCCTTCAGAGCCTTGCCGGCTTTGAAGGCGGGCAGCTTGGAAGCCTCGATGGTGATCTCGGCGCCGGTCTGGGGGTTGCGGCCCTTGCGCTCGGGGCGCTCGCGGACCTCAAAGGTGCCAAAGCCGACCAGCGTGACCTTGTCGCCGTCCTTCAGGGCAGCGGTGATGGCGTTCAGGGCGCTGTTGACAGCTGCCTCGGCATCCTTCTTGGTCAGGTTCGCATCGTTCGCAACAGCGGCGATCAGTTCAACTTTCGTCATAGTATTATACCTCCAAAGTATTATATCAGCAAAAAGCGGCTGCGGAAATCTCCGTCCGCTCGGCTCACTTCTTAGCTCTCCTGGTTTTCCGCGCGGCCTGTATGCTCTGCAAGGAACGCGGCATTGCGCTTCTGCAGCGCCTGCTCGGGGTCAACACCCGCCTGGCGCGCCAGCGCGGCAGCGGTAAACAGCAGTTCTCCCACTGCCTGCTCCGCCGCAGCCTTGTCCGCAGCGGAGACGGCGGTCTCGGCTGCGGCGGCGATGTCAGCGGGTGCGGCTGCTGTTTCCACACCGCAGCGGGCTGCGCGCTTTTGCAGCTTAGCGGCACGCATCAGCGCAGGCAGCGCACCGGGCACGCTCTCCAGGTCATCGGCCAGTGTCAGGCGGCCCTTTTCCTTATTCTTGAGCGAATCCCAGTCTTTTATGCTCTCGTCCCCACGAAAAATGTGCGGATGGCGGTCAAGCAGCTTGCGGCAGACACCGTCGCAGACCTCTGCAAAGGTGAAATGCCCGGCCTCCCGCTCGATCTGCGCATGAAAGACGACCTGCATCAGCACGTCCCCCAGCTCCTCACACAGAAGCTCCGGGTCGTCGAGGTCAATGGCATCCACAGCCTCGTAGGCTTCCTCCAGAAAATTCATCCGGATAGACCGGTGCGTCTGCACCTTGTCCCACGGGCAGCCGTTGTCCGGGTCACGCAGGATCGCAATGATCGCGGCCAGATCGTCCGCCGTGTAGTACTGTTTTTCAGGGTATGCGTTCATAGACCTCTCCGCTTGGGCAGAAATGCAATACGCTTCATTTTACACATATCGCAGGATTTGTCAAGTGTTGGCAGCGTTTCTCCTGCAAAAGCTGCGTTCTGCCGTATTTTACAGCTGAGCACCACAGTGGTTGCAGAACAGGGCGTCACCGTCGACCTCGGCCTTGCAGACGGGGCAGGTCTTGGTCTCGCCGCGCAGCTGGATGGGTTCTTCCTCGATTTCCTCGTCCTCGGCGGGGGCTGCCTCGGGCTCGGTGTTCTCGGCGGTCTCCTGGGCCTCGACCTCGGCGCGCTCGTCGTCGGTCATGTTGGCCTTGATCTCCTCAATGGCCTTCTCGACCTCGGCCACGGCGTCGATATACTTCTCAACCAGGGCGGGGTTCTCTTCACCGGCCTTGTGCAGGCTGTAGACCAATGCGCCGAGCTGACGCTGCGCCTTGGACAGGCGCGCCTGCTGGTTCAGAAGATCCAGCTTGTTCTTGCCTTTATCTGCCAGATCCTGTGCGGTCTTTTTGGCGGAATCCACCAACTGCAGACCCTGCTCCTTCAGCATCTCAATATCCAGTTCAAACATAGTTAAGCACCTCTTTCTTTAGCCCTGTCGCGGCAATTCTGCCGTGTGATTTAGGTCTATTATAGCCCATTGCGGTGCGGTTTGCAACGCGCAAATGTATATTTTCCGTGAATTGTGCAGGATTATTTGCCGATAAACTCCCGTAGCATGCTGTTTTGGGGCACCAGCTCGGTGCCAAGCGCCGGGAACGCCGCAAATTTTTCCCGCAGGGCGGCCAATTGGCGTGCCTGGGTGGCGGTCAGCGCCGGGTCTGCCGGCATGGCGTCCAGCACGGTACGCCACAGGCAGACCTCGTAGGTATGGGTCGTGTCCAGCAGAAGATTGGCGCGGGGCTTGTAGGGCTTGATATAGCGGTCCTCGCCCGCGCAGACGTGGCCCCACAGCCCCAGCGTGAACGCTGCGCCGTGGCCGCGGAACAGGCAGTCCCGCACCAGACGGCGTGCCAGGCGGATGTCCTGCGTGGCCAGGCAGCGCGCGTCGCGGCTGTCGGCGTATTCCTCCCGCAGACCCGCGTACAGGCAGAGTGCTGCATCTTCGGGCAGCTCCTCGGTCAGGGCGGGGTTCAGTGCGTGCAGTCCCTCTATGATGACCACGCCGTCCCGCGCGTCGATGCGCTGGGTGCCGCTGGGCCGCTGAATCGTGAAATCAAACACAGGTGCGTCACAAATTCCCGTTTTGTACAGTGCCTTCAGGCAGGCGTGCAGCCTTTCAAGGTCAAGCGCCTCCAGGCTCTCGTAGTCGTCGCTGCCGTCCGGGTGCTTGGGGTATTTCCCTTCCCCGATGTAGAAATCGTCAAGGCTGATGACCTGGCTGCGGTGCCCGCGGGCGGCGATAGCGTCAGCGATCTTGTGCGCGGACGTCGTCTTGCCTGCGGCGGACGGACCGGTCAGCATGACAATGCGCTGCCCCGCGGCCAGCACCTCGTCCGCAATGCTCTCGATCTGGTCATGGTAGTGGGCCTCGCTCAGAGCGGCCAGCTCCTGCGGGCGGCGGGCCGCCAGCGCGACGAGGTCACGGCTGACGAAGCGTTTGCGATGTGTAACGTGCATAGAAATCCTCCACGGCCTTTTTGCGGTCCAGCAGTTCCGCAAAGCGGTCAATGTATTCTGTCGGATACTTGAAGTTGAAGATACGCTCGATCTTGCCGCGGCGCTGCCCCGGAATGACGAGTTTGGTGGAGCCGCCCGCACCGGCGGACAGAATCGTGTGGACCTCCTCCATTATATAAATATTGTAGAGGCACTCGAAACCGGGCTTGGCCCAGCCGATATTTTCCAGATTTTGCAGCGTGCCCTTCTGGCGGTACATATAGTACGGACGGTAACCGGCGTCGGCCAGCAGGCTGCATTTGCCGAGCATGGCAGCCACATCGGCGTAGTCGGCGGCGCGGTGTTCCACGACGATGTTGGACGCGCGCTTGAGGGTCAGCGTGTGGACCGTGATGTTTTCGGGGTCCAGCGCGATGGCCTGACGCAGGCTGGCCTCAAAGCCCTCGACGGTATCCCCCGGCAGACCCGCGATCAGATCCATGTTGATGTTTTTGTGCCCTGCCGCGCGGGCCGCCGCAAAGCAGTCAATGATGTCCTGCGCGGTGTGGCGGCGCCCGATGTTCTGCAGCACCTGATCCGAAAAGGTCTGCGGATTGATAGAAATGCGTGTAGCACCGTATTTTTTGATGATGCGCAGCTTCTCGGCGTCGGTGCAGTCGGGGCGGCCCGCCTCGACGGTGTACTCGTCCAGCTTCGCCAAATCAAACGTTTTGGCAATGTGGGACATAAGCTGCTCGAGCTGCGCGGCAGACAAACTCGTCGGCGTACCGCCGCCGATGTAGAACGTGCGGATATGCAGCCCGCAGCGGTCCGCGGTCTCGCGGATAGCGGTCAGCTCCGCGCAGAGCTTGTCCACATAGGGCTGGACGAGGGCGCGGGTCGCCTTGTCCCCCACCGTGCGGGAGACAAAGCTGCAATAGCTGCACCGCGTCGGGCAGAACGGGATGCCCGCGTAGACGCTGCAATCCATCGGGTCAGCGGCGTCCAGCACCGGCTTCTGCAGGTCGGCAATGCCGAGGGCCAGCGCGAATTTCTCCGGTGTGCAGGCAAAGTGGTCAAGGAACCGTGCGCGGATCTCATCCTCCGTGGCACCGCTTGCGCGCATGTCGTGAATGATGCGCACCGGGCGCACGCCGGTCATCATGCCCCAGGGCGGCGTGCTGCCGGTGACCTCCCCCAGCAGCGTGTACAAAAGGCGGCAGAGCGTGTACTCAGGGTCTGCGCCCTGCGGGCGCAGGGCGATCTTCCAGGATAGCCTGCCGTGCAGGCGCAGCAGGATCGTGTCGGTGCAGAGATGGCTCTGTGCCAGCACAAAATCACTGTCCCGCGGCAGATTTTCCGCCTTCTCTGCGTCGGGGAAAAACAGCCGTGCGGTGTGTTCGGCCTCATAGCCCGCTGCGGGGCCGCGTAAAATAATCTGCATTAGTACCATGCCCCATTCATGTAAGGATTGGTGCTGCGCTCCTGCCCGAGGGTGGAAAAGCCCTCATGTCCGGGCAGGACTTTTGTTGCATCCGGCAGCGGCAGCTCTGCCAGCAGGGACAGGCTTTTTGCCATCTCCTGCATGCTGCCGCCGGGGAAATCCGTCCGCCCGCAGGAGCCTGCAAACAGCGTGTCGCCGCTGAACAGCAGCCCGTAGCAGGACAGGCAGACGCCGCCCCCGGTGTGGCCGGGCGTGTGGTAGATTTTAAACGTCAGCTCATCAATGGTAAGCTCGTCGTTCGCGGGCCAGTTGTCGGTGAGGACGTCGGGCGTCAGCGGCAGCAGCTGGCTGCCCTGCGCGTCAACCGGGTCCATATAGACCTTGCAGCCCGTCGCCTTTTTCAGCGCGGCCACCGCGCCGACATGGTCATAGTGGCCGTGGGTCAGCAGGATGTGCGTCAGCGTCGCGCCGGCCTCGTCGAGCGCCTTCAGATAGACGCCCGGCTCGGCGGCGGCATCAATCAGGATGCCGTGCTTCGCGTTGGTGATAATTAAAAAGGTATTCGTGTACAGCGGCGGAACGCCGTGGATATGCTGGATGTTCATTGCGTCCTCCCTTGAATTTGCTTACTTTTTCCACTCGTCGGTGTCGATGACGATGGTGACGGGGCCGTCGTTCACAAGGTCGATCTTCATGTCCGCGCCGAACTCCCCGTGCTGCAGGTCTTTAAGGCCCTGATGGCTCATCTCCTCGAGGAATTTTTCATAGCACGGCACGGCCAGCTCGCCCCTGGCGGCATGGATGAAACTCGGGCGTTTGCCCCTGGACGTATCACCGTAGAGCGTGAAGTTGGAGACGACGAGTGCCGAATAGCCCAACTCAACGGCGCTGCGGTTCAGCTTGCCGTCCTCGTCCTCAAAAATGCGCAGGTGGGCGCATTTTTCAGCCAGCTTGGGCACAATGGCGCTGTCGTCGGTATCGCGCACGCCCAGCAGGATGACAAGGCCAGGCCCGATGGCCCGGGGCTCGCCCCCGTTGACGGTAACGCTTGCGCGGGTGACGCGCTGGATGACTGCTCGCATAGGTAGTTGCTCCTTTTCAAAATCAGCTGCACTGTAGGGGCCGGGCATGCCCGGCCCTGCCGTGAAAGGCAAACGAACGTCTGCCATACAGTTGCGGGCCGCACATGTGCGGCCCCTACGTGCCTCCGGCCGTTTCAGTTCCTCGTCACGCTCACAACGTCCTTGATCTTTTTCAGTCTTGCCACGACGCTGTTCAGGTGCTCGGTGTTGGTGATGCCGACGGTCACGCCCATGCGGGCGCGGCCCTGCTCGGCGGCGCGGGCCGTCAGAGAGTAGATCGGCACGCGCATATCGCCCAGTGCCAGTGCCACGTCAGAAACGAGGTTCGCGCGATCCATGCAAACAATATCCAACGTAGCCTTGTAGTTTTCCTTCTCCGCCTCGTCCCAGTAGGCGCGGACCCAGCGGTCTGCGTTCTCGGGGTGGCGCATACTCTCGCGGGCGTTGGCGCAGTCACGCTTGTGGATAGATACGCCGAAGCCGCGGGTGACAAAGCCGATGATCTCATCGCCCGGCAGCGGTGAGCAGCACTTGGCGAACTTGATGGGGCAGTTGTCGATGCCCTCGACGATGACGCCGTCGGAGGAATGCATCCGCTTGAGCTCCACCGTGACCGGCTTCGGCTCGGTAGCCTGCAGCTTGGTGTACTCCTCCTTGAGCTTGGGCAGCATGCGGGAGATCTGCAGGCCGCCGTAGCCGATGGCCGCGTACATTTCCTCCACGCTGTTGCAGCGGTTGCGGCGGGCCAGCGCCTCCATAAAGACGTCGTGCTGCTCGTCGGTCAGCGTCATGAGGTTGCGGCGCATCTCGCGCTCAAGCGCGTCGCGGCCCTCCTGAATATTTTCCTCTCTGCGTTCCTTTTTGAACCAGTTGCGGATCTTGTTCTTGGCTTCGCTCGTCTTGACGATGTTGAGCCAGTCGCGGCTGGGGCCGCGGTTCTCGGAGCCGGTGATGATCTCAATAATTTCGCCGGTCTGGACCTTGTGGTCGATGGGCACGATGCGGTTATTGACCTTCGCACCGATCATTCTGTTGCCGACAGCAGAGTGGATCGCGTAGGCAAAGTCGATGGCCGTCGCGCCCGCGGGCAGGTTGATGACGTCGCCGCGCGGCGTGAAGGCGAACACTTCCTCGGGCAGCAGGTCGCTCTTGATGTCGCTGAGCAAATCCGTAGCGTCGGCGCTGGAGCGCTGGCTTTCCAGCAGCTGGCGCACCCAGGCCAGGCGCTCGTCCAGCTTGTCGCTGCTGCCCGTGATGCCGGCCTTGTACTTCCAGTGCGCGGCGATGCCGTACTCCGCCATGCGGTCCATGTCCCAGGTGCGGATCTGCACCTCAAACGGGATGGCCTCGCGTCCGATGACCGTTGTGTGCAGGGACTGGTAGCCGTTGGGCTTCGGGGTCGAGATGTAGTCCTTGAAGCGGTTGGGCAGCGGGTGGTACATATCGTGGATCAGCCCCAGCGCGGTATAGCACTCGGGGACGTTGTCGAGGATGATACGCACAGCGTAAATGTCATAAATTTCCTCGAAATCCTTATTCTGCATATACATCTTACGGTAAATGCCGTAGATGCTCTTGACGCGGTGGCGGATGGTCGCCTTCTGGATTCCGTTTTCGGACAGGTGCCTGGCAATCGTATGGCAGACCTGATGCAGGAACTCGTCGCCGTGCTTATTCAGCAGGTCGCGGATCGTCTCATAGCCGACAGGGTCAAGGTAGTGCAGACTGCGGTCCTCGAGCTCCTCCTTGATGTTGGAAATTCCGAGGCGGTGCGCGATGGGGGCATAGACCTCCATCGTTTCCAGTGCCTTGTCGCGGCGCTTCTGCTCGGGCCAGGCGTCGCCGGTGCGCATATTGTGCAGTCTGTCGCACAATTTTATAATCATGACGCGGACATCCTGGCTCATGGCCAGCAGCATCTTGCGCAGGTTCTCGGCCTGGCGGTCCTCGACATTCGAGAACTTGATCTGGGTCAGCTTGGTGACGCCGTCAACGAGCAGCGCGACCTCGGGGCCGAACTTTTGCTTGATCTCGGCCACCGTGACCGGCGTGTCCTCGGCCACATCGTGCATGAGGGCCGCGGCAATGCTCTCGCTGTCCATGCCCAGCTCCACCAAAATCTGCGCCACCGAAAGCGGGTGGCAGATGTACGGCTCGCCGCTGCGGCGGCGCTGCTCGCCGTGGGCCTTTTCTGCCAGCGCGTAGGCGCGGTCGATCATAGCAAAATCATAGGGACGGCCGCTGTCAACCAGACTCTTTTTCAGATCGTCATAGGTGATGGGCATTTTTACTTCTTGCACGTTTGTGTTTTCCATAGTCCGTTCCCCTCTCCGTTTTCTATCTGTCTTGCACAGCGCTTTTTCGGGCATTTTGTAGGGCGCTCATGCCTGTTTTGCCAGCTCCGCCAGCTTTTGCAGCACCGGCGCACTGGCCAGGTCCTGCTTGGCCGTCACGGGCACGGGCAGCCAGCGGCCCTCCTGCTCCTCAATCAGGCCAAGCTCCTGCAGCGCCGTCAGGCTTGCCAGCGTCTTGCCGGTGTTCTGCGGCCCCTCCGCCGCAAAAACCGGCTGCAGATCCGCCGCGGCCACATGCCCGCCGCGGATACGCCGGTAGAGCGATACCGTGTCGGCGCGGGCCGGCAGCAGCGCGGCGGCGCGGGCCGCGTCGAGGCTGCCGCCGGTGCGGAACGCCTCAAACCACGCGGCCTGTTCACTGGGAGTATTGCCCAACTCCGCAGGGCGGATAGCCTTGAGGTGTGCGGACACCATCGGCCCGCTGCGCCCGTTGAAGATCGAGACCTCGAGTGCGGCCTCCACCTCACTGCCGACGGGATAGGCAAACGCCTGCGGCGCAATGCCGAAGCTCGACGCAAACAGCGTGTCGCTGCCCTGCCGCAGCCGGATGCGGGTGTGGCGGCCCTCCGCGCCCATCGGCCAGATGCCGTCCACAAAGGCATGCTGCACCAGCAGCACGGGCGTGGGGTTCTCGCGGCCAAAGGGTGCCAGACGGGCCAGTTCGCCGACGTTTTCCAGATTCAGCTCGCCCAGCGTGGCGGCGGCGTCCAGCCGCAGGCTGACGGCCTCGGGCGGGGCGGCGTGGGCCGCGGCCCAGGCATTGATGGTCTGCCGGAACGCGGCAAGATTTTCTTCCTCTATCTCAACGCCCGCCGCGGCGGCGCGGCCGCCGAACCTCGTCAGATACTGTGCGCAGTCGGCGAGCGCACTGTGCAGGTCGAACGGGTCCGGTGCGCGCCCGCTGCCGCGGCCCTCGCCCTCGTGCATCGAGATGACGATGACCGGGCGGCTGAACCTCTCCATGAGCCGCGCCGCCACGATGCCGATGACGCCGGGGTGCCAATCCTCGCCGCTGACGACGAGCACGCGGTCCCGGGTGCGGGCGGGGTCGGCCTCCAACGCCTGCAAAGCAGCGGCAAAGACCTGCTGTTCGGTCTGCTGGCGCTCGGTGTTGATCTCGGCCAGGCGTTCAGCTATGCCGGTGGCCTGATCCTCGTCGCCGCAGAGCAGCAACTTGAGCGCTACCGCGGCGTTGTCCATGCGGCCCGCAGCGTTCAGACGCGGGGCCAAACTGTAGCTGACCGTGTCCGCCGTGACGGGCTTGCCGCCGCAGCCGGCGCTCTCCAAAAGCGCGTGCAGGCCGGGGCGCAGCACACTGTCCTCATCTACAAAATATTGTAGATAGTAGTTTTCCGTCCCAGCCAGCCATTGCCCGATGGCGGTCATGTCCTCCTGCGTGTGCAGCTCGTCCACCACTGTGGTGCGAAACTCAAAGGGCAGGCTGCCTGCCATCAGCATGGCGGCGCTTTGCTGCACGGGGGAAAGATCGTAATGTGGCAGGCCAACCGTGCGCGCATAGTGCGCAGGGGAGTTCTTGATATCCATGGCTACCATGTCCACCAGCCCTGCGTCGATCAGCGCGTGCAGCTTTTCGGGCTGGCTGCCGTTGGTATCCAGCTTTACCGGAAAGCCCAACTCCTTGATCCGGCCCAGCAGCCCCTCCAGGTAGGTGGTCAGGGTGCGGTGGTACTTGGTGACCTCCTCGCCCAGAAAGCGGGCGGTGCGCCTACCTTCATAATAGTAGTTGTCCACCGGGAAGTGCGCGATGCTGCCGTCGGGATTGTAGGTCCAGTCCTGGGAGCCTTCGGCGGTAAAGACCGGATGCTCGCAGGAAAAGAGAAAGACGCCGCCCGGCCGCAGCATCCGGTGGACATTTTGTACCACGCCAACATAATCCTCCACATAGTGCAGCGCCAGCGAGCTGAGCACAATGTCAAAGGAGCCGTCGGCAAAGTCGGCGTCCTCGATGGCGCAGCAGCGGTACTCCACATTGGGGGCGC
>OLJF01002124.1_pt1 | contig 10405 bp, 8 predicted proteins | sample 1609751 | NCBI WGS metagenome assembly OLJF01 (sample SAMEA4350171, study PRJEB24818) | metagenome | biome: human; feature: gut; material: faeces | place: Denmark | collected 2013-09
GCAGTACAATATTAATCTTTTCACGCTTGATATACTGCCAAATATCTTTTTCTGTCCAGTTTGAAATTGGGAATACTCTCATACTTTCGCCCTTGTTAATCTTAGTGTTGTAAAGTTTCCACATTTCAGGACGTTGATTTTTAGGGTCCCAAGCCTGTGCCTCATTTCTGAATGAGAAAATTCTTTCCTTTGCACGCGATTTTTCTTCGTCACGTCTGCCGCCGCCGAATGCCGCTGTAAAGCCGTACTTTGTAAGCGCCTGCTTTAATGCCTGTGTTTTCATTATATCAGTATAAGCCGCACCGTGGTCAAACGGATTGATACCTTGCTTTATACCTTCCTCATTTGAATACACAATCATTTCAATACCGAGTTTCTTTGCGGTATCGTCACGGAATTTAATCATATCCTTAAACTTCCAAGTTGTGTCTATGTGCATAAACGGGAATGGCGGTTTTTCAGGATAAAACGCCTTCATTGCAAGGTGCAGCATTACTGAACTGTCCTTACCGATTGAGTATAGCATTACAGGCTTTTCACACTCTGCCGCCACCTCTCTTATAATATATATTGCTTCTGCTTCAAGCTCATCAAGATGTGATAATTCACTCATTTAGTGTCCCTCCTTTTAGTGTCCCTTAATACTTATTTGATTCTTTTCTGTCTATGTCTATTTCGGAAACCGTGCCGTCATATTTTTCAATTACCCATTTCAAAATATCGCCGTTTTCCTCTGTATGTACCTTACTTCCCATACCGCCTATATCCGCACCGAGATAAAACGATATTGCGTGCATAGGACATTCCTTGATACAGGAAGTACAGCCCCAGCAATCTTTCGGGTACTTTATAAATGCTTTATTATCTCCGTCCTTTTTTATAAGACTTCCCGGACATACCATACAGCATTTTCCGCAGCCTATACATTTGCTTTTATCAATCATTATGCTCATATGTTCTGCCCCCTTCCACAAGGTCACGAAGTATAATTTCTATTTCACCGTCTTTAAGACGTGAATTGACGTATTTATTAAAGTTTTCGTTATCCTTATTCGGATAATCAAGATTTTCCGCAAAACTGTGCCAGCGTGTTTCCTTTCTCGCTTTGAGGTGTGCTATAACACTCCTTGCAACGACAAGTCTTTCACGAAGTTCGTATATATACATAAGCTCCTGAAAATCTTCTGCGTGAAGTTTTTCTGAAAGCTGATAGATTTGACGGATTTTCGTATCGGCTATGTCAAGCTGTTTTTCATTAAAGCGATAATTTGTCTTGATACCGCCTGCATACGAATCCATAACGGTCTGCATTGCCTCTTCAAGCTGTTCTGTCGTGAATGTTCCGTCAGTGTTTCCGTAAAGGAAATCTGTCACTTCCGATAGGTGACGTTCAATGTCGCTTTCGTCAATCGCACTTATTTTGCCAAGTTCAGAAATTGCGGTAAGTGCCGCGATTTCACCCTCTGCCAAAGCACCTGTAACGTATTTCTGCGGACAACCGCCAGCAACGTCACCTGCGGCATACAAGCCTTTTACGGTAGTCCTTCTCTTTGTATCCACCCAATAACCGCTTGCGGTGTGACCGCCTACGATATAAGGCTCTGTACCCTCTATTTCAACATTTTGCTCCGACGGATTTTTACCGCTTTCAATCCATTTAAGAGTCTGTGACGGTGCCATATTCAGATAAGCCTTTTTCAAATCCTCGCTTGCCTCTTGGGATATACCCTCTGTACGAAGATAGCAAGGACCTCTGCCCTCAATATTTTCATTCACTGTTCCGTACACTCTCTCGGAGGTTGTAAGTCCGTATTTTGTTTCGTAAACCTCTCCGAGTGAATTTATTTGCTTTGCACCCGCACCTTGTGCCAAAGTACCTGTAGGGGCGATTGTATCTTTACAGCGAAGTGCTATAAATCGCATTTCAAATGTCGTCATTTCCGCACCGGCTTTTATACCCATTGCATATCCGGCACCCGTATTAAACGGCGGATACCACATTTTATGACGTGAAAATCCGGGATTATTCGGCTTGTAAAGGCCGGCCGCACCGCCTGTTGCGATTATAACCGCTTTCGCCTCGATTATGTAAAACGTATCGTTTTCAATACCTATACCGTATGCACCCTTTATCCTGTTACCCTCAACCGCATAATCAATAATATTTACACGATTAAGTACCGATACATTTTCTTTTTGCAATGCCGCCTCTGCCAAAATAGGCTTTATATTTTCACCGTTGATTTTAAGGTTTCTGTTACCTCTTGTCACATACTTTCCGTTTTCGTCCTTCAAAATAACAAGTCCGAGTTTTTCAAGTCTGTCTACGACTTCATTCAGCTTTTCGGACATTGTAAGAAGTAAATCTTCTCTGACAATTCCGTCAGCGTCCTTTTTAGCATAATCAACGTAATCCTGCGGAACACGTCCCTCTGTTATGTATGCGTTAAGTGCATTGACGCCGGCGGCAAGACAGCCGCTTCTCTTTATATGTGCCTTTTCACATATAAGCACCTTAGCGTCGGAATGTTCTGCGACAGTAACCGCCGCATAGCAACCGGCAGTACCGCCGCCTATAATTAAAATATCTGTTTTTAATCTTTCGGTTTTCAATATATTTGTCATATAAACACCTCTTTTATCAGATTACCAATGAATCCTCCGAAATTGATTTATTGTCAAGCAAGTATGCCTTATCGCCTACCGTAACAAATATTCTGTACAAGAATACGTCAACTTCTTCACCGACTTCAATCGCCTGTTCGTCAAGACCGCGTCTGGCTTTAAGTTCCGTACCGTCCACGTCTACGACTACTTCTATACTGTCGCCTCTGAACAATACATTTTTCGTAACTCCGTGAGATGCGGAGCTTTTGTATTTCTGTACTTCGTTTTTCTTTGTCACTTTAACAAATTCAGGTCTTACGATTGCTTTTTCGACATTTTCAATATGCTCAAAATTATGAAACTTTGAATAATCATCAACGAATGTTGTTTCTCCGAAAAACGATGCCGTAAATGCTGTTTTCGGATTGTGATAAATTTCAATAGGTGTTCCCGTCTGTTCAATTCTACCCTTATTTGTTATTATAATTTCGTCTGCAACTTCGATTGCCTCATCTTGGTCGTGGGTTACGAATATACTTGTAACTCCAAGCTTTTCAATCATTTCTCTAAGCCAGCTTCTAAGCTCTTTTCTTACCTTTGCGTCAATCGCCGAAAACGGTTCGTCAAGAAGTAAAAGCTGTGGATTAGGTGCAAGCGCTCTTGCGAATGCCACTCTCTGTCTTTGACCGCCCGAAAGCTGACTCGGATAACGTTTTACCAACCCCTCAAGACCTATAAGTTTAATAAGTTCTCTTACTCTCTCGTCTATCTTCTTTTTATCGGCTTTCTGAACTCTAAGACCGAATGCGATATTATCATACACCGTCATATACCGAAACAATGCGTAATTCTGAAATACAAAGCCAATCCCTCTCTTGCTTGCCGCAAGGTCGTTTACTCTCACACCGTCGATTATAATATCTCCGCTGTCGGGAGTTTCAAGACCCGCAATCATTCGCAGAATAGTTGTCTTACCGCTGCCGCTCGGTCCTAAAAGACCGATAAGTTTACCCTTTTCAACGCCGAAGTTGACATTGTCCGACGCTTTATAATCGCCGAAGTTTTTATTTATATTTTTTAATTCAACGTACACTCTATTCCGCCTTCTTTCCTTTGTATTCAACAATACTTCTGATTATCAAAATAATCACTGCCAAAATCACAAGTATTGACGCTACCGCAAATGCCGGTACATATTTATTGTCGCCGAAAAGTATTTCAACCTGCAACGGAAGCGTATTCGTTTTACCTCTCAAATGTCCCGAAAGTACTGATACCGCACCGAATTCACCCATCGCTCTTGCCGTACAGAGTACCACTCCGTAAAGCAATGCCCATTTTATATGAGGGAATGTTACTTTTCTGAAAATCGTAAATCCGCTTGCACCCATAAGTGCCGCCGCTTCTTCCTCTGTCCCCTGTTCCTCAAGTATCGGTATAATTTCTCTTGATATAAACGGAAACGTTACAAATATCGTTGCCAATATAATTCCCGGTACGGCAAACACTACTTTTATACCGGCTTGCTGTAAATAAGGATAAAGCACGCTTTGTCTGCCGAATACCAATATGAATATCAAACCTGCTATAACGGGTGAAACCGTTACCGGAATATCAATAAGAGTTGTCAAAACCTTTTTGCCTTTAAACTGGAACATTGTCAAGAACCATGCCGCAAACAGTCCGAAGAATGTGTTTACAACAAGTGCCGACAAAGTCGCTTTTGCGGTAAGCTTTACCGCGCTTATCGTATCTTTATCAGTTATGTACTGAAAATATTTTCCTACACCGTTACGAAGTGCAACGGATATAACCGTATAAAGCGGAAGAATTAAGAATACAAATGCGAATAATACGCTGACGGCAATCAATATCCATTTAACAACCTTACTGCCTTCATTTTTCTGCATACTATCTTCCTCCTTTTAATATTTTTGTGTTTCTCGCCTGAATAAGATTTACAATAAACAATATTGCAAATGAGAATGCAAGCATCACAAGTGCTATTGCCGTTGCACTGTTATAGTCAAAGTCCTGTAATTCCGACATAATTATAAGCGGTGTTATTTCCGTTTCATAAGGCTTGTTGCCCGCTATAAAAATTACACTGCCGTATTCTCCTATACATCTTCCGAGTGCCAAGCCAAAGCCTGTAAGTGCGGGAGGAATTATTTCCGGTAAAACTACTTTACGAAATATCGTTCCTCTGTTTGCACCAAGCGCTCCCGCCGCTTCTTCATATGACGGATCAAGTTTTTCAAGTACAGGCTGTACCGCTCTTACAACGAACGGTATGCCGATAAATATAAGTGCCACTACAATTCCGATTCTTGTATGTGCAATCTTTATACCGAACGGTGCGAATAATTTTCCTATAAGTCCTTCTTCTGTTGTAAGGTTTGCAAGAGCCAAACCGGCAACAGCTGTCGGAAGTGCGAACGGAAGTTCAATCATTCCGTCAAGAACACGTTTAAGTGGAAAATCATATCTTACAAGCACCCAGGCAAGTATGACGCCCATAATCGAATTTATTATTGATGCGATAAGCGAAGTAAGGAAAGTTACCTTAAAACTTGCAAGAACACGCGGACGTGTAATTGTTTCGATAATATCGCTCAGGTGCATTCTTGATGTGTAAATCACGAGTGCCGCCAACGGTATAAGAACAACTAAGCTCAATATTGTAATTGTCACGCCCATTGAAAGTCCGAAACCGGGTATTACTCTTTTCTTCTTTGCTTTCATTTACATTCCTTCTTTACTTATCTGTTTTTTCATAAATGCGGTCAAATACTCCGCCGTCATCAAAATGCTTTTTCTGTACTTCGTCCCAACCGCCGAAGTCTTGTATTGTTACAAGGTTTATGTTAAGGTCAAATGTATCTGCATATTCGTTTAATATATCAGGATTTGACGGACGGTAGAAATTGTCGCCTGCAATTCTCTGTGCCTCATCGGAATATAAATAACTTAAATATTCCGTTGCAACATTTCTTGTACCTCTTTGGTCAACCACATCATCAACCACCGCAACAGACGGCTGAGCCAAAATGCTTATGCTCGGCGTTACGATTTCATATTCATCGGGATTTTCCTGAACTGATAGGAACGCCTCATTTTCCCAAGCGATAAGTACATCGCCTTGATTGTTTTCAACAAATGATGTTGTAGCACCTCTTGCTCCCGAATCAAGTACAAGCACGTTTTCGTATAACTTCTTTATAAATGCCTCAATCTGTGTTTCGTCACCGTTGTAAAGTTTATCGGCATATGCCCAAGCCGCAAGGTAGTTCCATCTTGCACCGCCTGAAGTTTTCGGATTAGGTGTTATAACTCCGACGCCGTCTTTAACAAGGTCGCCCCAATCCTTGATATTTTTCGGATTGCCTTTTCTTACAAGGAATACGATTGTTGAAGTGTAAGGCGAACTGTCTTTGTCAAATTCATTTATCCAGCCATCCTCTATAAGTCCTGCGTCTTGTATTGCCTTTACGTCATATTCAAGCGCAAGCGTTACAACATCTGCCTCGTTTCCGTTTGCAACTTCAAGTGCTTGCTTACCGCTGCCGCCGTGTGACTGTATAACTTCAACGTCCTGTCCTGTTTGCCCTTTCCAATGCTCTGCGAAAAGTTCGTTATACGCACTGTATAATTCTCTTGTAGGGTCGTATGATACGTTCGTTATCGTAACCGACTTTTCTGTACTTGTGTCTGCACTGTTTCCGCAGCCTGCAAGTACCGTTACCGCCAAAATTGATGTTAATAATATACTAAAAATTTTCTTTTTCATAAATTCATTACCTCGCTATAATATAAAATTTATTTTTTTATCACCTCTGAGCCATACACATTCGGCAACACATCTTTCTATATACCATGCTTTTTCTGTTCAAATTTTCTCTCATAATCGTTGCCTCCTTTGTTATTCATACTTTTCCTATGGGATATAGGATTTTTAATGTCCTTATCTTACTCCTATATTGTCGTTTTGTCAACATTTTCATATAGTAAAAAAATTAAATTTTTTTCCTATATGTTTTATTTCGGACGACCGATGATCGTCCGCTACGAAATACTTATAAATTAAGAAAAGCAAAATTATCCGAATATAATTAATCATACTTGCAAATAATAACACAAAACGAAAGGCGGAAATTTTTATGTTAAGAGGAAAAATAGTAGTAGTCGGTGCCGGTTTTGTGGGTTCTACAACCGCATACACAATAATGCTTGACGGTTTTTTCAGAGAAATTGTATTGATTGACGTGAACAAAGACAAAGCCGACGGTGACGCTCTTGATATGGCTCACGGCACATCTTTTCTAAAGCCTGTAAGCGTTTACAGCGGAGATTGGAAAGACTGTGCCGGCGCCGATATAGTCGTTATAACAGCAGGGGTAAACCAAAAAGTCGGCGAAACACGAATTGACCTGTTAAAACGAAATACCGAAATTTTTAAAAGTATAGTTGAAAATGTTATGAAGTACGCGCCGACAGACGTAATACTTCTTACCGTCACAAACCCTGTCGATATTCTGACATACGTCACCTACAAACTTTCGGGACTTCCTAAACAGCAAATTATCGGTTCGGGTACGGTTCTTGACACTTCAAGACTGAAATATCTTATCAGCAAACATACGGGAATTGATGCACGTTACTGCCACACATACATTATCGGTGAACACGGTGACAGTGAAGTTGCGGCATGGAGCATTACAAACATTGCCGGTATGAGTATAAAAAGTTTTTTTGAGCATTACGGCAAGTGTACAGATGAAGATTTACAAGCAATGTACAACGAAGTTAAAAACTCCGCATACGAAATTATACAAAAAAAAGGTGCAACCTACTACGCAATAGCGACAGCAGTTGCACGAATTGTCGAATGTATTTCCGGCGGTGAAAATTCTGTTCTCACCATTTCAAGCGTCTTAAACGGCGAATACGGAATTGAAGATATTTCGCTCAGCGTTCCGACACAAGTTTCGGGTTACGGTGTTGAACGCATACTTGACGTTCCTTTTAACGAAACCGAACTTCAAGGCCTTAGAAGCAGTGCCAAAACACTTAAAGACAGCCTTAAATCAATCGGTTTTTAAATCATAAATAATTGCATTACAGATTGCGGCGGCCACATTTGAGCCGCCTTTTCTGCCTCTTGCTACTATATACGGCACACCCGATGTCATAATCAATTCTTTTGCCTGCACAACATTCACAAAGCCGACAGGTACACCGATTATCGCAATCGGATTGATTTTACCGTTCTTTATGAGTTTATCAAGTTCTATAAGTGCGGTCGGTGCATTTCCCACAGCAAAAATCACGTCTTTTTCAAGTCTTGACGCTTTTTCCATACTCGCAACGGCCCTTGTAGTGCCGTTTTCCTTTGCGGCTTTTGCAACGTCCTCGTCGGACATAAAACAATGTACCTCTCCGCCGTATGACGCAAGACGTTTTTTGTTTATTCCCGAACGTGCCATTTGCGTATCGGTTACAATATCCGCACCGTTCTTTATCGCGGTCTTTATAATCTCAACCACGTTTTCCGAAAAGCACAAATTGTCAAGATAATCAAAATCGGCGGTTGTGTGAATAACACGTTTAACAATCGGTTTAATCTTTTTTTCTATATCGTGCGGAAGTTCGCTCTCTATGATTTCAAAACTCCTCTTTTCGATTTCTGAAGGCAATACATTTTCAAATTCCATTAATACTCTATCCCCTCTCTTGCAACAATTCCCTTGTCATATGGGTGCTTTATCTTTTTAATTTCAGAAATATAATCAGCTTTTTCACAAAACCATTCATCAGGGTTTCTGCCCGTCATAACAAGCTCGCCGCCGTAATTTTCAACAATATTTCTCACACTCGCCTTATCAACCAAATCATAATTATATGACGCAAAAATTTCGTCAAGCACTATCATATCAAATTCATTCATATTATCAAGTGCATACTGTAAATTTTCGTTATGGCATTTCACGATATTTTCTTTGTCACTGTCGGACATACTTCTGAAAAAGCCGTAGTTTTTGTCACAGCGCATAACCTTTATATTCTCACACTTACCCAAAACTTCAAGTTCCCCCGTATACGAGCCTTTTAAGAACTGCATAAAAAGCACTTTTTTACCGTAACCGCCGCAACGCACCGCAAGACCGATTGAAGCGGTCGTTTTGCCTTTGCCGTCACCGCAATATATGTGTATCATTTTTCTACACCTCTTTGTTAATAATTTTGTATATCAAGTCCATATCAAGACTTTCACGCACCGTATCGGCAAGCCTGTCATATTCACGTTCTTTCATTTCCGCCATATCAATGCTCTTGATTTTTGTACTGTCTATACCCTTTTTGTCACACAAACACTTGACAATTTTATCGGCACACTTATCAAATATGCCGTGTACATAACTTCCGTAAACGTCACCTTGTGAAATTCCGTCTTGCTTGCCGTTTGACAGCTTCGTCATATAAGGGACACTAAATTCACTTTTACCCATATGAATTTCATATCCCTCAAATTCAGTGCCGTTAAGGCTTTTTAGTGTCCCCGTCATATTTTCAAAAACACCGTTTACTATCGTTCTTGTCTTTTCGGTTTTAAACTCCGTTTTCATCGGCAAAAGTCCCATACCGCGAACACTTCCGCCGTTTTCCACGCCGTCTGTATCGGTGATTTTTTCACCAAGCATTTGATAACCGCCACATATACCGAAAATAGGGCATTTACTTTTTTTAACCGCCGCCTCAATACCGTTTTTCCTCATCCACAAAAGGTCGGCAACAGTATTTTTACTTCCCGGAAGTATAATCATATCGGGATTACCGATTTCACTCACATTATTAACATACCTTACCGACACACCGTCTATGCATTCAAACACGTTAAAATCGGTAAAGTTTGAAATTCGTGGAAAACGTACAACCGCAATATCAATCACATTTACAGTCTTATTTTCAAAACGTTCCGACAGGCTGTCCTCATCGTCAATCATAAAATAACCGTACGGAACAACTCCGACAACAGGTACATTCGTAAGATTTTCAATCATATCAAGTCCGGGACGCAGGATTTCCACGTCACCGCGAAATTTATTTATAATTGTCCCCTTAATTCTCGACTTTTCCTCATCATCAAGCAACATAACAGTTCCGTAAAGCTGTGCAAAAACACCGCCCCTGTCAATGTCACCGACAAGCAGAACAGGTGCGTCAGCCATTTTCGCCATGCCCATATTGACAATATCGTCCTGTTTCAAATTTATTTCCGCAGGACTTCCCGCACCCTCAATAACGATTATATCGTACATTTCCGACAGTTTGTTATACGCTTTAATAATGTCGGGTACAAGTTTCTTCTTATATTTAAAGTAGTCCACCGCATTCATATCGCCCTGAACTTCACCGTTTACAATAATTTGTGAGCCTTTATCGTTGGTAGGTTTAAGTAAAATCGGATTCATCAAAACAGACGGCTTTACGCCTGCCGCCTCTGCCTGTACGACCTGTGCACGCCCCATTTCAAGTCCCTCGTCAGTGATATACGAATTGAGTGCCATATTCTGCGACTTAAACGGCGCAGCCTTAAAGCCGTCCTGCTTAAAAATTCTGCACAATGCCGCCGCAATAATGCTTTTTCCCGCATTGGACATTGTTCCCTGTATCATAATCGCTTTAGCCACATATATCACCCAACTCTCTTATAAATTCCGCGTTTTCATCGTGTTTTTTAACTGCAATTCTGTAAAAGCCTTCGTCAAGACCGTTAAAATTTCCGCAGTTCCTTATC
>OLJF01002128.1_pt1 | contig 10383 bp, 6 predicted proteins | sample 1609751 | NCBI WGS metagenome assembly OLJF01 (sample SAMEA4350171, study PRJEB24818) | metagenome | biome: human; feature: gut; material: faeces | place: Denmark | collected 2013-09
AATTTGAGAACGTCTGGTTGTACAAGTTGAGCTGTTGCATTTTTTTTTTTTTTTTTCAGGCTGCAGACGGCATACGATATTTCTGCCTGTCTCGTTGGCTCGGATATGTGTATAAGAGTCAGCGCGCGTTCATCGGCGAGGGCAAGGCCGAGGAGGTCCGCCAGCTGGTTCTGGAAACGGGCGCGAACATGGTCATTTTCGACAATGACCTGACCCCCTCGCAGACGCGGACGCTCGAGGATATTTTAAAAACGGCTGTGCTCGACCGCAGTGCGCTCATTCTCGATATTTTCGCCCAGCGCGCCAAAACGCGTGAGGGCAAGCTGCAGGTCGAACTGGCACAGTATCAGTATTATCTGCCAAGGCTCACGGTCTGGAACGAGGAAATGGGCCGTCTCGGCGGCGGCATCGGCACGAGAGGCCCCGGCGAAACGCAGCTGGAAACCGACAAGCGCTATATCCGTTCACGCATCCAGAAGCTGCGCGAAAATCTCGAACTCGTGCGCAAGACCCGCGCCGAGCAGCGTCGCAGGCGGCAGAAGAACGAGCTGCCCGTCGTGGCGCTCGTCGGCTATACGAACGCAGGCAAGTCGACGCTTCTGAACGCACTCACGGGCGCGGACATCCCGGCAAACAACCGACTGTTCGACACGCTTGACACCACGACACGGCAGCTGACTGTCTCCGATACCTGTCAGGCGCTGCTGTCGGACACGGTCGGCTTTATCGCGAAGCTGCCGCACCATCTGGTCGAAGCGTTCCGCGCTACGCTTGAGGAGCTGGAATATGCGGATCTGCTCGTCCACGTCATCGACAGCGCCGACCCGGAGCGTGAGGATCATATCGCGGTCGTGAACCGCCTGATCGCGGAGCTGGCAAAGCCCGGCACGCCCGTTCTGGAATGCTATAACAAGTGTGATCTTGTCCCGGACGACGAAATTCCGCGCGGGAGCGACAAGGTCGCGATCTCGGCGGCGAGCGGCTATGGGCTGGACGCGCTCAGGGAGGCCATCGAGACGCAGCTCGGACGCGGAAAGCACCGCGTAAAGCTGCTCCTTCCGTATCAGCAGGGCGGCATGGTCGCCGCGCTCCACGATACGGCGCAGGTGCTCTCCAGCGAGTATGCAGACAACGGAATTCAGATCGACGCAGTGCTGGACGAAACCTTATTCGGCAAACTGCGTCAGTATGTAATAGAGGAAGTATAATGGAACAGTTCCTGATCCCCTCCGGGGAAGGCACATCGGAATATATGGAAAAGAAGTCGCGGTTTCTGGGCCTGATCACCCCCGTCACGACGGAGGCCGAAGCCAGAGCCCGGCTGGAAGCCGTCAAAAAGCGGGAATACGACGCGCGGCACAACTGCTGGGCCTACATCCTGCACTCCGGTCAGAAGCGTTACAGCGACGACGGCGAGCCGCAGGGCACGGCCGGTCAGCCGATTCTGAACGTGCTCGAACGCGAGGGCGTACAGGACGTGCTGTGCGTCGTGACGCGGTATTTCGGCGGGATTCTTCTGGGTGCGGGCGGCCTTTGCCGCGCGTACACGAAGGCCGCGAAGGACGCGCTGGACGACGCGGGCATCTCCGAACTGCGCCCGTGGAGCGTGCTGCATCTTGCCTGCCCCTATGCGCTTTTTGAGCGTGTAAAGCTGGAGCTGGAAAAGCGCGGCGGGCTGCTCCGGGACACGGACTATGGCGCCGAGATCGCCATGACCGTCCTTCTGCCAGAGCCGGAAGAAGCTGCATTTGCCGCTGCTCTGCGGGAGCTTTCTGCCGGAAGCCTCTGCCCGGAACGGGCAGGGACGGAACTGCACGGCGTTAAAATCCGATAAGTTTTTAAAGAAAATTCACGCAAATTCCACAGGGAATTCAAAACTAACAGGTATTCTGACAAGGTAAGGTGGGGTTTTATGAACGTGCGCGAACGGATGGAGCAGGAGGAATACGAGTTTTTGTCCCCGCAGGCACAGAAGGCCGCCGAAACAAAAGGCCGGCCGGAGCCGGAGGACGACAACGACGTGCGCACCTGCTACCAGCGCGACGCCGACCGCATTCTCCACAGCAAATCCTTCCGCCGTCTGATGCACAAGACGCAGGTGTTTTTATCGCCGGAGGGCGACCATTACCGCACCCGCATGACCCACACGCTGGAGGTCGCGCGCATCGCGCGGACGATCTGCCGCGGGCTGCGGCTCAATCAGGAACTGGCGGAGGCCGCGGCCTACGGCCACGATCTGGGCCACACGCCGTTCGGCCACGCGGGAGAAAAGGCGCTGTCCAGTATGCTGGACAAGCCCTTCCGCCACAACGAGCAGTCGCTGCGCGTGGTGGACAAGCTCGAACGCGACGGCGCGGGACTGAACCTGACCTATGAGGTGCGCATGGGCATTCTCGGCCACACGGGAGACTTTATCCCCGAGACGCTCGAGGGCCAGATCGTGCGCACGTCCGACCGCATTGCGTACATTAACCATGATATCGACGACGCCATGCGCGCCGGGATCCTGACCGAGGCCGATATCCCGGCGCAGATCGCGGAAATCCTCGGGCACTCGCATTCGCAGCGGATCAACACGCTGGTCGAGAACATGATCGAAAACACGCTGCTGACCGGCGTGCTCGGTATGCAGCCGGACGTGGCGCAGGCCATGGATCAGCTGCGCACGTTCATGTTTGCCCGCGTCTATACGAATCCCGTCGCCAAGGGTGAGGAATCGAAGGCGAAGGATATGCTGTGCAGGCTGTTTGAGTATTACATGAAAAACCCCGAAAGGCTGCCGCCGGATTTTCTCCCGCAGCTGGACTTTGACGGCATGGAGCGCATCGTCTGCGACTACATTGCCGGCATGACCGACCGCTACGCGGTCTATAAGTATTCGGAGCTGTTTATCCCCGCGACGTGGCAGGTGCGGTGATCCGCTGCTGCGCGCGATTTTTGCAGGGGCAGATGCCCACACATTCTGAAAGGAGGTCGATCCCGTGGCGTTTCCGCAGCCGTTTCTGGACGCGCTCACCGAGCGCAATCCCATCGACGAGGTCGTGGGGCAGTATGTCAGCCTGACGCGCCGTGGCTCGAACCTCTTTGGGCTCTGCCCGTTCCACTCGGAAAAGACCGCGTCGTTCTCCGTCGCGCCGGACAAGGGGATTTATTACTGCTTCGGCTGCCACGCGGGCGGCGGCGTGATCAACTTCATTATGCAGATCGAGGGGCTGGACTATCCCGACGCGGTGCGGTTTCTTGCAAAGCGCGCGGGCCTTGAGGTCCCGGAGGACGAGAATTATCGCTCGCAGTACCAGAAGCAGGAGCGCCTCTGGGCGCTGTGCAAGGACGCGGCGCGGTTCTTCCGCCAGCAGCTGTTCTCCCCTGCCGGAACCGAGGCGCAGGCGTACATACAAAAGCGCGCGCTCAGCATGGAGACGGTCAAGCGCTTCGGGCTTGGCTTCAGCCCGAACGCGTGGGCGGAGCTTACGGACGCGATGAAGGAAAAGGGCTATAAGCTCGACGAGCTGGTCGACGCGGGGCTTTCCCTGCGGGGCAAAAACGGCGGCGTGTACGACCGGTTCCGCAACCGGCTCATGTTCCCCATCATCGATATCCGGAACAATATCATCGGCTTCGGGGGCCGCGTGATGGACGATTCCACGCCGAAATACCTGAACTCGCCCGAGACGATTATTTTCAATAAACGCAAGAATCTGTTCGCACTCAATATTGCCCGCAAGAGCAAGCAGGGGCGCATCATCCTGACCGAGGGCTATATGGACGCCATCGCCCTGCACCAGTACGGGTTCGACTGCGCCGTCGCGTCGCTCGGCACGTCTCTGACGGAGGAGCACGCGAATATCCTCGCCAAGTACACCAATCAGGTCATTCTGACCTACGACGGCGACGAGGCCGGGCAGAACGCCACGCGCCGCGCCATCCCCATGCTCGAAAAGACCGGCATTCAGGTGCGCGTCCTGCGGATGCAGGGCGCGAAGGACCCGGATGAGTTTTTGAAAAAATACGGCGCGCAGCGCTTCGAGGTGCTGCTGGATGCCTGCCAGAATCAGGCGGAGTACCGGCTGGACAGCCTCAAGCGCAAATACGACCTGACGCTCGACGATCAGCGCGTGGAATTTTTGAATCAGGCCGCCGCGCTCATCGCCACATTCCCGAACGCGGTACAGCGCGAGGTCTACGGACGGCGCGCGGCAGAGGCCGCCTGCATCACGCCGGAGGCCATGCAGCTGGAAATCAAAAAGGCCTACCGCAAGGCCCGCGCCATCGAGCAGAAAAAGCAGGAGGCGCAGGAGCTGGACATCGCGCGCCAGCGTGCGCCGAAGACCCGCGCCATCCGCTATGACAATCTCCGTTCCGCGACCGCCGAGGAGGGCCTGATCTGCACGCTCCTGCGTGAGCCGGAGCTGATCGCGAACGTGAAGCTCCCGGCGGAGGCGTTTTCGGTCGACCTGTTCGGCCGGGTGCTGGCCGACCTGCGCCAGCGCGTACAGTCCGGGCGGCCCGTTTCGCTTGCCGCGTTGGGGCCGGATCTCACGCCGGAGGAAATGGCGCACCTGTCCTATGTGATGAGCCGGGACATCGCTCCCGTTTCTGATGAAGCGTTCGCGGATTATCTGCGCGTGATCCAGGAAGAATATGAGGGTCGGAGCCTGACGCGCTCGGAGGAAAATCTGCGGCTGCTGGCCGAACAGATGAAATCAACAAAACAGTATGGAGGGTAAGCAATGGGAAAAGAATTGGAACTTCTGCAGAAGATGGATCTCACGGCAGAAAACCGCCAAAAGCTCGAAGCGCTGATTACCGAGGCGAAAAAGACCGGAAAGGTTTCCTCCAAGCATCTGGTTGAAACGCTCGACGACGTGGACGCCACGCAGGACCAGACCGAGCGCTTCTATGACATTCTTGAGCAGGCCGGCATCGAGATCGACGTCTCCGACGTGCTGGACCTCATCGGCACAGCTGATATGGACAACCCCACGCTCAGTGAAATGCAGGCCATCGAGGACGAGGGCCTGCCCGCGGATCTGGACGAGCCGGAGGCGCTGCCCGAGGACGTGGAAAACGCCAAGCTGGACGACCCTGTGCGGATGTACCTCAAGGAGATCGGCCGCATCAAGCTCCTGACGCCTGAGGAGGAGCAGGAGATCGCGAAAAAAATGGCCGAGGGCGACGAGGACGCACGCAAGCGTATGTCTGAGGCCAATCTGCGTCTCGTCGTGTCGATCGCAAAGCGCTACGTGGGCCGGGGGATGCAGCTGCTCGATCTCATCCAGGAGGGCAATCTGGGCCTGATGAAGGCCGTTGAAAAATTTGACTATACGAAGGGCTATAAATTCTCCACCTATGCGACCTGGTGGATCCGGCAGTCCATCACCCGCGCCATCGCCGACCAGGCGCGCACGATCCGCATTCCGGTGCACATGGTTGAGACGATCAACCGTGTGCTGCGCACGTCGCACTCCATGGTGCAGAAGCTGGGCCGTGAGCCGACGACGAAGGAGATCGCGGACGAGCTGCATATTGAGGAGAGCAAGGTCGAAGAAGTCCTGAAAATTGCGCAGGAGCCGGTTTCCCTCGAAACGCCGATCGGTGAGGAGGAGGACAGCCATCTGGGCGACTTCATTCAGGACGACGAGGCCTCGCAGCCGTCGGAGGAAGCGTCCTACACGCTGCTGCGTGAGCAGCTTGAGGAGGTTCTGTCCACGCTGACCCCGCGCGAGGAGCAGGTGCTGCGGATGCGCTTCGGTCTGACCGACGGCAAGCCGCACACGCTCGAGGAGGTCGGCAAGGAGTTCGACGTCACGCGCGAACGCATCCGCCAGATCGAGTCCAAGGCCCTGCGCAAGCTGCGCCATCCGTCCAGAAGCAAGAAGCTGCGCGACTTTTTGAACTAAGAAGGCAGGACCTGCCATGAAAGAATTTTGAAAACACAGAATATTTACACTTTTATGCTTGACAACCGGGAAAATATTCGTATCATAGTCTTATGCAATTTGAAACCGTAACAACGGAGGAATTCAAGATGTTTGAGAAGATTCAGGCGTATCTTGCCTCGCAGCTCGATATTCCGGCAGACGAGATCACCCGCGACACCACGTTCGAAAGCCTCGGCGTCGATTCGCTGGATACCGTCGAGATGGTCATGGATCTGGAAGAGCAGCTCGGCGTCGATCTGGAGCTGGAGGAAAAGATCGCGACCGTCGGTGAGCTGGTCGATTTTGTCGAGAGCAAGCTTGACTGAACGCAAAACGGCGAGACGTATGGCAAGGCTGCACTACTTGGGGAGATAGCGGTGCCCTGTTACCCGCAATCCGCTACAGCGGGGAGGAATTCCCGACCGAGGGTGTATGCTGTGTCGTCTGACCCGGATAAGCGGTGTTGAAGATCTGGTCTTGCGCAATAGGGCTCTGTGAACCGTGTCAGGTGGGGAACCAAGCAGCACTAAGCAGTCTACCCTGTGTGCCGCAAGGTTGCCGTTTCGGAGCTGGCTGTCCGGGTAACGGGTGTAGCATCCATTCGGAGAAGGGTGTGCAGTCCTGCCATGCGTCTTACCGTAAAAAACTCCGGGCCTGAAAGGCCCGGAGTTTTTCATGCCCTGCCGCAGAGAGCTGCGGCAGGGCGTTTGTATTTTATTTCGCGCTGATGACCAGCTCGCCGTTCTGCTCGTCGCAGACCAGCGTCTGGCCGGGCAGCACGTCGCCGCGCAGGATGCGCTGCGCAAGAAGCGTCTCGACCGTGTGCTGCAGGTAGCGGCGCAGCGGTCTTGCGCCGAACTGCGGGTCATAGGCTGCGTCAATGACGAACGACTTTGCCGCCGGGGTCAGCTCGCACTTGAGCTGCTTGTCGGCAAGGCGCTTATTAAGCGCCGCGATCTGCAGATCGATGATGCCAGTGATGTTTTCCTTCGACAGGGGCTTATAGAAGACGATCTCATCCAGCCGGTTCAGGAATTCCGGGCGGAAGCTGCGGCGCAGGAGCGCCTGCACCTCGTTCTTCGCAGCCTCCGAAATTTCGCCCTCCGGCGTGATGCCGTCCAGAATGGCCTGCGAACCGAGATTCGAGGTCAGGATGATGATGGTGTTCTTGAAGTCCACGGTTCTGCCTTGCGAGTCGGTGATGCGGCCGTCGTCGAGGACCTGCAGCAGGATATTGAACACATCCGGGTGCGCTTTTTCGATCTCGTCAAACAGAATGACGGAATACGGTCTGCGGCGCACGGCTTCGGTCAGCTGGCCGCCCTCCTCGTAGCCCACATATCCGGGAGGCGCACCGATCAGACGCGACACGGAGAATTTCTCCATATACTCCGACATATCGATCCGCACCAGATTCTTTTCATCGTCAAACAGCGCCTCTGCCAGCGTCTTGGCAAGCTCTGTCTTGCCGACGCCCGTGGGGCCAAGGAACAGGAACGAGCCGAGGGGCCGGTTCGGGTCCTGAATGCCTGCTCTGCTTCTCTGGATAGCCTCAGAGACGACGCGCACGGCCTCATCCTGGCCGACAACACGCTTGTGCAGCGTGTCCTCCAGATGCAGCAGCTTGTCGCGTTCGCCCTCCATCAGCCGCGCGGTCGGGATACCCGTCCAGCGCTCGATGATCTTGGCAATTTCCTCCTCCGTGACCTTGTTGCGGAGCAGGCTCGTCTCCTTGCCGCTCTGCGTCAGCTTTTCCTCCTGCTCCAGCTGCTTTTTCGCTTCGGGCAGATCGCCGTACTTCAGCTTCGCGGCCTTTTCGAGATCGTAACTCTGTTCGGCAGATTCAATATCGCGGTTGATCTGCTCGATGCGTTCGCGCAGCTGCTGCACGCGGCCGATTGCGTTCTTCTCGTTTTCCCATTTGGCTTTCATGGAGTTGAACGTTTCGCGCTGTTCGGCCAGTTCCTTTTGCAGTTCCGTCAGCCGCGCCTTGGAAAGCTCGTCGTCCTCGTTCTTGAGCGCTGCTTCCTCGATTTGCATCTGGATGATCTTGCGGTTGATGACGTCCAGCTCGGTCGGCATGGAGTCCATTTCCGTACGGATCATGGCGCAGGCCTCGTCAATGAGGTCAATGGCCTTGTCAGGCAGGAAGCGGTCGGTGATATAGCGGTTACTGAGCGTCGCGGCAGCGATGATCGCGTTGTCCGTGATCTTGACGCCGTGGAAGACCTCGTACCGGGACTCCAGACCACGCAGGATGGCGATGGTATCCTCCACCGTCGGCTCCTGCACCAGAACGGTCTGGAACCGGCGCTCGAGCGCGGGATCCTTTTCGATATACTGGCGGTATTCGTCCAGCGTCGTCGCGCCGATGCAGTGCAGCTCGCCGCGCGCGAGCATCGGCTTTAACAGATTGCCCGCGTCCATCGAGCCTTCGGTCTTGCCCGCGCCCACAATGGTGTGCAGCTCGTCGATAAACAGGATGATGCGGCCCTCAGACTTCTTGACCTCGGCCAGCACGGCCTTCAGACGCTCTTCAAATTCACCGCGGTACTTTGCGCCTGCAAGCAATGCGCCCATATCGAGCGAGAAGATCGTTTTGTCCTGCAAAGACTTGGGCACCTCGTTCGCGACGATCCGCTGCGCAAGGCCCTCGACGATGGCCGTCTTACCGACGCCCGGTTCGCCGATGAGAACAGGGTTGTTCTTCGTCTTGCGGGACAGGATGCGGATGACATTCCGGATCTCGTCGTCACGGCCGATGACCGGGTCCATCTTCTGCTCCCGTGCACGCTTGACCAGATCCGTGCCGTATTTGGCAAGCGCCTCATACGTATCCTCCGGCGTGTCGGACGTCACGCGCTGGCTGCCGCGCACCGACTGCAGCGCCTGCAGGCAGGCCTCCTTCGTGATCTGGTACGGACGGAACAGGCTTTTCAGCACCGCGTCCGCGTTTTCGATCAGGGACAAAAACAGATGCTCGACGGAGACATATTCGTCTTTCATCTGCTTCGCGATGTCCTCCGCGCTGTTCAGCGCCGTGTCGACGGCGCGCGCAACATAATATTTATCCGCCTCGCGGCCCGAGCCGGTCACGCGCGGCAGCTTCGCCAGCTCCGCGTCCACCGCAGCCTCAAAGCTTTCAAGCGTCACGCCCATCTTTTTCAGCAGCTGCGGCACAAGGCCGTTTTCCTGCTTCAAAAGCGCGGCCAGCAGATGGATCTGCTCGATCTGCTGGTTCTGGTTTTCAATGGTCAGCTTCTGGGCGGCCTGAATGGCCTCCAGAGATTTCTGGGTATAGTTCTGTGCGTTCATGGTAACACCTCTGTTTCAGGGGTTAGCACTCTACGTTCACGAGTGCTAATTCATTTTGGCTTCATCATAGACCTCTCCCCGGAGTTTGTCAAGAGGGGGAGGGGGCGAAAATTGTGATATTTTTGTAAACGTTTGGTCGAAAAAAGAAAAACGGGATTTCATACTTATTTAAAAATTAGCCCCTAAGTTTTTTAATAAACCCTTGGTATCATAATCTTGCAAGAAGCGATATACACTTTTTCATTTTCCCCTCATATTGATAAAGAATTCCCCGCAGACAAGCCGGTCACTTGTTTGCGGGGTTTCTTTTGTTTGCGGGAAAAAGGAAAAGTGAAGAGTGAATAGGTGCGGTGCTGGCTGCGCCAGCGATTTCAATTGTACCGCTCCGCGGCACACCACACTTCTTCACGCTTCACTATTACCTGCCGCCCTGACGCTTCGCGTCAGGGCGGCATTGTTTACAGTTGTGCAAGTCCTGCTTCGATCTCGCCGATCATGTAGAGGGAGCCGTAGCAGAGCACAACGCCGTCTTTGCCTGCGTGCTCGACGGCCAGGCGGACGCCGTCGGCGACCTGGTCGCAGGCCGTGACGGGCTTGCCGAACTGGGACAGATAGGCCGCCAGATCGTGCGCGTTCAGCGCCCGCGGGTTGCCCGGCGTGATGGTGATGAACTCCTTCGCGTAGGGCTCGACATTGCGGTACATGCAGTTGTAATCCTTATCGGCCAGCACGCCGGTGAGGATCGTGAGCGGGCGGCCGGGCAGATAATCCTGGATGTTCTTGACGAGCGCCTGGATGCACTGCGGGTTGTGCCCGCCGTCGATGATAAAGAGCGGATCGCTCCGCCGCACGTCGAACCGGCCGGGCCAGCGGACACTGGCCAGACCCTCGCGGATGTCGTCGTCGGTCAGCTTCCAGCCGCGCTGCTGCATGACGGTGGCGGTCGTCAGGGCGACGGCCGCGTTGTGCAGCTGGTGGTCGCCGAGCAGCGGCAGCTTCAGACGCTTGAAGCGCTCCCAGTCGAAGACCTGACCGGTCAGGTCGTGGGAAAGAAGATGGATGTCGGCGAAGTCCGCCTTGTGGGGCTTGGGGCCGACCGCCTTGCAGCGATCTTCGATGACGGCCTCGACGGAGGGCTGCTCACGGT
>OLJF01002133.1_pt1 | contig 10364 bp, 8 predicted proteins | sample 1609751 | NCBI WGS metagenome assembly OLJF01 (sample SAMEA4350171, study PRJEB24818) | metagenome | biome: human; feature: gut; material: faeces | place: Denmark | collected 2013-09
AACCTATCCCTTGAAATCGAAAAGAGAAGCACTCGCGCATCGGTGCAAAGAGAGATGCGACCTTGGAAATTCCCGTGAGGCATTTCCCACTTGACACGGAAATCCATACTCCGACAATTGCCGGAGATACTATATATACGATGAACAAAAGAATACTGACATGAATATATCGGCTTGTATCAGAAATGCATGGTTTGTGGCGGTAGCCGTTTTGCTATTCCCGCTTGTCGCTTGCAATGGAGTGATTTACGATGAAGAAGGTGACTGTTCGGTGTATTACCGCCTCAAATTCCGTTACGACATGAACCTGAAGTGGGCGGACGCTTTCGCAAACGAGGTTTCGTCTGTCCATCTGTACGCCTTCGACCGGTCGGGCGTGCTGGCATGGCAGAAAGCGGAACAGATTGTTCCGGGAACAGCGGAAGACTATTCGATGCTGCTCGACCTGCCCCCCGGTGACTACAAGTTGCTGGCATGGTGCGGGCTGCAGAACGACGGCGAGCGTGACGAATCATTCTCCGTACCCGAAGCCCGTGTGGGCGAGACCCGTATGGAGCAGTTGCAGTGTACGTTGAACCGTCAGCACGATGAATCGGGCGCATACAGTGAGGAACACTTGTATCGTCTCTTCCACGGCACGTTGGATGTATCGCTGCCTGTCAACGATGATGGTGGCAGTTACGATTACACCATGCCCCTGACGAAGAACACCAACCATGTCCGCGTCATCCTGCAGCACTTGTCGGGAGTAGATGTGAATAAGGAAGACTTCATCTTCCGGATAGATGATGAGAACGGCCTTATGGCGTACGACAACGAACTGCTGGCCGATGAGAACATCAACTACCGCCCTTGGGATATACAGAATGTCGAGGCCGGCATCGGCAGGGAAGGCGACAGTGCCGTCAGCAAGGTGAAAGGCCTCGTTGCCGACTTCACTGTGGGCCGCCTGATAGAGACACACCGCGAGAATATGATGCTCACCATCACCACCCGGGAAGGCAAGACAGTGGCACGCATTCCGGTGATAGACTATGCCTTGATGGGAAAAGAGTACTATGAAGAGGAATACCGCTACCCGATGGACGAGAGGGAGTTCCTCGACCGTCTTGACGAGTGCGTGATGACTCTCTTTCTCGATGAGGATCACAACTGGGTCAGCTGCGTCATCCAGATTCTGTCATGGCGTGTGGTACTGAATAATGTTGATATTGAATAATCAGATAGAAGGATTTAACTGATGAAAACGAGCATTATACATAGCATTGTAGTCTGCCTGGCGGCATTCACACTGCCTTTTATGGTGGCGTGCAGCAGTCAGGAAGAATCCTTGCCGGAGGAGATTTCGGAAGCTATCCTGCATCTGAACGTCGAGCCGATAGGGCGGACCAGAGCGGGTACTACGGCAGAGTTGCCCGACAAAGAGAAGATGCGCAGCGTGCGCATCATCGTACTGCATAATGACGGAAAGGTGGAGCATAACCGGCACTTTTCGCTGGAAAACGCGCTGGCTGAGAAAACAATCTTACTCAAAGTAACCCCTAACGAAAAGAAGAAAATATTCTTCTTCGCCAACGAAAAGAGTGTGTCATCGGTAGAGGGTGTAACTGTAGAGGGTGAAAATAAAACTCTGACCGCTTTCTTCAACAGTTATACAGAAGGAATGTCCGGATTTGAAGACGAGGTGAACGAACTCTATTTCGCTCCTGATTATTCGGTCGAAGAACCCATACCGATGTCCTCCATGTACGAGATAGACTTTAAGGAAGGAAGAGAAGATTATAAATTTTATCTTGTTCGTGTCGCCACCAAGTTCACCGTAAACTTCTTTAATTGGCGTGGAGAGGAAGTAACAGTGGAAAACTTCTCCATAGAGAGCCATGCGGATAAAAACTTCCTGATGGCGCATGTCAACAGCTACCCTGATACTCAAAACCCTGAAACCAACCAAAAATACCCCACTTGGATAGATTGGCTGAAAGCGGTTTCCGATGCCTCAAACGTGGATAGCGATGCAGCAACAAACAGGTTCGGTTGGCTGACGGACTACGAGCTGCCGGAACAATCTACGGCAACCATCTATACCCATGGAAAGGTAACGGTCGGGAAACCGACAGTTGATATAGATAACCCGGACAATTCAAAACCGGGCGTGGCAAGTGATGTTCCCGTTTTCTACCTGCCCGAAAGTAAAAATCTCAAAGCGGGAGCAACAGAACAGGAGTACATCTTGACAATCAAAATAGCCGGAAGGGCTGAACCTTTCGTCTGCAAACTCGATAAGTTGAAGGCACTCTTCCGCAACACCCATCTTGTGGTGAACATAACCATGTATAACAGCAACGAAATTGTAGTGGATGTGATTCCATATAGCGAGGTAAACCTTGAACCGGAATTCGGATTGTAAAACAATAAATAAGTGTTATATGAAGCATTTTGTACGACATATCATTCTCTTTCTGATGATAGCAACCGTCACAAGTTGCTATGATGAATTTATGAAGCAAGAAATCATAGGCGAAGGCAAGGCGAGCATATCCGCCACGCTGGATTTCAAACCTATGTCCTCGGCACTGAGCCGGACAAGGGCTGCCGGAGACGCACTGAAGGATATCAGCAGCCTGCATGTTTTGTTGTATGATAAAGACAAGAATCTCATAGAAAAGTGGAAGATAGACGGATATACCGTATCCGATGAAAACCGTAATGATAGTGATGCGGAAAACGGAAACAGCGCGGAAACAAGTACCAAACGTGCCACTTTCAAGCTGCCGGAAGAAATCGGATTCGGCAAGTATTATATGTATGCCGTGGCAAATATTCCCGACCTGCTTACAAATTCGGCTTATTCCGAAGCCATAAAGACAGTGGACGGACTCAAGGGTATTCCCCTCACATGGGATTCTGAAAACGTGGCAAAAAATGGTCAGATGATAGGCTTCTTTACAAAAAGCTCCGCACCGGCTCTATCTGCGGATGACGAGTCTCTTATAGTGAATGAAAAAAGCGTAAAACTCCATGCGTGGTTGCGCCGTGCGGCATCGAAAGTGACGGTTGCATTCGATGGTAGCAACTTGAAAGAGGGTGTATTTATCTATATCCAATCCGTACAGATTAAAGATATTCCTTCACAATGTTATTTGGGAAAGGATAATAACGTGGGGAGAGAAGGATATACCTTGGACATGCCGGGAAGTGGACCGGATATGTCCGACGGAGAAACCATCACCTATCATGAAGGGGATATGGCAGAAGATTTTGAATACGGGGAAGGTTGTGCGGATCATCGTGTCACGGTAGGTAGCCCCCATTTCGGTTCTCACGATGAAACAGCTCCCGCGCTGTATTTTTACGAGAATATGCAGGGCGCAGGTGTTACTATGCCCGACAAACGGCAGGATGCCGACAATAATGGAATACTTGACTTTCCGGGATTACCAAACAAGCCAGAAGACCCTAATAAGGAATGGAATTACCGTCTAAAAGACGCCGTACCTTACGGTACATACATCGAAGTACATGCGCACTACATATCCAACAATTCCGAGCGATTAGGCAACGGGCACATCATCTACCGTTTCATGCTGGGACAGAACGAGACAAATGACTATAACGCCAAACGTAACTGCCACTACAAGCTGACATTGAAATTCAAAAACTTCGCCAATGAAGCAGATTGGCATATCGAGTACGAAGAGCCGGAACCGGGTGTGATGACTCCCGAGCCCTATTATATCTCATACTTGTATAACCATTCCATGATGTATCCCATCAAGGTGAACACGGGAGGCCGAAAGATAGAATACATAAAAGCGGAAATTTTGGAAAACAACTGGGCACCTTATAATGCCAGCAGTGATATTTATTACACGGGTGCTCCGAATGGTGTTGCAGCACCGTGGAACGGTTTTCTGTCATTACATAAAACAACGGAAACGGTTTTATATGAAAATAGAATCGGATCAAATGAGCAATACTACAACAAAGTTCCCAAACGTGGAGAACGTGAATATAAAGATTTTGTTTTGCCTGGCGGCATAACTTCCAAGGAATTCACGACGGAGAATTCAGAACCAGACGATAAATACCGTGTAGAAAAACACCCCACGGAAGCAAATACATACAACATCTATATTCCTATGTACACGCGCGCCAAGCAGATGATATCAACGACCGGATACACGGGAAACAATCCTTACGTGGCATATCAGAGAAAGGCGAGAGTCAAGATTACAACCAAGCTGGAAGGGCTGGATAAAATCTTCGAAAATGAAGTCCCGATATACCAGGTACGTCGTGTTGTGAATCCGAAGGGGATATATAGATCTCTCAAAAATAATAAGTCGTTTCATGTCGTGTTGAAACGATTGCCGAGAGAGAATGACCAAATGTTCAAAACATTCCAATCTGAAGGACAATGGAAAGCCTATGTCGTCAAGGAAACGAATGGAAAAGGGATTACTTTATCGGTAACTGACCCTATGACAACGGAGTTGAAGGACGATCCGGAATATGGGAAAGCCATATATGGTAAAACCGGCAGCGTAATTGATTTCAATGTGAATTTTGAGCAGTCGTCAGATAACCTGTCAGAGAACCGTTATGCTATTATCCGCGTGGAATATCACAATTATACCTGCCAGCATCTGATTTTCGTGCGGCAAGGTGACGAACCTGACGATTTGGTTGCAGGTGGTGTGAAGTGGTATGCCATGAATATGAAGACTACAAGCGAATTGGCTTCCAATCCGTTGGACGAAGGATCGCTGTTCAAATTCGGAAATTGGAGTCAGCCGATAGACGCGTTGAGTAATAAAAATCCGTTTGAGCCGTGGATAAATGTTACACCGGGAGATTTCAAAGTATATCCTGAAGATGGCTTGACCAATGCAGCAACCGGAGTCAAAATGGGGTGGACAGACATTATTCAAACTAATACGACCAAAGGGTTCGGTAATCCTCAAATGGCGAATGCCAGGGTGGCTACGGGCGCAGACTTCTGGGAATTGAGGAATAGTTATATAGAGCAGGGATACGGTGTATTGTATGGAGATGATGCCACGGAGACGGCTGATGACATCGTAGAGGTTTACGGCTATGACTATGAGCATAATAAGTCAGGACGTGGAATGAGAGGTTGTTTTGCGTATAACAGCGAAACGGGTAAAAATCTGTTTTTCCCCATTGGTGCCTCCGGCTACGGACACAGAAAACAAAGCTATACTGCTACTTGGGGAGATCCTGAAACCATCAATGGAGTATTAAGATATGCTGCCGGCCGAACACAATTATATCCCGATCCCGTGGAACGTCCGTTGTTTTATGACTTATACAAACGACCGGGAGGCATCTATTGGTTAAATGCGGAAATTCCTCAAAACGACTTTACGCCGACGGACGGTGTCAGCCTGGGATGGGATATCAACTATTTCTCATTTGATTTCAATTTTATCAGCAAGGACAACCTGATCAGAAGCGATGGCTCGGATGCTTGTTTCGTTCGTTGTGTGGTAGATCCATGATTATGAGAGAAAATTCTTATTTTCAATATGGCCTTAAAAGAACATAAATGCAACCGGCAAAGAGGCTGCAAGCCTGAGACTGAAGCCAAATACCGTCCGGCGTTGGAACTATATGCCACGTCCGACCTTTCCACTGTCGATATATGCCGGTGGTGCGAAGTCTCTCTCAGCGGATTTTCCCGCTATGTCAATACTTACCACCGGCATCTGATGCTGGAACGCAACGGCATCAGGTGCAGTCCGGAGGAAGCCGCTGATATAAAGATGAACCAGCGGCAGGGGTAGCGTCCTGAAACACATGCCAAGTATAAGGAGGCTATCGCGGCGTGCGACAGCATGGACTATATAGACTACAACGTATCGCAGATAGCCCGTGAGTTCGGATTGAGCGGTACGAACCTTGGCCGCCAGTTGCGCACGCACTATCCCGAAGTGCTGGAGTTCCGCGAAAGGGCACGGCAACGGCTGGGGCTGGATGACGGCCTGCCGCGCGGCACGCGCCCGTGGTGCAAGGAACAGTATGCCGAAGCGGTGGGGCTGCTGCAAGCTAACCGTTATGTCACGGTGCAGGAAGCCGCCGAGCGGTGCAATGTTTCCTACTCCGGATTGGAGCAACACTTGATATTCTACCACAAGGAACTGGTCGGAAACCGTATCAAGATACGCGAACAGGCCACTAGACAGCAACGTAGGGGCAAGATAACGGGACGCGGTACCCTTCACGCCCCGAAGCCCGAAACGATAGAAGTGTATGCCGAAGCCCTCCACCTCTACCGTACCACCCCGATGTCTGTCCGAAAAATAGCCAAGCAGACCGGCGTGTCGCTAAGAGGTCTCTACGACTACCTGCAAACCTGGTACAAGGATTTGGTCTGTGAACGGAAAGGCATCCCTTACGAGGAAGGCAAGCCAGTGGAGTGGTCATCCGTGCGAAGATACAATCCTGCCACCGCTGCCAAATATGCGGATGCTATTACCCGGCTGAAAGAAGGCGGGCTTTCTACGGCAAAGGTCGCCGCCGAGTTTGGTTTGCATCCTGAATGTTTCAGGCAATACCTGAAAGAGCATGAGCCGGAACTCTATGCCCGGCAAGGTATGGTCAAAACAGAAAGCGGTCGTTCTATGGCAAACCATAGCATGGGAAAATACAAGGAGGCTTTGCACCTTTATGCTACGACAACCGAAAGCGTGAAATCGCTGGCAAGACTATTCGGGTTCAACGACTGCTCCTTCGGCCAGTTCATCAGAAGACATTTCCCCGAACTGCACGAACAACACCAAAAACTGGTGCAACAGACGAAAAAGACTGATTAAGTTCACACTATGCTGATACGTTCTTTGGGAGCCAAACCGGACTAAAGTTGAATCCTGTTGATGAGTTCTATTGCCGTAATGTCACGCATGAGGGTGAACCCGAACCATTTTCTGCCCAAATCCTTGATTGAAGCCCCTATGTGGTACACTTCATTGTCTATGAGCAGAAACCGGTCGTGTGCCTTGTTGAATCGCTTTACCTCGATAAGCGGATATTGGGCGTTGTGGCGGTCAACATCAAGTTGGAACTGGTTGCTGACACGCTGCGTGTAGATAGTGGCTGATACTCCTTCCTTTCTTTTATCAAGCAAAGTCAGCACGGTATCATCCGCATAATTGTCAATCAGCACAACGGACTGTTCAGCCTTCCGAATTAAATCAGACACGAAACGGTAAGCGTCAAACACCTGCCCGTCATAGAAGATGCCCTGCACAGGAGGAACGTCGGCATCCAAACGCTTGAAAACCTCGTCGATGCGTCTGTCGGTCACTTCCTGATGCTGTTTCATTTCCAGTTGGTGATACTCTATAGTCTCAAGCCTTTGGAATAATTGGGCATTGGTCGCAATAAAGCGGCGCATGGACACAAAGGCTCTCATAATGCGAATATTGGCTTCAATGGCTGTTTGGGAACGAAGTACACTACTAAGCATGGCGACACCATTTTCGGTAAATGCGTATGGTAATTTTCTCGCTCCCATAGTGATGGATTTGGAAGTCGCAAATTGCGACTTCCATTCTTCAAACTCTTCTTTGGTAAGTTGAAACATGAAATCATCAGGAAAACGTTCGATATTTCGCTTTACCTGCTCGTTCAGACGTTTGGTTTCCACTCCATATATTGCTGACAAATCCCTATCAAGCATAACCTGTTTCCCTCTGATTATTCTAATCATCGGTTGAATGTTGGTTACTTCGGGCAACTGGTCGCAATTTATGACCGATTCGTTTACTATGCCGTTTGTATTTTCCCTTTCTTTCGCCATTGTCCTGCTTTATTGCTCGTTTTCGTTCAGACCTTTGATAATTTCGATACTCAATGTGTTTTCTATTTTGCAAATGGTTTCCAATGACATATTCTTTTGTCCTTTCAGCATCTTGGATATATATTGCTGAGTGCAGTTCATCTTTTCGGCAAGCATTTTCTGTGTCAAACCAAGTTCAGACATCCGCTTTGACATGAGGACGGCAATAGCCCGTGAGTATTGCGTCCAATCCCTTTTATCCTGCCCTGATTTGACTGTCTGCGATTCAGTCTCCAAAATTCCACAAGGCATCTTGTATGTCACTGTATTCATTGAAACGATTACATTGCTTAATTCAGTTGCAAAGGTAGCACAAATATTTGAAATTGCACAACTTCCGGGTTGTTGTTCCGTGGAAAGAAACGAAATGCCATGCCTAAATCAAAAATTTAGGGAAGTAGAGACTTGTCGCCTTCCCATTCATAATGGTAATGAACTTCCATGCTGTTGATTCCTATCTTCTACCATAAGAACAACGTTTCTCTATTTATTTGTTGTGAATTTGTTGCGCATAGATTATATATCTACTTGTTATGGTTGATTATCAATATATTAATGTTTTTGCAAAATCAATGATGTTGAATATGGACATTATCAGACGATTCGGATTTATTGGGGCGGTATGCTTCCTCATGGCTTGTAGTCATCAGAATGCTCAAAAGACAGCCGATGAACCGATACAGGCTTTTTGTATCGATTTTAACTGGAGCGGTAAAGGCTATGCAGGGCTTTCATTACCTGAGGACTATTCTCAGGCAGATCCTAAGGAACATTTTGAATGGTACAAGGCTCATGGTGTGAATACGATTCAGAGTTTTTGTGTCAGTCATAATGGTTATGCATGGTATGACAGTGACATTGTCCCTAAGGTTCCGGGGCTGCGGTCGAATTTCTTGAAGGATCTGGTGGATATGGGACATCGTGAAGGAATGAAAGTGATGGGGTATTTTTCACCGGGCACCAATGTCCGTTGGATGAAGGAGCATCCTGATGAGGTTTATGATAATCAGACAATGTTTCATATTGTATATACATCTGAGTATCTGACATACTTGGGCAATGTCATTTATGAAGCTGTCAGCAAAACCGGGATAGATGGTTTTATGATTGATGCTTTATTCACAGCACCGCGGGATTCTGCTGAAGCAATGAAATGGATGCCCTGCGAGCGCCAGATCTATGAAGAACTGTTTGGTGAACCGTTCCCGGGAAAGGAACATATCACGGACGAACAGGTGCTGGAGTATAAGCGCAGGTCGACAGAACGATGCTGGGATACAATTTACCAGTCGGCCAAGAGAGCGAATCCGGATTGTATCGTATGGCTTACCTGCCATGATCTGACTCATCCTCAGATTCGTCCCGGCAGCAGAATCTTCAAGCAGGCAGACTGGCTGATGAGTGAAAATTCGGATGCGAAATATCTTAAAATCATACAGGATGCCATTGGACCACATACACAGTTAATTCAGTGTATTTCCGGATGGGCCAGCCATGATGCCAAGTCACTTCTGGATCAGGATGATGGAATCAAGCGAGGCTGGTATGGTTTTGCCTGGCCCGATTCAGCTACGACCTTGCCATATACCCTCGAGAGTGCACAGGGAGATCCCCGCTTCAGGCAGAATGCCATGAATATTGAGGAAATGACGAATTTTTATAAAGGCAACAAGTAATTTGATCAGACAGGGACATTCAGTGAATATCTGACGGACAGATTGGCTGAATGTCCCTGAATAATTTATTTCTTTTCCGGTTTCTTACTGAACCGGTATGCAATGCGGAGCATTCCGTACCGGGGAATAACATTCTTCCATGTTTCCATGCTTCCCTGAGCGTTGAGGCTGTAGGTAATGTTGGAAAGCTGCCCCAACAGGTCAAATCCTACGGCAGTCAGGATCAGCTTACCTTTCAGGAAACTCTTTGAAAGCTGTGCATTCCATACCCAGTCCCGGCTGTTCATCTGTTCGTTGGAATATCCGTATCGGGTATAATAGTTCAGATCAGTGGCGAGGGTGAATCCCCAGGGCATATTCCAGTGTCCGAACAGTCCGTATGTGATGTCTGCAGCATCTACATTCTGGAATCCCTCCCGTTCACTGGCCGCATGGTTCCATGCCGCAGATGCCTTGACCCCCACGCGCAATTTGTCGTGGCTGTATTCCAGGCTCAGCGGAAGTTTGAGATAATTGGTCTTTACGTAACTGCGTATCAAAGCATCTTCATTGTTTGACGTGAGATCCACGCTGTGCACATATTGATTTTCCAGCTGCATCTCCAGGTTGAAACGTTTTTGCTTTCCAAGGGGAGTGACATACCAGACAGATCCGCTGGTGCTCCAGTTCCCGTTTACATTTTGAGGACAGTATGTGCGTACTCCGTTTTCCGGATTATAGAATTGTCCGGTGGCAAGTGCATTCTGATATATATTGACAGTAACATGGGTACTTATCATTCCGATATTTTTCGGCCGTGAAGAATGCTTGAAGAGCAGTGTATAGAT
>OLJF01002134.1_pt1 | contig 10363 bp, 10 predicted proteins | sample 1609751 | NCBI WGS metagenome assembly OLJF01 (sample SAMEA4350171, study PRJEB24818) | metagenome | biome: human; feature: gut; material: faeces | place: Denmark | collected 2013-09
GTATTACATCCGTATATGTTACTCATGATCAAGAAGAAGCAATGGCTATTTCTGATCGCATTGCGGTTATGAATCACGGTGAAATTCAGCAGATCGGTACGCCAAAAGAATTGTATTTGCGTCCGCAGAACACGTTCGTTGCAAATTTTGTAGGCAGCTCCAATTTTGTTCCTGCAAAAATTTTTACAGACGGAAACCGCCGCGGGGTCACATTTGAAAATGGAACTCGCGTTGACATGGATAATCTGGATGCGTCGGTTGTAAATGGGCAGTCCGTAATTGTCTCTATCCGTCCGGAAGAGTTTGTACTGGCCCCGACCGGCATTGAGGCGACGGTAAAGGACAGCGCCTTCCTCGGAATGAACACGCATTACTTTGCGGAGCTGGCTACCGGCGAGGATGTAATTATTGTGCAGGAGTCCACATTTGCAAACGAGGTGCGTAAGGGGTCTGTGATCCATCTGAATGTAAAGAAAGAAAAAATCAATATCTTTACAGAAGACGGTGCCAGAACGCTGATTTGTTGATAGGTGGCTGCTATGAAGAGGGCAAAAAGAATCGATCCCTGGATCATGGTAAGCGTGGTCATTTTAGCGCTCTACCTATTGTTTTGATCTACCCGATGTTTAATGTTCTGGGAAGATCTGTTGTAGAAGATGGAAAGCTTACGCTGAAATACTTCATTACATTTTTCTCGCAGGAATACTATATTTCTACGCTTTGGAACAGCTTCAAGGTTTCCATTGCTACGACTGCCGTATCCCTTATTCTTGGCATTCCGCTCGCATACTTTTACAACATCTATGAAATTCACGGGCGAAAGCTGCTCCAGATGGTTATCGTCCTCTGCACGATGTCCGCCCCGTTTATTGGCGCCTACGCATGGATCCTTCTCCTTGGAAATAATGGCGTCATTACAGCTTTCCTGAAAACCGCACTCAATATAAAAATCCCCAGCATTTATGGCTTCAGCGGCATCCTTCTGGCAATGTCTACCCGGCTTTTCCCACTGGCGTTTATGTACGTTTCCAGTGCGATGCAGAATATCGACAATACCTTGCTGGAAGCGTCTGCAAATCTCGGCTGCACCGGCTTCAAGCGTTTCTGGAAGATCGGCATCTCTCTGTGTATGCCTTCCATTCTTGCGGCAGCCTTGATGATTTTCATGCGTGCATTTGCCGACTTCGGCACTCCGCTGATGATTGGCGAAGGCTATCGGACCTTCCCGGTCGAAATCTATAATCAGTTCGTTGGTGAAACTGGAACAAACGAAAATTTTGCGGCTGCGATCAGTGTCATTGCCGTTATCATTACGGCCATCATTTTCCTGATCCAAAAATTTGCCAACAGCAAATTCCAATTCACAATGAATGCGCTGCATCCGATCAGCAGGAAAAAGGCAAAACCGCTTGCAAACGTTCTGATCCATATTTATGCCTATGGTCTCGTCGGAATATCCATGCTCCCGCAGCTATACCTGATTTATACTTCGTTCCGCAACAGCTCCAAATCCGGCATTGCTTTCGTGGATGGCTACTCTCTGATGAATTATGAGAAGGCGTTTGCCCGCATGAACAATACGATCTTCAACACTATCTTCATCGGCGTGACCACGTTGATCGTTATCGTTTTGTTTGCGATACTAATCGCATATCTGGTCGTGCGGCGAAAGAGCTTCCTGAACAATGCCATCGATACGGTATCCATGCTTCCGTATATTATTCCCGGCTCCGTTGTTGGTATTGCGTTGATCGTAAGCTTCAAATCCGGTTGGCTCACCTTAACGGGTACTGCCGCGATCATGATCATTGCAATGTGTATTCGCCGTATCCCATATACGATTCGAAGCAGCGTCGCCACGTTGCAGCAAATTCCGCTTAGTATCGAGGAAGCCGCGATCAGTCTTGGAACCTCAAAGCCGAAAACCTTTTTCCGTATCACCGTGCCGATGATGAGCAGTGGTATTATTGCCGGTGCAATTCTGAGCTGGGTTTCTGTTATTACAGAATTGTCCTCGTCCATTATGCTTTATAGTGTAAAAACAACGACATTGACGATTATGGTCTATGCTTTGGTAAATCGCGGAACTTATGGTCAAGCTGCTGCCGTTGCTTCAATTCTGACGGTACTTACAATCCTTTCCCTTACGCTTTTCAATAAGATTTCAAAATCAGACAATATCACAATGTAAAAGAAGGATGATTATGAGCTTCAAAAATAAAACAGCTGTAATTACTGGCGCTGGGAGTGGTATAGGAAAGTCTCTCGCACAGCGTTTCGCTAAAAACGGTGCAAATGTTGTTATGCTTGACATTCACAAGGATGTGGTTCAAGCTGCCGCAGACGAAATCGTGGCGAACGGCTATAGTGCGATTGCGGTTCCCACCGATGTAACAAACAGAGAAATGGTTTTCCATGCGGCCGATCAAGCTGTTCAGACTTTCGGTGAGATCGATATTTGGGTAAACTGTGCTGGATATTCAAAAATTCTCCCATTTTTGGATTGCACACAGGATATTTGGGATCGCACAATCGCAATCAACCTTACCGGAACATTCTTGGGCTGCCAAGCGGCTGTAACAAAGATGAAAGGCCATGGTGGATCAATTATCAACTTCTCTTCGCAGTCCGGTAAGAAAGGCACTAACAATTATGAAGCATACTGTGCAAGTAAATTCGGCATTCGCGGACTGACGCAGTCTGTTGCTGTTGAATTTGCTTCGGAAAAAATTCGCTGCAATGCAATTTGCCCCAGCGTCGTTCAGACACCGATGTGGGACGCACAGTTGTCTGATTATGCAAAAAAACGGCATATTGCTGACAGCGATGTAATGCCGCGCTTTATCCATAACACTCCGCTTGGACGCCTTTGCGAATATGATGATATTTGGAATCTTGTAGAGTTCCTGTCCAGCGATTTGTCTTCGTATATGACTGGCCAGTCGTTGAACCTGACTGGCGGCGCGTGTATGGACTAAGCGTATATTTTCCAAATAAACAATCGAACTCTGTGAGGAACTGGCAGCTAACAGAATAGTACGTTAGCTGCCAGTCTTTATATGAAAAGAAAGCAAACTGAGCGATATACTGCGGCGCATATGAACGCTTCGATCACCAGAGCAGAGTTTGTCCACATCTTCCACGGCGCGGAAAGCACCTACAAAGCGATCAATCAGGTCGCGGACGATGCGATCCCCGACGTGAAGAGCGGCGATGCGTTTGCGTCCGATATCTACGAGTTCTACCGCGCGGGTATCCTGACGGGTTCCGACGCGAAGGGCACGTTCCATCCGGCAAGCAGCATCAAGCGCAGCGAGGTTGCGACCATCCTGCTCAGAATGTTTGAAACCTCCGCGAGAAAAAGTATTTCCCTGAGCTAAATACGCTCCACATTCTGCGGCGGCAGCCAGACAGTCCAATCTGGCTGTTGCCGTTTCCGTTTTTCAGGTTTCTTATATAAGCAAAAAGTTCTCAAAAGAAAGCGCCGCTCCTCTCGTATAACAGGAGAGGAGCGGCGCTTTTTGCTATTTTCAGGCCGCATAACCATCGCAGACCATAGGCTGTATTTCTGATTGAGCAGATGATACATCCACACCGATTTGACCGTCAAAGTTTGTCCAAGTGGGTCAAAGTTTGGCAGAAAACCTGAAAAGTGCGAAAAAATGTATTATGATTAGATCAGCTCGAACGGGAAAGGAATGTATAACATGAAGGATGTTCAGAACGCTATATACTCCATCGTCGAGACACGCGGAAAAGAGTGTTACTGCATTTTATGCCATGCAATCGACATCGCAATCGAGCACCAGCCGACCATGCCGAAGATGCAGACAATCTGCAACGAGGTTCGTATCCGAACGGGAAAGAAAACGAATGGAGCTGTTTCGCGGGCATTGAACCGCGCAGCCAAGGATATTTGGCAGAATGGCCGCAGACGGGAACTACGGGCCTACTGGATCGAAGAACCGCCGACTGCGAAAGAATTGATTTCCCTGATTTCCGCAAAGCTGTGGGGCGACCGTCAGGGATAGGTTCCTTCTGAATAACATTTGAGTCCGAATATGTCGAATTGCGTCTCATGGTGAGACGCGATTCATCCGCGATTTGAAGCCTATGAATTATGCGGCACGACGCCTATCATAAGACGGACGGTCTGCCCAGTCTGCACGGCAGCCCTCCGTCGCTTCAAAAATTGTGTCCCGATTCGGGCCGCATTACCGCACAGAACCCGTCCCAACTTGGGACAGATTTCTGATCGTCATTCTGGAAAAGCGCATTATGTTCAATACGCTTTTGCGGGCTGACGATCCCGCTGACAACTGAATAGGGTCAACAGATACGTTTTGTATGTGCGAGCCTATGGGTGCGCGGGGATGCGCGGAATGGGAGGTGATACCGATTCTGGCGCGGAGCGATAAACGCCTACACTGAGAGCGATTCATGGCTGGATCGTGCGACGACCGCATACAAAAGACAATGATACTTGCGTTAGCCATACGTCACAGAATGGAACGCCCCGCCATGAGCATGGAGGGAGGTGCAACACCTATGGAGCAGTTTGCCGCTGCCGTCTGTCTGACCTATGAGAAAAAATGAAAACTAATTCGTGAGGAGGCGATTTGTTTGCAGCCTGACGTATGTGAAATTCTTCATGTGGACAAAGCAAACCGTACACTTTATCTGAATGTCAACGGCTGTATGGTCACAGCAATTTGTGCAGAGCAGCGTGATGACGAGCTTTGCCGACAAATGAAATCTATTCTCTTAAAGTCCCTATCTTCCGCGACTGTTTGTGTCGAGAAATTTGACAAAAATGATGATATATGAGATAATATTGTTAGGAATATCCGGTATTGCACATTGAAAATCGAATATTTCAGATATGTCAATTCATCATATATCTTCGTCAGATTTCAGAAAGGATGGATTGACTATGAATCAGACAAATTATCTCCAAAGTTATATCTTCGACAAACAAACTGGATGGCGGATTGATCTTCCATCTTATATTGCCCCCGGTACGCGTGTCCTTTGCCTTTATCGTGTTTCAACCGGAAAGCAACTATACCATAACGAGCAGAATCAAGCAGATATTCCGATGCAGCGAATCCGTTGTCGGGACTTTGCAGAACAGCAAGGCTGGACAGTGGTATGCGAGCTGCAAGAGGAGGGCGTTTCCGGCCATAAGGTCAGAGCAGAAAAACGTGACAAAATCCAGACGATCAAGAGCTACGCACTGGAACACAAATTTGATATTCTGCTTGTATTCATGTTTGACCGTATCGGACGAATCTCCGATGAAACGCCATTCGTTGTAGAATGGTTTGCACAGCACGACATTCGCATCTGGAGCGCTGTTGAGGGTGAGCAGAAATTTGAAAGCCATGTGGACAAACTGACCAACTATATCCGCTACTGGCAGGCAGATGGTGAAAGCCGGAAAACCGCAGAGTGCGTAGCAAACAGTATGGCAATTCTGACTTCCGAGGGGTGCTACACCGGCGGCGGTCTGGCTTACGGCTATAAATACATCCGAACTGGGCGCACCAACAAACGCAAACAGGAAGTTAATGATCTTGCCATTCGTGAAGATGAAGCCGAGGTTGTACGAATCATGTTTACAAAGGCACGTTATGAGGGATATGGTTCTCAGCGAGTCGCAAACTACTTAACAAAAAACGGCATTAAAAATCGTGAGGGAAAGAACTGGCATCCATCCACGATTAAAGCAATTCTACGCAATCCGCTTTACATCGGCATTATGCGCAGCGGCGCAACACGCTCGCCTGTGCAAGAGCATCTTCGCATTATTGATGATGAAACATTCTATGTGGTGCAAGCAAATCTGGATGCCCGCGCAAATATGTATGCGAACAAGCCGCATACGCCGGTCGCTACTTGCAGTAACGCACTTTTGTCCGGCTTTATTTTCTGTGGTCACTGTGGCGCTCGACTTTGTGTGACTACCAGTGGAAAAGGCCGGCCCCGAAAAGACGGCTCCGACCCAACAAGAACGCGGTACACCTGCCAAACAAAAAGCCGCACGCATGGCGACTGTGACGGTCAGACAGGCTATACAGTCAGAAAACTGGACGCCATGATTGATACTATTCTACATGGTATTTTTGCCAGAATCGGCAGTATGCGCCGTGAAGATGCGATCCGCGCGTGTTATTCTGGAAACCATGACGCGCAGCAAACTATTTTCCAAAAGGTCAAACGCGACTACGAAAAGGCCGAGCAAAATCTGCAAACACTGAAAGATGAAGTTGTAAAATCTCTTACTGGTGAAAGTGCATTTGAACCAAATATTCTGGATATGGCAATTCGTGGTCAAGAAGAAAAATGCGCAGAGCTGAGACGCGCAATGGCACACGCCGAGGAAGAAGCAGCAAAGAGTCAAGCCACAGCGGAGCACATTGCCAAACAGTATGATGAGATTCTGGAATGGGCACAGCTCTATGATAATTGCAACATTTCAATGAAAAAAGTGATTGTTGCAAATATGATTGACCGCGTGGATGTTTTCCGGGATTACCAACTTACAATCAGGCTAAACATCACAATCGAGCAGTTTTTGATTAGTTTAGAGAATGTTGCATAACACGTCAGATTCCTTGTTGTGGGGGTACACACGCCGTATTCTCGCAATGGGGGCATAGAAGATCACTACTTGGAGAGCGCATGACTGGCAGTCATGAGGTCAGCGGTTCGATCCCGCTTATCTCCACCAAATAATTTAGACTGGAAATCGAATGATTTCCAGTCTTTTTCTACGCTTTTACGAATTTTTATCATCAAAACAGACAATCTGCCCAGTGTGCTGATTTTCTGCATTTTTTGAAAAACCCGCACCAAAACCCACACGGGGCAAAAACAGCGCAGGAAAAACATTGTTCTCCTGCGCTGTTTTTGCGTCTATTGTTATTACTCCTTCACCTTGAATCCGCTTTCCGTCAGAGACTTTGCCAGTGCCTCCCGCACAAGCCCGGTTCCGATTGCAAGTTCCTGCGCTTTCTGATGGAACGGGCGTGCCTGCTTTGTTTTGTAAATCGCCGACTTTTTCCATTGATAGCCCTTGCCGCTTTCCACGACCGGCGCGATCAGCCGTCCGCTGTCCCGGTCCCGGCTCCTGTCCTGCACCTCCAGCGTCATGGTTGACGGGTCATATTTTGCTTCCATCACGTTCCAGTCCTGCAAGCCGCCGGGTTCGCCGGTGTCATCCCGTCGGATATACGGATGATCTTCACTGCGCTTATAAACCTTCTCGCTGTAGACCTCGGACTCAACCGCTGATACAATCGCCGCGCGGACAGCATCGGCTACATCGCCTTCCATTGCCCTTCCGATTGCATCGTCCAGGCGTCGGTTAAAATCCCGGACAAAATCTTCGATTGCCATAAAAAACTCCTTATAAAAGCAGAAGCCCGGCACAGTGCCGGACTCCTGCGGTTTCCGCCCGACTTTTCGGGGGTATTTGAATTTTTCGTTCAATACGAGTCCCGCTCTTTCAGAGTTCGTACCGTTCCCCGTCCTGCACCGTACAGAGCGTTGCGCGGTTCAGAAACGTCTGGCTCAGCGCTTCCCGCGCCGCCGTCTGATTTGCGGCCCGTACCCGAACCGTTGTCCGTGTACCGTCTTCATTTTCCCGTGAAAATGTGTAGATCGCCGTTTTTGCAGTCTGCTGCCGGGCCTGCGCCGCAATCTCCGTCCGGTGCAGCTCTGCTTCCTGTTTCAGCTCGAACCATGCAGGCGGCTGTCCGTCGTCTTCGTCTCCGGGCTTCCAGCTTTCCGGAAGGCCCAAATACCCGGCATCGTGCAGCATATTGAGTGTGATCCGGAGCATTTCGCCTGCCTGCGCGTTGAATGAGCCGTCCCATTCAAGCCGTTTTTTAAAATTCGTCTTCCAAATGAAGTGTTTTCTTTGCCCGCCGATGTCCAGTCTGGCAACGGCAAGGTAGTGCCATGGCATATGGTTGAACGCGATGCAGACCGGCGTGGATTTCTCCAGCATATCATGTGTGACCAGCATCTGCGCCCTCCGCTTTTTCAAAGCCGTTTCTTGCGGCAATCTGCTGGCCGCAGCGATGAGAGAATTTACACATTATTGCACACCCCATCTCTGAAAAAGTTCGCCGAGCGTGTTTCCGCATTCTGATGCACCCAGCCCAATTTTCTTGAGCAGCGCTTTGATATCATCTGGGACAGGCCCGTAAATCTTTCGCCCGTATGTGCCGTCATATGTGCCGTCATTCTCTGCCGTTGCAGGCGTGACCCCGTTCCGCCGGAGAAATGCGTCAATATCGCTCTCTGCGGCCTCCCGGTGTCTATACCGGACGTTGTTAAACGGCGCATAGAATTCGCTGGGGGCCAGGTTCTTCGCTTTGAGTTCGGCCGTTTTTTTTGCTTCTTCGACGGCCCAATGAAATTCCGACTCATTCGGGCAGAGGACGTTAATCCACAGAATCGTATCAAGGCCGGGAAGCTCAGGCCGCTCAATCATGAATGCCGGACTTGCGCTGAGCGGGTAAGAGGTGCCGCCCTTGACAAAATAGCCGCACATCGACGCGTTGCCGATGTAAGCGCAGGCCCGCGCCTTGTCTGCCTCGTCTTTCCATTTTTGCCATGTCGGGAAGCGCTTTGCATCCACATAAATCCGCATGACCTTCCCCGCAGAGATTCCGTCCTCTGCCACGTCAAAGTATGGCTCGTCACCGGATTTTCCCTTGAATTTGTCTCTCCAGAAGCTCAAACAATAGACTGATTCACCTGGTTTTCTCATTTACATTTTCCTTTCCGCCGCTTGCTGCGGCCTGCATTTGATCGAATTTCAGTAGCCAATAGCGGTCACGGCTCTCTTTTTCCCGCTCGCGCATTTCCTGACTGTTTCGGCGGCGTTTTCGCGCATAGTCCCGCATGTACGCCGCACGGGCAGCCCGTATTTTTTCCGAATCGTTCAAGAAGCAATCCTCCCGTCAAAAAATGTTGCAGGGTGCGGCCAACAAAGCATAAAGAAAAAGCGCCGGTTTGATACATTCCCAAAAGGAAATCGCACCAAACCAGCGCATATGCTTCTCTATTCCGCTGACCGCACCCCACCCTTTGTTAGCCGGTCTGGTCCGGCGCTGGGGGTGAGTGAAATATTTGAAAAGGCGTTCCGCCTTATTTTTATTATACCACAAAGGCAGTCAAAAGTAAATAATAAACATCAAACAAATTTTCGTATTTCATACTTGGTCCTTAAAGCTTGCCCTCTTTCCGCAGCTTCTCCTTCAGGATCGGAATGACAGCTTCGTAATATCGGAACGTTTTCACGATCTTTGTTGAATGCGCCGCTACATCCAACACCCATTCACCATATTCAGGCTGTTTCAGGTCATATTGGTTTGCGATCCGTCCGACGAGATTCGATGTGATCCCGATTTTCTTGCCGATTTCTCCTGCCGTACACAGATCATAGGGCGACTTCGGAGGAGGGATAATCTCGCTGCCGCAGATAAGCTTTGCAGCGCAGGCATTCAGCGTCTGCTCAAACGGCCCGCCCTGATATTGCTGTGCCATCTCACGCAGCAGCTGCGCTTTCTGAAGCTTACAGTTTTCCATGCGAAGCATAATTTCCGCCTGCGCCGTGTCTGTCTGCTTTCGCATGGCATCGAAGGCACAAACATATCTGGCAGAAAACTGGACGCCCTTTTTTCCGGTCATTCGGCTTGCTATAAAATCACAACCCTTGCGTGTTAGAAGATAGCATGGAAGCGTTCGGCCTGTTGAATCTTTGTAGTTGGATTCGATGAAGAAATCACCCAGCCCAAAGTTGGGCTCAGTGGTATTCTTGAGAATTTCAGTGTATCCTCGAATGTCCCTGATAAGATGCCGATGATCCTTTCCAATCATTTCTGCGACTTCACGGCTGTCTATAACATCGACGTTGTTATGATTGATTACTTGTAATTCCTCCATTGCGTTTGCTCCTTTTCCTGCGTCCTCTGGTTTTTCTGGTTCATTCCGCAGCAAACCACTGCTGGATCTCTACCGCTCCAATGTCAACTGCCTGAAATGCCCGTCTGATCCATGCGTAGCCCATGTCGGTCGTCGGCTGGCGCATGAGGGTGTTGTAGAGTTCTGACGCATTGCCTCCATAGCGCTTGGATGCAAGGTGCCGGCAGAAGGCCATGCAGACATGGTTTCCCTTCGCTTTGTGATCCTCCCGTGCGGCGGCATACGCAAGACAGATCGCCTCGCAAGCCGTGATGCAGCCCTCCGGCCGCTGCTTTTCCCGGATCGTCAGCCACGGGCCTGTTTTGCTGCTGTTCTCCCGCAGAAGCTTCGCACTCAGAAAATCGGTCTGCCGCCCTGCCATCGC
>OLJF01002142.1_pt1 | contig 10322 bp, 6 predicted proteins | sample 1609751 | NCBI WGS metagenome assembly OLJF01 (sample SAMEA4350171, study PRJEB24818) | metagenome | biome: human; feature: gut; material: faeces | place: Denmark | collected 2013-09
GCATAAGGTGGTTGTCCATATTAAATTCAGGGTGACGTTTTATAATTTGTCCTTCTAACTTAAACTGAATTACAGATATAGCTTTATGTACCTTTGCCCAAAAGTTTTCGTCATGCTGAGAAATATAAACCATATTCGGATTTCGAGGTATAAAGCATTCGCACGGATCGTCCGCATAAGTTTCAAGTGCAAATACCGTAAGCGGACGCATATTAATTCCGTAACCGTCCTCAAGGCAGTCAAAGTTTGAATACTTGGTGGAAATAGCAAGTACATTCGCAATACAAGCCAAACTGCCCGCAGCGGCACCCATCCACTGAACATCATGGTTGCCCCATTGAATATCGACACTGTGGTACTTCGTCAGTGTGTCAAGAATTATATCGGCTCGCGGACCACGGTCAAAAATATCGCCGATAATATGCAGACGACCGATTGCAAGTGTTTGGATAAGTGTTGAAATTTCCACAATAAAATCATCGGCTTGTCCGAGTTCGACGATTGTTGAAATAGATTCGTTATAATATGTTTCTTTGTCCGAGCCGTAATCTGTATTTGCGTGTATAAGTTCGTCTATCGTACTGCCGAACGCCTCCGGCAAAAATTCTCTGATTTTTGCTCGTGTGTATTTTGACGCAACAACGCGGCATATTTCTATAAGGCGATATAAAGTGATTTTGTACCAATCATTAATATCGTCCACTTCGTCCTTGATATATTCAAGCTTTTGCTCCGGATAATAAATAAGAGTGGCGAGAACTTGTCTGTCACGTTCGGACAACGTACGACCGTAAATTTGCGTAATCTTGTCCTTGATTACACCGGAGGCATTTTTTAAAATGTGCAAAAAAGATTCGTATTCACCGTGAATATCACTCATAAAATGCTCTGTAAGTTTCGGCAGTTTTTGCCTTGACTGCAATCGAATAATTTCGGTTGATGCGGTTTTAACTGTCGGATACTGCTGTGAAAGCAGTGTCAGATAATCAATATCATAGCTCATAACATCCGTTCCTTTCTGATAATATAATATGTAAATTTAGGTGGTATATTACACAAAAAATCCGCTCACAAATGCAATCACAACAGACGTAACGTCGGCAGCCATAAGCCCCTTGTCGAAAAAGGCCATAAGCATAGCACCGACCAATCCGAGCGAGGCGGAGAAAACCGAGCCTGTCGAAAAAAATATAGCCGGAAACGTCATAGCACCGAGTACGGCATACGGTATGTAATATAAAAACGATTTAAGCCATTTTGATTTTATTTCTTTTCTGAAAAGCGTTATAGGCAACGCACGAATTATGTACGTCACTATTGCCATAACTGCCATTAAAGCAATCATTTTCATTTTTCGCCCTCCTCATTGTGCGGAAAAAACGTCGCACCGAATGCCGACGCCAACACTGCCGTTATGATAACAGCCCAGCCCGATGATATAAAAGGAAGTGCGAAATACAGAACACAACTCAATATAACTGCGGCGATAAGTACAAAAAGTACGTTTTTATCTCTCCTTGACGCAGGGATAATTATTGCGATAAACATTGCGTATAATGTTATTCCCATTGCGTCCGCAAGTGATGTCGGCAGCAGATTGTTTATAAAAGCACCGAGCACTGTGCCGAGAGTCCAGCCGATGTACGGTATTGCAATCAGTCCGAGCATAAACGGAAATGTAATGGCAATCGGTGTTGTTGACGCGACGGCAAATACTTCGTCTGTTATGCCGAATGCTGTTATAAGCCGTTTTGCAAGCGACATTTTACCGATTTTTTGTGACAGGGAAAGCGACATAAGCATATATCGAAGATTTATCACAAATGTCGTAATTGCCATTTCCCACATACCGCCGGCGGCGGAAATTATGTTCATACCGGCAAATTGTCCGGCAGAAGTAAGGTTAGTCATTGAAATTACTATTGCCGCCCAAGCGGGTATTCCGTTTTGTACGGCAAGCATACCGAATGAAAATGAAACGGGTATGTATCCGAGTGCAATAGGCATACCGAGCCTTGCACCTTTTAAAAATTGCGTTGCTTTACTCAAAATATTTTATCACTCCGAATTGTTTTATTACTTATTATTATAAGGGAAAAACGATATAAAATCAATATCTTATAAAAATATAGGTAACAAATAATGTTTAAAAATCAGTGATAATATTTTAGTCGTAGAAATACTATTGAAAAAAAATAGTAAATGATGTATAATATATCTATCATGTTGTATTATGCGATGGTTTGTCGTGTAAAAATCAGAAAGAGAGGGAGAGATTACATGAATAACAAAAAGAAACTATTGTCAATCATTACAGCTTTGGCAATAACAGCATCTGCTTTCACAGGCTTTGCAGTAACAGCAATTGCCGAAAATACAGATGAACAGCCGATTAGTGCTGACAGCGAGATAACTTTGGCTGATGAAACAACATCGACCGAAGCGGTAACAGAAGATGAGCAGTCTGAAGCTGTTGAATTGGCAGATGACAGTGATGTCTATTTTGAACAAAATTATGACGCGGCAGACGCGAGTGTTGATTGGGTATCGCCAAACATGCAGAGTGCAATTACTTTGGTAGACGACGGCAACGGCGGTAAAATGGTTGATACAACACATATTGCCAGTGCCAATAGCCGTGGACAATATTTGCTTTTCGGTGACCTTGCGGCAGGTTCAAAATATGTAGTAGAATTTGATATGGCATTTGCGGCTTCAGACAGCCAAGGTTCACAATTTGCAGTATTGGGTTCGGATTATGCTTATAAAGAAAAAAATGCAAATTATGGCTGTGAAAGCGGATATATATTAAAGATGGACGCTCCTGCAAATGCAGCATCATGGGCAATAACAAATTCTACAAAGACAATCCCTACAGGTATTGAAAATATGTATCACTATAAGGTGGTTGTAAACGGTACAACAGCTTATTTGACAGTGACAAAAGGAAGCGAAACCGTTGTTGACAATGAAATTATGCCGGTAAACGGTGCAGGCGGTATAAAGGGACTTTATTATGTATCAGGACGATATACGGCTCATATGCAGATAGATAACATCAAGCTTCGTAAGCCGACAGACAGTGAAATTCCGGATACAACTTACTATACGGCAACAATCAATACAACAAGATATGCTACTATGGTAACTGATGATAATACTTATTATGCAGATGCAACGGGTAAGATTGAAATTCCTCTTTTAACAAGCGGAACGGAAATTAACTACACATTGAAGAAAGTTGGCTATAATGACGTAACAGGAACTATCAGCATTGACAGTGACAATGTTACACAGGATAAGCCGTTGGCTTTGAAGGATTCCGACGTATTGTTCATGGAATCAGATTTCGGTAATAAAGACGGTGCATATATTTCAGCATCCGGATCAAGAGGAGATTCAATATCGTTGGGTTCTGAAAACTTGTCAGATTTGACAAACATAAGCGTTGATATGAACTTTGCGGGCTTTGGCAGCTACCTTTCGGGAAGTCAAAAGGTATGGTACATTGACACAGACGGCGGTAAGCTTGTAGGTCTTCAATTCAGTGCAAACGGCTTGTATGCTTGGACCGGTTGGACAGGTTCTGCCGGAATGAATGTGTATGACGATACAGGCAAATACACAAACGGAGCATTGCTTTCAAATGATTTGCCGTCAGGCGACTTTACGGTAAACTTCGTAGTAGACAAGAATAGCAAGGCTATTACTGTATCATATAATGATACATCGGTTTCATTGCCATACACAATCAATGCAACGGCTGTAACAGGCTTGGGTACAGGCTTGTACAGATACTTGGGTGAGCTTCAGACTAAGGAAATCAAGGCAACAACTCCTAACAGAGATTACCTTGCAATCAACGGTGTATCGGGCGTTGCTAAGGTTTCTGGTAAAATAATAACAAGAGAATATCAAAAATCGGAAACGGTTATCAATGACGGTGAAACATTTACATGGGCATTGTCAAGAAAAGACGGCAAAGCTATGACAGGTATCACTATAGAAAACGGTGTCCTTTCTGTTGCAGATACAGCAGAACCGGGTAAAATTACAATTACTTGTACGGGATCATCTTCTGCTTCAAAGACTGCTTCAAAAGATGTAGTTATCGGTGACTTCCAGTCATTGTCTTTAAAGGCTGACGGTCCTCAGGCTTATACATCTACAGATAATGAAAAGGGTAAATATGTACTCACAAGTGCTGTAGATTCATTCGGTGATGAAGTATTGTCACTTCTTTCTGATGTTAAGTGGACATCATCAAATACCGATGTTGCTACAATTACAGAAGCAGGTGAGCTTACTGTTGTAGGTTCAGGTTCAACAACAGTTACAGCAACAGTAACAAACGGTACGGCAGTTTCAAAAATAACAATTCCGGTAACTGTTGATACATATTATATTAATGCAGACGCAACCGGCGATTCGACAGTTGTGGATACAACAAAAATCGTATCGGGCGACAATATTAAGAAGTATCTTGTAACAACTGCAACAGCTGACGGTACACTTGTGAAGCAAACACAGGTTGATGCAGCGGATGTAGTAGCTGCAAGAGTAACAAAAACGGCTGAAAACGGTGTTAAGATTATCGCTACATATGAAAACGGTTTACTTAAGGGTATTGTACAGGCTGATGTTGAAAAGGGTACTGAAATAACAGATGAAAACACAGCAACTACAAAGGTATTCTATTGGACATCTTTGGCTGAAATGAAGCCTATTACTTTAACAACTGAGGCTACAGAATCAAAGAGCATAACAGTTGATACAACAGGTGCTGCAAAGGTTGAAGTTGCACCTATTTATGAAACATCAATGAATACACTTGTTGCAATTCCGTCAGACAGCTATAACGTAACAATTACAGCTAACAACGGTAGGAGAACAGACGTATATGTAAACGACCAAATGATGTTCAACAACATAAACCAAGGCAGTGACAACTGGACTATAGGCAGAAACGTTGCAGAGTCAACAGATTACACTGTACATGATATAGTTGTTACACAAGGTTATGCTAAGTTCAATTACAGAGATGACCAAAGCAGCGGTACAACAATTACAAATGTTAAATTCTCTAAATCACCTTCAATCGTTACAAGAACTAAGAAGGTATATGTAATCGGTGACTCATTGGTTGCTAATTACTACGGTACAGCTCCTGAAGGTAAAGAAGGTCTTGTAAGAACAGGTTGGGGTCAAGTACTTCAAAATTATATTTCAGGTGCAGAAGTTGTAAACCTTGGTAACAGCGGTGCATGGGCAACAGGCATGAAAGCTGATGCATTTACAAATGTTTTAGGCAGTGCACAGCCTGGAGATATAATGGTTCTTGAAAGCGGATATAACGATAAAGTTCACTCAAATGAAGCAGACATGAAGGCAGCTGTAACGGATATGCTTACTACTGCAAATGATATGGGTCTTACAACATTCCTTGTAACTCCTAATGCATCATATCATGATTATGAGGAAGATGTAATATACTCAGCAGCTATCAGAACAGTTGCAGAGGAAGTTACAAGCACAAATCTTATTGACCTTGCTAAGAAGAGTTATGCATTCTTGAATGACAAGTATGGTGCTTTGGACAATGCAGCAAGAAGATATGTACTTGTCGGAGATAAAGATAATGCGGGTATATATAACAATGCTGTTTGGAACGAAGACAATTCTAAAATAAGCGGTGATAAGGGACTTCACTCAACAAATAATGCAGCTAACTGCTGGGCAGCTATAATCGCGCAAGGTCTATACGACAATGAAGCTACAAGAAACGTTGTAGATACAAATTATAAGTATACATTCAACGATGGTACAAATGATATTAGTGTAGGCGTAAGCACTTCAACAACAACAGACTAATGCAAATTAAAATACACACTCTACGGAGTGTGTATTTTTTTGCAAAAAAATTACCGCCGGTCAGTTAAAACTGTCGGCGGTAAATTTTTTATGTATTCAATTTTTTATCGATTTCCCGTAATGTCAAAATTCTGCATAACTTCTTTACGTTTTTCGATTGCGTATTGAGTGTAGTATTTGTGGGTTACTTCGATGTTTTTGTGTCCCATAAGCTCCGCAACCATTTTTATATCAATGCCGTCAGCGATAAGATTACAGGCGAATGTACGTCTTAATGCGTGCGGACGTGCCTTGTCGGGGTCGTATATACCGACAGTCGCACAATATTTTTTCAGTACCTTTTCAACACCTTGTGCGGTCATTCGTGTTCCGAGTCGGCTGATAAAAAGTGCGTCGTCTTTTGCTTTTTCGTTTTCAACACGTTCCTGCATATATGTAAACAATTCGTTTTCCACTTGAACAGGCATAAATATTTCCTGTTCGTCACCGCCCTTACGGGTGACAACGAATGACGAGGTATCAAAGCATACGTCACGAATATCAAGGTTGATAAGTTCACTCACACGACAGCCTGTACCGAGATATGCGGTAAAAAGTGCAATATCACGTTTTTTTCTGTTCTTGTATTCCGTAAGGTCACGACCTGTATAATATTTTTCACCGTTATATATCACGTCAAGAAGGTTGACGGTTTCTTGTGATGTAAGCGGACGTTTCATTTTTTGATGTAGTTTTTTAAAATCCAACTTATCCGTTACGTTTTGAGAAATCAAGTCGTTTTTGTAAAGATACGAAAAAAGTCCGCGTATTCCAGAAAGTTTACGGTTTATGCCGTAAGCACTGTTGCGGCGGATTCGTTTAATGTGTTTGCCGTCAATCGAAACGGTGTCGGTTTCGTATTCTTTTAGATATGCCGTAAAAGCGTTTAAATCACGGAGCGTAACTTTCTCCATATCAGCTACCGTGAAATCTTCAATTTTTTCTATATAACTGAAATTGAATTTTTGCAGATATTCCAAAAATGTTTTTATATCTATACTGTAACCGATTTGTGTATTAATGCTTTCGCCGTTATACGCAATTTCGATATAGTCAAAAACAAAATCCGGCATACCCGAAAGAAAATTCATTAATTTTGAATGTTTGCTCATAATATATAACCTCTGATTTATCTCCCAAAATATTCAAAAATTACATCGCAAGATGTGATTTTTGGAGCCTCGGCAGGCTCCTTTTTATTATATAATTTATTTTAAGTCAATGCAAGTGCCTTTTTTTCAAAATGGTATTTACTATTTTTGAATTTTATAGTACAATAAAGATATATAGATATTTTGGATTATTTTGAATTGAAAGGAATGAATAGAGCGATGGTACTTAAAACAAGTGGTGATTTAGGCGAGGTAACCATTTCAAACAACGTTATCTCTGAAATTGCGGGTGCGGTTGCGACAAAGTGTTACGGCGTTGTCGGAATGGCATCGAGAAATAAAAAAGACGGAATTGTGAATCTCCTAAAGGCTGACAGTATGACTAAAGGTATCAGCATAACAGTTGAAGAAGGCGGAGTTATCGTAGAAATACATCTTATCGTTGAGTACGGCATAAATATTAATACAATATGTAAAAGTATTGTGAACAGAGTCAGATATACTATCGAAAATACAGTTGGAATTAAAGTGAACAGAATTAATGTTCGTGTTGAAGGTGTCCGTGTTGACTAAAACTGATTAGGGGTGATTAAAATTAATACGCTTAACGGAAACACATTTGCTCAAATGATTATAAGCGGAGCAAATAATTTATATAATAACAGAAAAACTGTTGATGAACTTAACGTTTTCCCGGTACCGGACGGCGATACAGGTACAAATATGTCGCTTACCGCAACGGCTATGGCGACTGAACTTTTGAAAAAAGGCGACACAACTCTTACAAAAGCGGCTGATACAATGTCATTCGCAACTCTAAGAGGTGCAAGAGGTAACTCCGGTGTTATCCTGTCACAGTTTTTCAGAGGTATATCAAAGAGCCTTAAAGGCAAAACAGAATGTAATGCGGAAGAACTTGCAGTTGCTTTAAAAGACGGCTCGGATGCGGCATATAAGGCGGTAATGAAGCCGACAGAGGGTACAATTCTTACTGTTTCGCGTGAAGTCGCAACAGGTGCACAGCTTGCCGCAAATACAAACGAAAACATTATTGACGTAATGGAGAGTGCTATTAAAAGAGGTAACAAGGCACTTCAAAAGACAACTCAAATGCTACCTGCATTAAGACAGGCAGGCGTTGTTGACGCAGGCGGTCAAGGCTGGATGTTTGTGCTTGAGGGTGCACTGTCTTATCTAAAGAGCGGTAATGTTGTTGAAAGACAAGGCGAAGCACTTGAAATGCAGACTGCTCCTGTAAAGAAAAAGTCACAAGAGGCAATTAAGACAGAAGATATAAAGTTTAAATATTGTACGGAATTTATCGTTGAGAAAAAGCAAAAAGGTCTTAGCGTAAGTACGTTCAGAGATACTATTGCCCCAAAGGGTGACTGTATGCTTGTAATTGACGATGATGAAATCGTAAAGGTGCATATTCATACAAATCATCCGGGTTTTGTGCTTGAAGAGGCTATAAAACTCGGTGAAATGATTAATTTAAAAATAGATAATATGAAGCATCAGCACAAGTCTATTATTGACGGAAGTAATGAACAGACTTCGGAAAATGCCGAAGTTAAAACAGCGGAAGTCAAGGCGGAGAAAAAGACTGAAAAGCCTAAAAAAGCTCCTAAACCGAAAGCACCTGTTGAATTAAAGGATTACGGTTTTGTAGCGGTATGTATGGGTAAGGGAATTACAAATATTCTTAAAGACCTTGGCGTTGACAGAGTTATTGAGGGCGGACAAACAATGAATCCGAGTACGGACGATATTTTGAAAGCCGTAAAACGTGTCAAGGCAAAGACGGTTTATGTGTTCCCGAACAATAAAAATATTATTATGGCCGCAAATCAAGCCGCAGAACTTGTTGAGGATAAGAAAATCGTTGTAATTCCGTCAAAGTCAGTTCCGCAGTGTATAAGTGCAATGGTGGAATTTAATGATAAAAAGTCGGCAGAGGCTAATGAAAAGGCTATGAATAAGGCTATCGGCAGAGTTACATCGGGTCAGCTTACTTATGCTGTTCGTGATACGGAAATCGACGGTATTGAAATTAAAAAAGATGATATTCTCGGAATGGTTGAGGGTAAAATCGTAACGGTAGGCAAGGATATTGATGATGTACTTAACCGGGTAGTTTCACAGATGGTTGATGAAGATACTGAATTTTTGAACGTATATTACGGTAAGGAAATCAAGAAACCGCAGGCTGATGTGATGCTTAAAGCACTTGAAACAAAGTATGCGGACGATGAAATCGAAGTTTCGTTTAAGAAAGGCGGTCAGCCGCTTTACTACTATATTATTTCCGCAGAATAATATTATGGAGTCAGAATATGCCTAAGGATATAAGATATTTGAAAGGTGTCGGCGAGAAAAGAGCCGAATTATTCGCAAAAAAAGGAATAAAGACAGTCGAAGATTTACTTTACTATTTTCCGCGTTCTCATGAGGATAGAACGGAAAAGAAAGATATTGCCGACTGTGTCGAGGGAGAAACGGTGTGCGTGAGCATTACCGTTTTTTCGCCTGTCAGAGAAACAAGAGTAAGAAGGAATATGCTTATTTCAACAATGATTGTATCGGACGAATCGGGTGTTTTGAATGTGGTTTGGTACAATAACAGATATGTAAAAAATCAGTTTAAGACGGGCGATAAGTATGTTTTATACGGCAAGGTAACTAAGAACAGAGGTAAACTTGAAATGGTGAACCCTGTTTGTGAACAAGAGGGTAAAGAGAGATTTACGGGTAAAATAGTACCGCTTTATCCGCTTACAAGCGGACTGACGCAGAAAATTTTACAGTCGACAATGGAGCTTGCAATAAAGGAAGTTGGACGAATGGAGGAATATATTCCGTCCGATATAAGAGAAAAATATCACATTGCAGAGCTTAATTTTGCAATGAAAAACATACATTTTCCCGAAAACTTTGAAAGCTACAACATTGCAAGAGAACGATTTGTATTTGAAGAACTGCTTGTGCTTCAGCTTGCGTTAAGCGGAAGAAAGGATATAAATACATCGCAGGACGGTATTGTGTTTGAAGATATAAATTGTGTGCATGAATTTACGGATAATATGCCGTTTTCGCTTACAAACGCACAAAAGAAAACGCTGAATGAAATTTTGAAGGATTGCAAGAGCGGTAAGATGATGAACAGACTTGTTCAAGGTGATGTCGGAAGCGGTAAAACGGCTGTTGCGGCGGCGGCAATTTATACCGCCGTAAAAAACGGTCATCAAGCCGCAATGATGGCGCCGACCGAAATTCTTGCAACTCAGCACGCAGAAACAT
>OLJF01002143.1_pt1 | contig 10319 bp, 10 predicted proteins | sample 1609751 | NCBI WGS metagenome assembly OLJF01 (sample SAMEA4350171, study PRJEB24818) | metagenome | biome: human; feature: gut; material: faeces | place: Denmark | collected 2013-09
GGACATTGGTTGTACGGGGGGGCTGGGTTGGAATGGTAGGTTGAGAAAGTAGGTATGGCCGTGCCGGTAAGTCCGTCCGAGTTATCGATCAAGCGGCAAGCGATTTACAGACATGGTTCACAAAATAACGGACCGGCTTACCCGGGAGATGATCCTCGCGAGTTCTGGCAGCGGGCTGAAGACCGTAACCGTAATACGGCCGACTTGTACAACAAGTTGGGAATGGCGGAGTACGAAGCCATGGAGGTCTTCGTGCGCTACATGCATGGGAAATAAATGTTGTGTTTTATATTTTTTTTGCAGGAGCGGGGTCTGTTTTTAGACCCCGTTTCTTTTCGCCCACGGAGAGTTGCAGGTTACAAGTTTTAACAGAACGAGCCAAAGATATAACCTGATATGGTTGCCATGATAATAACGAGGGCAACATACACAATTGTCTTTTGGGCTCCCATGACACCACTAATAACCAACATATTCGGTAGGGATAAGGATGGCCCGGCCAGTAATAATGCCAGTGCAGGACCTTTACCCATGCCGGAGGCAAGTAATCCTTGGATAATCGGCACCTCGGTCAGGGTGGCAAAATACATGAATGCACCCGTGAAACTGGCGAAGAAGTTCGAAAGCAGTGAATTCCCGCCTACAGCCCACTCGATCCAATGATTGGGAATGATCCCGGCGATAGTTAGGTCATCATGTGTTGAACCTAATAAAAATCCAGCGAAAACAACTCCAATTGCCAATAGCGGTAGGATTTGTTTTGCAAATCCCCAGGAGGAAAAGGCCCATTCCCGGTTTTCATCATCCCGTTTGTCAAAAAGTAGTATCACGGATAATGACGTGATTCCTATAATCATCGGGAGCAAAGGGACCAGCTTGGCATCAGTGATAAACGTGTTGGCAAGAAAGGCGGAAAGTGTCGTCGCAATCGCACCAAGCAATACCCATGTGACCGGTAACTTCAGAACCCAGATGAGTGACCAGCAGAAGAACAGGGCGAGGATTCCCGTTATATACCATTTATAGGTAAATATATAAAGCCATAATCCTTTGTCGGATACGGCAGGGGTCCCCCAATTGGCGAAGACAAGGATGAGTACCATCGTGAAAAAGTGAAATGAAGTTTGCCACATCGGGCGTTTCTCTGGTGGTGGGGTGATGTTCATCTGTTCCTCTTTTTTGGCTTTTTCTTCCTTACGGAAAATGAATGACATGAGAAGACCGATGACAATGGAAAATGTGATGGCTCCAACTATGCGGGCAATTCCCATTTCCACGCCCAAGATGCGAGCCGTTAGGATAATTGATAAAATACTGATCGCCGGGCCGGAATAGAGGAAAGCAATGGCAGGGCCTAGCCCTGCTCCGCGCTTGTATATGCTTGTAAATAACGGTAGTATCGTGCAGGAACAAACGGCTAAGATTCCACCGGAGATGGCGGCTATCGTGTAGGATAACCATTTCTTGGCGTTTGCCCCGAAGTATTTGAGTACCGCTCCCTGGCTGACGAATACAGCAATGACTCCTGCGATGAAGAATGCGGGGAGCAGGCATAGCACCACGTGTTCTTGCGCATACCATTGGGCAAGGTCGAGTGTGGCATCAATGGCGGTCATGAACCGCTCGTTGCCGAGTGGCATGAAGAAGATCACTGCGAAAATAGCAGTCATCCAAAACAGGATGGTTAATTCTTTTTTGTTATTCATGACTAGAAGGTTATTAAATACCGAGAATCTTTTTGATTTCACTCTCCGTGGGAACATGACCTTTGAGTTTGACTTCTCCATCGACGACGATAGCGGGGGTTGTCATGATGCCATAATTCAGTAGCTCAACGATGTCTTCCACTTTTGAAAGTGTTGCATCGAGCTGATTCTCTTTCACGATCTTTTCGATCATTTCATAGGTTGTCTTGCATTTGGCGCAACCGGATCCCAAAACTTTTATTTCCATGATTTAATTTATTTAATTCGTTATATTACGAACATTGTTCGTGTGAAAAAACTTAGAGATTTATAACCAGACAATAGTATAACCCGATGGCGGTGAATAACCCGCCTACAATCCAATTCAACCATTTTTGTATGTTTTTAATCTTACCGTAAAAATTGCCGATATGCTGTACACTGAAAGCCAGAATCCAGGCTGTGGCCAGTACGGGTAACGCCGTTGCTATGGCAAAGAGGACGGGAAGTAAGTAACCGCCAACCGATGTTGCGGACATAGGGATCAACATACCAAAGTAGAAAATGCCGCTCGTTGGGCAGAATGCCATGGCGAATAATATTCCGAGTAACAAAGCTCCCCATCCGCCCCGACGGGCTAATCCCTCTCCATTACCTTTGAAACCGAATGACGGCAGGTTGAATTTGTGGCCGAACAGCATGAATAACCCGATGAATAATAGTGCGGGTCCGAGTAGCATTTCTCCGTATTTGCCGATAAATTTCTGGATACCAAATAGGCTTGAACCTTTTTCCAAAATTGAGATGAGGATAATGCCTAGGAGCGTGTAGGCCATGATGCGGCCTAACGTGTAGAGCAAACCGTTTCGAAATATCCTGTGGCGGTTCTCGATGTCTTTTCCAATAAAACCGATGGCGGCAATATTGGTTGCCAGAGGACAAGGGGAAATGGCCGTCAGTAGTCCTAGCAGGAAGGCGGTCAAAGCTGGAGTAGTACTACTATCCAATAAAGATTGTAACCATTCCATGGATGTTTATTTTAGTAGTTGCCGAATCTTTTGTGTCACGTTTGCCTTGAATGTATCTGGGGCGGAAAGGGCCTTCGCGAAAGCGTATTCGGTTAGGTTTTCCGTGGAGTCCTTGCCATTTTTCCATTTTGTGATGAAGAGTGAAGACCACGTGACCTCGTATTTGTTGGTGATCTCTTCGTTTTCAGTTTGAGAGATGTCGATGGATTTGAATACCAGGCTGCCGTCTTTCAGTTCGTTGGCAAATAGGGTTTCCATCGTTTCTTTGGTATTTTTTTCGATTGCCGCACAGGTTATACAACGTTGCTTGCCATGAAAATAGAGTACTTCGACACGATCTTTTTGTGGTTGTTGTTCTTGGGCTTTGCTGCCTTTTGTGTTTTTGTTGCCGCATGCGAAAAGGCCGAGACACATTGTTAACAATAGAATTACTTTCATAACGTTTTAATTTAATTGATTGTTATTGATATTAATTTATTATGTTTGCATTTCGTCAAATTACGAACAATATAACTAATAAAATAGTTGTTACTAACAACAACTATTTTTTTTCGTGTTGTCATGGTCAAATAAGCGTACGAATAAATTCTTGGCGATGGCCCAATTCTCTCGATTAATGCAGTAACGAACCTTGGGAGGCTCGATGGAGCCTTGAATTAGTCCTGAATCCTTTAACTCTTTCAAATGTTGGGAAACGGTGGCCTTCGATATGGGTAAGACCTCATGAATGTCACCGAAGAAACAGCAATTCTGTTTGGCCAAAAAGTTAAGTATGGCAATTCGTGCCGGGTGTCCCATTGCTTTTGCGAAACGGGCGAGCTGTTCTTGATCTGTGGTGTATTCTTTCGTTTCCATGTTTGGTTTTATTTATTGTTCGTAAAATTACGAATAATATTGGTTCAAACAAAACAGATGGATAATATTTTTTTATTATAATAAAAAAAATTGATTATCAGATTTTACGCTCGATCTCCCGGAGATTTTCCATTTTCTTTTTCTGCAAGAAACCTTGGATGTCTTCTAAGTGTTCCTTTACTTTCTTGTTACCGAATTCGTAAACCTTGTGGACGAGTCCGGTGAGAAAATCACGGTCGTGGGACACGACGATCAAGGTACCGTCGAACTCTTTCAAGGCATTTTTCAAAATGTCCTTGGTACGGAGGTCAAGGTGGTTCGTAGGCTCGTCGAGAATCAACAGGTTTACGGGAGAGAGCAACAACTTGATCATGGCCAATCGGGTACGCTCTCCACCGGACAGAACTTTCACCTTTTTGTCGATGTCGTCACCGCTGAACATGAAAGCTCCCAGCATATCCTTGATTTTGTGTTTCAATTCCATGGGGGTTACGTCGTCGATGGTCTGGAAAACGGTAAGACTTTCGTCCATGAGAGAGGCTTGGTTTTGGGCGAAATATCCAATTTTCACGTTATAGCCTAATGTCAGTTTTCCGGTATAGGGAATTTCACCCATGATACATTTTACCAGCGTGGACTTGCCTTCCCCGTTACGACCGACAAAAGCGACTTTCTCTCCTTTTTCGATCGTGAAGTGGGCATCTTGGAACACGATGTGGCCGTCATAGTCTTTCGTAAGCTCTTCTGCGATCACCGGGTATTTACCGGAGTTTGGAGCGGGTGGGAATTTCAATCTCAGAGCGGAAGTGTCTTCCTCGTCAACTTCTAGTATTTCCAGTTTTTCCAACATCTTCACGCGGGATTGTACCTGTAAGGTTTTGGAATAGGTTCCCTTGAAACGCTCGATAAATTCTTTCGTCTCGGCGATCATTTTTTGCTGTTCGTCGTAGGCCTTTTGTTGTTGTATGCGTCGTTCTTGGCGTAGTACAAGGTATTGGGAGTAATTTACCTTGTAATCGTAAATGCGGCCCATGGTGACCTCGATAGTTCGGGTGGTGATGTTGTCAACAAATGTCCGGTCGTGGGATATTACGACAACAGCTTTCCCGTTATTCACGAGGAAGTCCTCCAGCCATTGAATCGAATCAATGTCAAGGTGGTTGGTAGGCTCGTCAAGTAGTAACACGTCCGGGTTTTTAAGCAACATCTTTGCCAACTCAATGCGCATACGCCAACCTCCACTGAAATCGGCTGTCGGACGATTGAAATCTTCCCGTTGGAATCCGAGTCCCAACAATACTTTTTCAACATCCGCCTCGTAATGTGTGGAGTCTATGCTGTAAAATTTCTCGCTGAGGGCGGATACGTCTTCAATGAGTTTGTAGTACTCTGGAGAATCGTAGTCCGTTCTTTCGGTAAGTTGTTGATTCAGCCGTTCAATTTCTTTCTCCATCTCGAAAAGGTGGGCAAAAGCCTGTGCCGTCTCATCGAAAACGGTTCTTTCGTTATGGGTCATTAAATGCTGCGGTAGATAAGCGATAACAGTTTCTTTCGGGTAGGAAATATTTCCCCGGGAGGCTTGGCGTTCTCCCGCTAGAATTTTTAATAACGTGGATTTACCTGCCCCGTTCTTTCCCATGAGGGCAATCCGGTCTTTGTCGTTGATAACAAAAGAAATATCTTTAAAAAGTGCTCTGTCTCCAAATTCTACTGTTAATCCGTCTACTGAAATCATATTTAATTGAAAATTGAAAGTTGAAAATTGAAAATGGATTTACATTTTCAAATAGCGGTGCGAAGATAAAATAATTTGTTTAGATTTTTTTTCAAGGGGAAATTTAAAATGGTGGAAAATAACGAGCGGGGAAATTATCTATGGAATAATTTCCGGTGTAATACCTTGGAGCAAAGGAAGAAATTCCGTGTTAATCTCGGTGCATTTTCGGAACATCTTCGGTGCAATTTCGCTCAGCGGGCGAAGTTGGAGCGGGAGTGAGAGGACGGTGGGGGAAAGGAAAGTACTTTTTCTGTAGGTATTACAGCGGGAGTGTAGGGGATGTGTTCTGAAACTGGTGTGGGGGTAAATGTCGTTTGTGTAGTAATTTATGTTGTTTGTGAGAATATGACGTCGTTTATGAAATGAATTCGTTGAGAAGAGATGGGAAAGGTACTTTTGTCATGGTAATTAAAAAAATAAAGATTGTATGGCAAAGACTGAACAAGAGATTAGAGGTAAAGTTGGTAATATGGTTTTCTACAAGGTTGGTAATGAAATCCGGGTGAGAAGTACAGCGAATGATTTTCAAGATGCCGATTCGGAAGGACAACATCCCAGAAGATCCCGGTTAAGAGTGGCAACTCTTTTTTATCAACGGTTAACGAAGACGATTTCTAGGAGAATATGGAAATTAGCGGCGACAGGGACAAGTCAGAATGGTTTTAATCTTTTTATGAAGAAAAACATGATGGTATTTACCCCGTGTGGAAATGTGGGGGATTTTTCTCGCTTGTGTTTGACAGCAGGAGTTTTGCAACAAGTGAATCACTTGGAAGTAACGGCAGATGATGCGGGGCGGGTTACTTTGACGTGGGAGGTGGGGATCAATTCGCCTTCAGCCGGGGATGAGGATCGCTTACGGGTGATCGTGTTGTTGAGTGACCGTTGTTTTTCTCCTTTTGTCGTGGAAGGAGTAGATGCCCGGAGAAAGGATGGGAGTATGACATTTCAGCTGGAACGGGCAGGGGGACAGATAGCACATTTGTATTGTTTTTTCTCGGGGGAAGGAGGAATGACCTATTCTTCGAGTCAGTACGTGAGAGTGGGCGGGTGAGATTGTTCGTTTGTCGATCAATTTTGGCTCTCTTTTTGCAGGATATTTTGCGAGTGTAAATTTTGTTATAATATTTAAGAACAAATTAAAAGGAATCGTCGTACAATAGAGTCACGAATAAATTATTGTTATGATGGAAATATCAGATATAGGATTGATCGGATTGGCGGTAATGGGTGAGAATTTGGCTTTGAACTTGGAAAGTAAGGGGTACACGGTCTCTGTTTACAACCGGGTTCACCCGGACCGGGAAAGCGTGGTAACCCGTTTCGTGGAAGGGCGAGGGAAGGGAAAGTGTTTTCACGGGACCTATACAATTGAAGAGTTCGTGGAGTCCATACGCTTGCCGCGGAAGATCATGTTAATGGTGAAGGCCGGAGACCCGGTTGACGAGTTGATCGGGCAGTTACTCCCGTGGCTTTCTCCGGGGGACGTTATTATTGACGGGGGAAATTCGGATTACCATGATACGGAACGTCGGGTGAAAATGCTGGAAGAGAAGGGCCTCTATTTTATTGGAGCCGGGATTTCCGGGGGAGAGGAGGGGGCGTTGAACGGGCCTTCCATTATGCCGGGTGGTTCGGAGACGGCTTGGCCGTTAGTGAAAGATATACTACAGTCGATTGCGGCAAAACTGGAAGACGGTTCTCCTTGTTGCGAATGGATCGGTCCCGGTGGGGCTGGGCATTACGTGAAGATGGTACATAATGGGATCGAGTACGGGGATATGGAACTGATTGCAGAGGCGTATTCTATGTTGAAGAAAAGAACCGGGTTGGATAATGACGGCTTGGGAGATATTTTTGAGTTGTGGAACCGGGGAGAACTGAATAGCTTTTTGATCGAGATTACTTCACATATTTTGCATTACAAGGAAGAGAATGGAGACTATTTGTTGGATCATATTCTGGATGTGGCCGGGCAGAAGGGAACGGGAAAATGGAGTGTGATGGCGGCCTTGGATGAGGGGGACCCGTTGACGCTGGTGTCGGAGGCGGTGTTTGCCCGTTTCATGTCGTCCTTGGTGAACGAAAGAGAGAGAGCGTCCGTACAGTACCCCTCGGGTAAAGTGGGAGATATGGAGGCTTGCATTACCTTGAACACATCTGGAATCGAGGCGGTGAGAGATGCCTTGTATGCGGCGAAACTGATCTCTTACGCGCAGGGGTTTTCCTTGATGCGCAGGGCCTCCGAGCGAAATGGCTGGAATTTGGATTACGGGACAATCGCTAAAATATGGAGAAAGGGATGTATCATTCGCTCTGTATTCTTGGAGAGGATTACTCAAGCATTCACGAAGAGTCCGGGATTGCAGAACTTGTTATTCGATGCTTTTTTCCACGAGAGAATGGAGAATGCTTTGCCGGCTTTGCGGGGTGTGGTCGTGGATTGCGTGTTTAACGGTATTGCGGCTCCTTGTTTCTTCTCGGCACTGAGTTATTTTGACGGGTTACGTAATTTTAATTCCGCAGCGAATTTGATACAGGCGCAACGGGATTATTTCGGGGCGCATACTTACGAACGTACGGATGCCGAAAGGGGTAAGTTTTTCCATACCGACTGGACGGGAAAAGGTGGAAAGACGGTTTCAGGAACTTATAATGTGTAATTATGAATAGACCGGAGGATCAGGTATTAGTCATATTCGGGGCATCGGGTGATTTAACCAAACGAATGTTGATGCCCTCTTTATACGAGTTACATGTACGGCAGATGTTGCCGGAGCGTTTTGTTATTTTAGGAACCTCAAGGAAATCCATGAGTGATGAGGAGTTCCGTTTGTCGATCCGTTTGATGTTGGAGGAGTTGAAAGGGGAAAAAGGACTGAACGGGGAAGAGGTTAATCGTTTCTTGCAGAAGGTGTACTACCAGCCTTTTGATCCGGTAGAGGGAGCCGATGAATTGGGGGAACGGGTGATGTTTTTGATGGAGGAATATGCTATTCCGATGCGGGTGGTGTATTATTTGGCAACTCCGCCAAATTCCCAGCAGGCAATCACGAAATACATTGGAAGAAGTTGTCTGTTTGGCGTAAAGGAACGGGGTGGATGGCACCGGATCGTGGTGGAAAAGCCTTTCGGAACAAGTTTGGAGACGGCGAAGGAGTTGGATAAATCCTTGTTGCAAGTGTTCTGTGAACAGGAGATTTATCGTATCGATCACTTCTTGGGGAAGGAGACTGTACAGAATATATTGGTCTTACGTTTTGCGAACGAAATATTCGAATCCCTATGGAATCGGAACTACGTGGATTACGTGGAAATATATGCCTTGGAATCGCTCGGGATCGAGAATCGGGGGAAGTATTACGAGACAGCGGGGGCTTTACGGGATATGGTGCAGAACCATTTGATGCAGTTGTTGGCTTTCGTGGCTATGGAATCCCCGGCGACGATGGAGCCAGAAGTGATTCGGGACGAGACTGTGAAGGTGTTACGTTCGCTTCGGCAGTGGAAAGGGGAGGATATTCCCCGTAATGTTGTTCGAGCTCAATACGTGGCAGGAGAATCGAAGGGGCAACCCGTGGTTGGGTATTTACAAGAAAAGGATGTTGCCCCGAATTCCGACATGGAGACTTACGTGGCGTTGAAAGTGTTTATTGATAATTGGCGCTGGAGTCATGTGCCGTTTTATATATATACAGGTAAGCGATTGAAAGACAAACGTTCCGGGGTGGTAATTCATTTCAAGTCCACGCCGCATAAGTTATTTCAGGGGCAATGCGAGGGTTCGTCTTGTAACCAGTTGATTATTCGTATGACACCGGATGAAGGGGTGATGTTGAAGTTCGGGTTGAAAATGCCGGGTGGCGGTTTTACGGTGAAACAAGTGGGGATGGATTTCCTGTATGCCTCGCTTTGTAACAATTATCTGCCGGGAGCCTACGAGCGTTTGTTGCTGGATGCCATGCAGGGAGATTCGATGCTTTACACGCGGGATGATGCCTTGGAGGCCAGTTGGAAGTTTATCGATCCGATCGTGAACTATTGGCGGGAACATCCGGGAGAGCATTTACGAACGTATGCTGCGGGAAGTGAGGGGCCGGATTTGAGTGATGTGTGGGATGTGGCTCCACCTGTTTCGAAAGAAGATAAAAATGTTTGTTGGTTATGATATTAGATTCACACACGGGATTAGTGCTTGAAGGTGGCGGGATGAGAGGCGTCTTTACTGCCGGAGCGTTGGATTTTTTGATGGATAAAAAGGTTTATTTCCCTTACACGATCGGTGTTTCTGCTGGGGCGTGTAACGGACTTTCCTATGCTTCTCGTCAGCGGGGACGGGCCAAGAGGTGTAATATTGATTTGTTGGATAAGTATCATTATATCGGGTTTCGCTATTTTTTCACGAAGCGGAGTATCATGGATTTTGACCTTATTTTTGACGATTTCCCGACCCGGATTATCCCGTACGATTATGATACTTACTTTACTTCTCCGGAGCGTTTCGTGATGGTGACGAGTAATTGCAGGACGGGCGAGGCGAATTATTTCGAGGAAAAGCATGATCCGGTACGTTTGCTGAATATTTGTCGGGCCTCTTGCAGTCTGCCTTTTGTTTGTCCGATCTCTTACGTGGACGGGGAACCCATGTTGGACGGGGGAATCTGTGATGCCATCCCGATCCGGAAGGCAATAGCTGACGGGTTCGATCGTAACGTGGTGATCCTGACTCGTAATAAAGGTTACCGGAAAGATGAAAAAGAGAAATCATTGCCTTGGTTTATGTATCGTAAGTATCCGGCGTTACGGGAGAGCTTGAGGATAAAGAATAAACGTTATAACGAGACGCTGGATTTTTTGGAACAGTTGGAACGGGAGAAAAAAGTAATCTTGATTCGTCCGGAGAAGCCGTTGGAGGTGGATCGGATTGAGCAAGACGTGACGAAATTAACGGACTTGTATAATCAGGGATACGAA
>OLJF01002151.1_pt1 | contig 10296 bp, 10 predicted proteins | sample 1609751 | NCBI WGS metagenome assembly OLJF01 (sample SAMEA4350171, study PRJEB24818) | metagenome | biome: human; feature: gut; material: faeces | place: Denmark | collected 2013-09
TGGAGACGCTGGTCATCCCCAACATTGAAAATGTGTACCGCCGGGAGCGGGCCAGGGATGAACTGCCCCAGAGCGGCTCCGGGCGTACCATCATGACGGCGGAGCCCAAATTTGTCCCGGAGGAAGCGGTAGCTGTCACAATGGAGGGGGGCGCCGCCTTCCAGGTCCGGCTCATCGACTGCGTGGGCTACATGGTGGAGGGGGCCATGGGCCACGAGGAGAATGACAAGCCCCGGATGGTCAAAAGTCCCTGGTTCGACGAGGAGATCCCCTTCGACCTCGCCGCCGAGACCGGCACCCGCAAGGTCATCCGGGACCACTCCACCATCGCCATCGTCGTCACCACCGACGGCACCATCAGCGAGATACCCCGCGAAAACTACATCCCGGCAGAAAAGCGGGTCATCGACGAGCTGGAGGCGCTGGGCAAGCCCTTCGTCATCCTGCTCAACAGCACCCACCCCGATGCCCCCGAGACAAGAGCGATGGCGGCGGAAATGGAAGAGAGCTATGGCCGGACCGTTCTGCCTGTGAGCTGCCTCGACCTCGACGAGGCGCAGCTGGGCGAGATTTTGCAAAAAGTGCTCTACGAGTTCCCGGTTAGGGAGCTGGATTTCGCCCTGCCCCGCTGGGTGACGATGTTGGACAAAGGCCACTGGCTTCAGACCGAAGTATACACAGCGGCTATGCAGCTCTCCGAGAAAATTTCCCGGATGAAGGACGTCTCCGACTCCGGCCGGGCGGCGTTGGACTGCGAGGCCGTGGAAAACGCCGCCCTCAGTGGGATGAACCTCGCCGACGGCGTGGTCCGCATCACGGTGCTGCTCAAGCCCGAGGTGTTTTATAAGGTGCTCAGCGAGCAGACGGGCCTCGAAATCGGCGACGAAGCCGGGTTGATGCCCTGCATCATCGAGCTGGCCAAAGCCAAGCGTGCCTACGAGAAGATACGCAGTGCGATGGAGCAGGTGGAGGCTACCGGCTACGGCATCGTGATGCCGTCCATCGACGAGCTTTCGCTGGAACAGCCCGAGATCGTCCGGCAGGGCGGGCGGTACGGCGTCCGTCTCGAGGCCAGCGCGCCGTCCATCCACATGATGAAAGCTGTCATCCACACCGAGTTGAGTCCCATCGTCGGGACGGAGAAGCAGAGCGAAGACCTCGTGCAGAGCCTTTTGAAGGATTTCGAGGACGACCCCGTCCGCCTGTGGGAGTCGAACATCTTCGGCAAGAGCCTCCACGAGCTGGTCAACGACGGCCTGCAGAACAAGCTGCTCCATATGCCGCAGGAGGCCCGGGGTCGTTTGCAGGAGACGCTGGAACGGGTCATCAACGAGGGCTGTACCGGACTCATCTGTATCTTGATCTAACAAAAAGTCCGCTGCACGAAACCAACGTGCAGCGGACTTTTGTGCTATTTCTCTTCTTCGGTCAATTTGGTGATAAGCATCTGGTAAATCTCATTGCCCTTCAAAATGAATTGCTTTTTTACCATCTCAGCGCTCAGCCGGTCGGGTGTGCCGATGTCCAGACAGAACAGCTCGCTGTCCAGAGCCTTCACCTGGCAGCGCACGGAGCAATGGCCGTCGGCTTTTTCGCTGATGCGGGCGCTGTACTCGGCTTCCTTGCGCGCCCAGGTCTGGCTGCGCAGCACGGCGGCGACCGCCTTTTCCCGCACACTGCGGGGCAGGTCGTAGGCCAGCTCCTGCGCCACTTTCCGGCCCTTGTCGGTGATGGTGTACCGGTCGCCGTCCACCGTCACGAGCTGCTGCCTGGCGATGTCGTCCAGGCAGGAGCCGATCTCAAAATAATTCACCAGTGCCTCTTCCATCAGGGCGTTTTCGATCTCCGTCCGTGTGATAGGCCCGGCGTTCTTGACAAGATAACACAGCAGCAATCGTATCTCGGTGCTGTTGGTCAGTCCACCGGGACGCACACCGGCGGTAAAAGCATCGTTGGCGGCCATTGTTACTCCCATCTCCCGTGTTCTATAGTATTAGCTATAGTATAAAGGGTTTCACGCCGGATTGCAAGCCATGACCGAAAAATCCGTCTCGATGCGCTTGTGGCTTTCGGGGGTGGAGTAGAGCCAGTGATCGAGGTGGCCCTCGGTGATGAAGTACCGCAGCTCGAAGCGGTGGCTCTGGCTGAGGGCGTGGTTGACGATGACGAGCTTTATCTTCATCTTCTCGGGCAGGATGTTCTTGATGTAGACGCTCACAGCCTGCCCGGGCCGCAGGTCGGGGCAGCTTTCGGCGAGGCCCGCGAGGTTGGGCGCGATCTCGATGAAGGTGCCGTACTCCTCCACGCTCCGCACGATGCCCACCACCGTTTCGCCCACCGTAAAGGCGGCAGCGTTCTCGGCCCAGGTGCCCAGCAGCTCCCGGATGGTCAGCACGAACCGCCCCTGTGCGTCCCGGCTCTTGATGGCGCAGAGTATCTGCTGCCCCACGCTGACCCGGTCGGCAGGGGAGGAGATACGGCTCACTGACATACAGTCGATGGGCAGCAGGGCGCTGATGCCGCAGCCTACGTCACAGAACGCGCCGAAGGGCTCGATGTGGGTCACGATGCAGGGCAGGATGTCGCCGGGCTGGAGCTGGTCGAGGTATTCGGCCTTGCACATCCGCTGCGCTTCAGCGCGGGAGAGGCGGTAGACAGGCTGTCCGTTTTCGTCGGTGTCGATGCCCTCGATGACAAAGCAGGTGGGCCGTCCTACCCGCGTCAGTACGGCGATGTCCCGTACGCTGCCGGTGTCGGCCCCGTCGGCGCACTGCCCGAAGGGCATTACAGCCCGGCAGCCGCCCAGCTCGAACCGGAGCTGACGCTGGGTGTCGAAGGCCAGCGCCGTGCTCTGCAAGATCTCGCGGCTGGCCATCGCGGCCCGCAGCTCGGCGGCGCTCAGGCGGGAAGCATTGCGGTAGTTGTTTTCGGTACGAAACGCTTGCATCATCTTTCATTCCTCTTTCTCTGATTTTTGGGTAGCATTGCAGCTATAAAACCATATGCAGCTGCATTTGCATTTTATACGAGTTTGGATTATACTATAGTTGTGTGTTCCTCTTTTGGACACACGGCCTGTACTATAAATGTGCAGACAGGAGGGATTCAATATGGATATTGCAGTCGGCGATACCATCCTCACCCGCAAACAGCACCCTTGCGGAGCAGCAAGCTTCGAGGTGCTGCGGGTGGGCATGGATTTCAAGATCCGCTGCACGGGCTGTGGCCGCGAGGTCATGCTGCCCCGGGCGAAGATCGAGAAGAACATCAAAAAGGTCATCAAACCGGGCCAGGAATAGCCCGGCGGCACAGCACATTCAGAAACTGTTTTGTAAGGAGAACTGCCTGATATGCCGAATCTGACTTCCCAAATGGAGGCCGTCTGCCGCCGGTTCGAAGAACTTTCTATCCGTCTCAATCAGCCCGAAACTGCCGCCGACCCGGCGCAGTTCCGCCGCCTGATGCAGGAGTACCATGAAGCACAGCCGGTGGTGGACGCTTACCACACCCTCACCACTGCGCAGGACCACCTGGCACAGGCGAAAGCCCTGCTGGAAGGGGACGAGCCCCTCGACGCGGACTTTAAGGCTATGGTACAGCAGGAACTGAGCGAAAAAAGTCAGGATGTGGCAGAGCTGGAAAATAATCTCAAAATTTTGCTGCTGCCGAAGGACGCAAACGACGAGAAAAGCGTCATCATGGAGATACGCGCCGGTGCCGGCGGCGAGGAAGCTGCGCTGTTCGCCCACAGCCTCGTGCGGATGTACACCATGTACGTCCAGAGCCGGGGCTGGGAGATGGAGCTGCTGAACCTCAACGAGACGGAGCTTGGCGGAACCAAGGAAGCCGTCTTTGCGGTCAATGGCCGGGGCGCCTACAACCGCCTCAAGTACGAGAGTGGTGTCCACCGGGTGCAGCGTGTACCGGAAACGGAGACGCAGGGCCGCATCCATACTTCGACGGCCACCGTGGCCGTGATGCCGCAGGCCGAAGAGGTTGACTTTGCGCTGGACATGAAGGACCTGCGCATCGACACCTTCCGCTCTTCGGGTGCGGGCGGTCAGCACATCAACAAGACGTCCAGCGCCATCCGCGTCACCCACATCCCCACCGGAACCGTGGTCGAGTGCCAGAACGAGCGCAGCCAGTTCCAGAACAAGGACAAGGCTCTGGAGATCCTCCGCAGCCGCCTGCTGGCCCAGAAGCAGAAGGAGCAGCAGGACGCCATCAACGCCGATCGCGCCGGTCAGGTGGGAACAGGGGACCGCAGCGAGAAGATACGCACCTATAACTTCCCGCAGGACCGCTGCACCGACCACCGGATCGGCCTGACGGTACACAATCTCGACAAGATCATGGACGGCAATCTGGACGACATCATCGACGCCCTCGCCACCCGTGAGCAGGCCGAGAAACTGCAAAAGTTAAACACATAAATATGCGTGAAATGCGCACGAAAAGCTGTAAAGAATGATTGCTTTACAGAAGAAAAGAGCGATGATTCGTATGAGTATCAATACTGAAGTCCGCCCGGCTGACGCAGAGGGCATTGCCCGCGCAGCCGAGCTTCTGCGGCAGGGCGAGCTGGTAGCCCTGCCTACCGAGACAGTCTACGGCATCGCGGCCGATGCCCGCAACGGCGAGGCCGTGAGCAAGATTTTTGTGGCGAAGGGACGTCCGCAGGACAATCCCCTCATCGTCCACGTCACAGGCCCTGAGATGCTGCACGGCCTCGTCAGCGAAGTTCCGGAACGCGCCCAGCTGCTGATGGCGGCGTTCTGTCCCGGCCCGCTGACCATCATCAGGCCCCGCGGCCCCGAGGTGGCAGCGGAGTGCTGTGCCGGTCTGGATACCGTGGGCATCCGGATGCCCAGCCACCCGGTGGCACGGGCCGTCATCAAAGCCAGCGGCTGCGCCTTTGCGGCCCCGTCGGCCAACCTCTCAGGCAAGCCCAGCCCCACCAACGCACAGGACGTCTTTACCGATATGGACGGCCGGCTGCCCCTCATTCTGGACGGCGGCGAGTGCGACTGGGGCGTGGAGTCTACGGTCGTGTCGGTGGTGGGCGAAAAGCCCACCCTGTTCCGTCCCGGCCACATCACGCTGGAAGACCTCGAGCGTGCGCTGGGCGAGGAAGTGGAAGTCTCCAAGGCCATCCTCGAGAAGCTGCCGGAGGGTGCGGTCGTCCGCAGCCCCGGCATGAAGTATAAGCACTACGCCCCCAAGGCAGATGTGACCCTTCTGGATGGCACCTTCGAGCAGTTCAAAGCCTATGTGGATGCCCACGCCGCTGAGAATCCCAGCTGCCTCTGCTTTACCGGCGAGGCCGAAAAGCTGGGCGTACCCTGTGTGGAGTATGGCCGGGAGGGCGACGGAGCCGACCAGGCAAAACACATCTTCCGCTCCCTTCGTGCGCTGGATGAGCAGGGCGATGCTGTGGTCTACGCCCGCTGTCCCCAGAAAGACGGCCTGTCCATGGCCGTCTATAACCGCCTCATCCGTGCGGCCGCGTTCCGGGTGATAAAGCTATGATGACGCTGGGCATCACCGGCCGCAGCGGCTGCGGCAAATCGACGGTCACGGCGGTGTTCGCGGCCCGGGGCATCCCGCTGGCAGACGCCGACCAGTTTTCCCGCGAGATACTGCTTCCGGGTTCACCGCTGCTGCCCCAGCTGGCCGAGCGCTTCGGGGCAGATATTATAAAGGAAGACGGCACCCTTGACCGCCGCCTGCTGGCCGACCGCGCCTTTGCAACGCCCGAGGGAAAAGCTGCGCTCGACGCGCTGACCCACCCGGAGATCGTCCGACACATCCGCGCCGCCAAACAGGCCGCGCAGCAGGCGGGGGCGAAGCTCTTTGTGCTGGACGGCGCGGTCATCATCGGCACGGCGGCAGAGGCCGAGTGCGACAAGCTCTGCGTGGTCACGGCACCGTTTGAAGTCAGCGTGGAGCGCATCGCGGCCCGGGACGGTATCTCGCCTGAGATGGCCGCCCGCCGCCTCAACGCCCAGACGCCAGAGGCTGTGCTGACCGCCAGGGCAGACTACATCCTGCCCAACACCTCCACCCGTGAGGCGCTGGCGAAGGCAGCAAACGGGCTCTGTGACGCTCTCATCGGGGAGGAATGCCGCGCTTGAAAACGCTGTTCCGACTGCTGCGCAGACTGGTGGTGCTGGTCTACATTGCGGCAGTGCTCCTGACGGCTCTGCCACCCCTCGCCCGGGAGGCCGACCGGCTGCTCTACCCCCGCAAATACAGCCGGCAGGTGGAGCAGTGGGCCGCAGAATACGAGCTTGACCCGCTGCTGGTCTATGCGTTCATCCGCACGGAGAGCGGCTTCGACCCCGCCGCCACTTCCAGCGTGGAGGCCCGGGGGCTGATGCAGATGACCGAGGAGACCTTTATCTGGCTGCGCAGCAAAATTGCGCCGGATGAGGGCCTGACCTTCGATGACCTCTACGACCCTGACGTCAGCATCCGCTTCGGATGCTACTACATCCATCTCTGCATGGAGCGGTACGGCGGCGATGTGGCTACCGCTGCCGCCGCCTACCACAGCGGATGGGGGACAGTAGATAATCTGCTGCGGATGGAAGAGCATTCCACCGACGGGCAGACCCTGAAAGGCTTCCCTTATAACCAGATGCACCATTACGTCGAAAAGATAACCGCCAGCTACGCCGTCTATACCCGGCTCTACGGCGGCTGAATCTCAACCAATGAAGAAGAACCGACAGGCCAAAAACCTGCGGGTCTTTGATAGATAACAAGTGTAAGAAAACAGAAAGGCAGGAGAAATCCTATGGCAGAAAAAACTCCGAACCAGCAGCTGGCTGAAAAGCTGCTGTTTAAGCCCGCTTACGTCGGCGACAAGTCCGCCGCCGTCAAGCAGGAGGCCCACGCATTCGCTGAGGGCTACAAGAAATTCCTCGACGCGGGCAAGACCGAGCGCGAGGTGGCTGCTGAGAGCGAGCAGATGCTCAAGGACGCAGGCTACCAGCAGTTCGACCCGAAGAAGACCTACGCCCCCGGCGACAAGGTCTATTTCAGCCAGCTGGGCAAGGCCATCGTGGCTTCCACCATCGGCACCCGCAGCTTCGAGGACGGCTTCCATCTGGTCATCGCTCACACCGACAGCCCCCGTCTGGACCTGCGCCCGACCCCGCTGTACGAGTCCGACCACTTCAGCTACTTCAAGACCCACTACTACGGCGGCATCCGCAAGTATCAGTGGGGTACTATGCCGCTGGCCATCCACGGCGTGTTCTCCCGCGCTGACGGCACCACCGTCTCTGTGAACGTGGGCGAGGACGAGAACGACCCCGTCTTCTGCATCACCGACCTGCTGCCCCATCTGGGCGCTGAGCAGGGCGAGCGCAAGCTGAGCGACGGCATCCGCGCCGAGGAACTGAACATCCTCATCGGCTCCGACGCTGTGGACGACGAGGAAGTGAAGGAAGCTGTCAAGCTGAATACTATGATCCTCCTCAACGAGAAGTACGGCATCACCGAGAAGGATTTTGCACGCGCTGAAATCGAGATCGTCCCCGCTTATAAGTCCCGCGACGTCGGTTTCGACCGCTCCATGATCGGCGCCTACGGCCACGATGACCGCGTCGATGCATATCCCGCTCTGATGGCCGAGATCGCCACCAAGAATCCCGCCTTCACTACCGTCTGCGTCCTGACCGATAAGGAAGAGATCGGCTCTGACGGCGTCACCGGTATGCAGAGCATGTACGTCTTCCACTTCATGCAGGAGCTCTGCCGTACCGCTGGTCAGGACGACATCATTGCATTCCGCAACAGTGTCTGCCTGTCCGCCGACGTCACCGCTGCTTACGACCCGAGCTGGGCCAGCGCTTTCGAGCCGATGAACGGCACCTACGCAGGCCGCGGCATCGCGCTGTTCAAGTACACCGGCAGCCGCGGCAAGAGCGCTGCAAACGACGCTTCTGCCGAGCTGGTGGGCTATGTCACCCGCATGATGGACGCCGACGACGTTGCATGGCAGATCGGTGAGCTGGGCCGCCTCGACCTGGGCGGCGGCGGCACCATCGCAAAGTATGTTGCCAACCGCGGCATCCCCGTCATCGACATCGGTGTGCCTGTGCTGTCCATGCACTCTCCCTTCGAGGTCATCCACAAGACCGACCTGTACATGGCTTATCGTGCCTTCGTCCTGTTCAATCAGGCCGCTGAGTAAGCTGCTCCTACGCACCAAAGCCCCGGAAAGTCTGCCGTCTGGCAGGCCCTCCGGGGCTTTTTGCTATGTCGTGGGCAGGGGGACGGCTTGCTCTACCGTGAGGAAGGCGAAACCGTTGTCCTTGTACCACTGGATGATGTCGGGCAGGGCTTCGGCAGTGGTGCGGGTGGTGGCCGAGTCGTGCATCAGCACGATGCACTGGGTCTGCTCGCCGGTCTCCTGCACGATGTTGCGGAAGATGGTGCCTGCACTGGGCTTGCCGCCCACAGCGTCCTCGGCGCAGACGTTCCAGTCTACATAGGCGTAGCCTTTTGCAGTGACTTCTTCTTTGAGCTGCTGCATCAGCCCGCGCCCGCCGTAGCGGCGGCTCACGGTGTTGGTACTGCCGCCCGGGAAGCGCAGATACCGCAGGCCGTCGGCCCGGACGTAAGGGGAGAGGCGTTCCTTTAACAGGTCGATGTCCTTCCAGTAAGCGTCCGCGCTCTGGTAGATGTCGCTGTACTCGTGGGAGGCGGAGTGGAGCGCGATCTGATGTCTGGCGGCAGCAGCCTCAGAGATGAGGGGAAGATATTTGTCGTTGTTGCCGGTGGCGACTACAAAGAAGGTCGCCTTTACTCCGGCACGGTTCAGCGCGGACAGAACGTCCGGCGTCGTCTTGCTGGGGCCGTCGTCGAAGGTCAGACAGACCCACTTCTCGGGCATCGGCTCCGGCTCCGGGGACGTTTCTACGGAGGACGCCGAGGCAGGGGAGACGAAGCTTTCGTCCGGCACCGGGGTCAGGTCGCTCTCCCGGCAGCCTACGGGCGGCTCTGCACCGCAGAATATCCCCAGTCCGAACCCCGCCGCCGCCCCGACAGAAAGCAGCAAAAGGCTCCACAACAATCTTTGATGTTTGCTGGATTTGAAAAAAGTCATTTCCAAAAACCTCCTTCTTAAGTCATTTCTGCACGGAAACTCCATTTACAAGATATGAATGGCAAAAAAATCTATGAAAACGCTTGACATCGCCGGGGGAGTATGGTATTATACTTGAGCAGTCAGCGATACGGCTTAGACCTCAAGGCCGAGAGAAATCAAGATTGCATCAAAACTTCATATGCGAGGGTGGCGGAACTGGCAGACGCGCACGTTTGAGGTGCGTGTGGTTTATCCTTGGGGGTTCAAATCCCCTCCCTCGCACCAAACCATGAAAATCCGAACCTTTTCTCGATAGGAGAAGGGCTCGGATTTTTTGTTTTCTTCGGAAACGAGAACAATGGCTCTTCCCTTACGGCTGTGTGTCCAAAACCTTATCAGAAGAAAGACCGTATCACGAAGGTCACAACAGTAAGAGTGCCGTAAGGCAGAAGGGACGCAAGATTATGAAGTACGATGCAAGAGCCTGTCAGTTTAACATGGGCACCGGCTGTGTGGAGCTGCTGCTCCGGGATGGGCGCAAAATTTCCATCAACTGCACCGGTGTCGAGGATGCACTGGATGTTACCATGGCGCAGAGGTCTGAACTGGACTACCTCATCTACAATGACCCGCTGGCGTATGCAGAGCTAATTTTGAACGGTGAGCCAGAGGAGTATCTGAGAAATGCGGCTGGAAGTCACGGATTAGAGGACTGAACGCAAAAACAGGGTGCGCCCTGCCGGACGCACCCTGCAAAAATCCACACACGATAAGTAAGGCAGGGAGTTCCCCGACGGGAACTTCCTGTTTTTCTTTGGTTGCGATATGAGCCTGTTCCGCCTGCCATGCAGCAAATTCCCGTTGACCTTCCTCGCTGTTCCAGCAGGCAAGGATCGCCGGATAGAATGCCCGTGCCAGTCGTTCGATGGCTTCATCGGGGTAAGGGGAAATATTTGTGGACTTTTTCTTTTTGTTCAAACGCACACTCCTTTGGATTTCTGTTGACAGCATACAATGTGCCTGTTGTTATGCTGTCTGCTCATCCTCTGCGAGCGCAGATTCCAGCGAAGCAAGGTACTCCTTGTGCTTGTGGATGATTTCGAGAATGACTTCTCGCTGTGCTGTGTCTGGCATAGTTCTCAGAAGATAGTCAAACTCTGTGCGGAAACGTGTTGTAACGTGTTCCAGTGCGA